>ERZ1292633.2036-Hain-H41-02um-R1-2036-length-21020-cov-6_pt1 | contig 21020 bp, 12 predicted proteins | sample MGYA00564406_ERZ1292633 | MGnify/ENA primary metagenome ERZ1292633 (study PRJEB36523, sample SAMEA6512639) | groundwater metagenome | collected 2019-01-08 | study: AquaDiva: Metagenomics assemblies of 32 groundwater samples
GTCCTGTTCGGTGGATACCATGTACTCAAACTCGAGCGTCGCGGGATAGGAAACGACGTCGAAGGCCAAGGTGAGTCGCGACAGAATGTCGTCAGAGTCCTTATTGTCGCCGGAAAATATCGCTGAGCCGTCTTGGGTGAAGTTCCAACCATTGCACAACCCACCACGTGCGCCATATCGGAAACAGCTGGTCACGAATTCGTTCGGGAGCGAGTGCATGTTGGCATATGGCGCCACGTACTGCGTTCCCGCGTAGCTGAACGTACCCTCTGGGCAGGTCTCGCAGACCGGGCTCGTCGGAGACAGGAACTGTCCTGTGGGACACGAGATGGCACATGGACTCAACACGGGACGCGGTAACGGGTAGGATTCATCCGCGTCACACTCGCGCTTCCAGTAGTAAACAAGGGCTCGCACGCCATCCGTGGAGCACGGCGAGAAGGCGGCTCCGAGATCCTTGGGTTGACAAGGGCAATCAACTTGACCTCCGGCGAGGGACGTGGAGGCATTGTTAGCCATGACACACTGATTCGGAGTCACGGGCCGATAGCCTAGTATGAGGCGCATCACATCATAGTCGACGGCATCCGACGTGGCCAGCGTGGCTTGCGTGCACCTGCCCTCCTGCCCTAAGATGGGCACCAGTTCGGTGATGTCACACTGACAGGAGATGGTTTCGTTAAAGTTTAGCCACGTCGGGCCGTCGCACGACACGCCTGCGGTTTTCGATACGTATTTCTTGCCACGCGACGTTTTGCCGTCGCACGGGTCAAACGAAGCGGTGTAGTCCTTGGGTTCGCAAGGCGGCAAGGCCGCGCCCACGAAGTGTACCACACTGCAGCTCGCGGTGAGGAGGAAAGCAATGCAGATGAGCTGTGAAGCGGCAGACATCAGAAAATAAAAAAGCAAACCGCGGAGAGAAGCCAAACGGGTCCGGGTATAACTGCTTTGAAGGTGGTAAGCTTTCCGTTTCCCGAACAAAGACGGCTTGATTTCCCGGCAATAACTTTTTTGCACCCTTTTTGATTCATTATTTTCTTGTCTCACATGGTTTTATGTTTCACACCGTTACCGGCCGTCCTCGATCCATGTAATGTGACTTGGAACTTGTAACCTGAGTAGAACGTGTGGAATCCGGATCGGATACTCGGTGATCGACCCAAGTTGAGGCTGTGTGCAAAGTCCGGCGGGATTTTTCATGTCAAAAAGCCGCTCAAAAAGCTGCGGAACGAGTAATGATTTATTGAGGCGGACGAAACACTCGCGGAACCCTCCTTCGAGCCATCCGTACGCATTGCAAAGGGTTCCCGCCGTTTGCTGGCAGTGTGGAATTGAACTTCATAGCGCGTCAGCAATGTCAAAGGAGGAGTTTAGGTCAAAACGGGCGGCGTCGCCCTTGGGTTCGCAAGGCGGCAAGGCCGCGCGAAGGCACAAGGGAATTTGGGTTGTTTATCGCGGAGGCCAACCGAGCGGGTGTGCTTCCTGGAAGTAGGTGGGCTCTCGCTCTAGGGCTGGATCTTCTCTTCTCACACCCCCTGCTGCGGCCCACGGGCGTGGCGTTGCAGGAAGTCGCGGCGGCCGCTTTGGCCTTGGATCCGCATCACCTTCCACTCGTTCTGGACTCGTTCGACAAGTCTAACTCGTTCTCACCGCGCGGCAGAATGCATTGCTGGCGTCTCCCGGTCTGCTCGCCGAGCGCAACGACGACGAGGAGGAGAGCAACTCGAATGACCTTTGAAGCAGTAGCCATCGACATGAAAAAATCAAGGAGCCAAACATTAAAACAAACCGTGGACCACGGAGAGAAGTCAAAATGCGTAAAGCTGCTTTGAAGGCGGAAGGGTAGGGGTTTCGTGCCCGAACACGAGTGATGGTTGAACAGCTTAGGGGTTATTGATATTGATTGTTGGTCCATTCTATTCTGGTCGCGCATGTTTAACAGTCCTTCGTCCTCGATATTTTTTTTGGTGGGGTTATCAGGATGACGACGACGTTACGGAGGCACACAGGGTGGCTAAATTTAGTGTCCGGTCGGGAATGCCACCACAAAGGCGTGCTCGCCCCCGACCGCGGTAGGAAGGATCACCAGGGTGCGAGTGACGATGGGGCTCTGGGTCGCCACATGTCCCGCAGGAAGCATGGAGACCCACCGGACGGCCCCGTCCTTGGCACCGACGCACGTAAGGTCACTTCCTGAAGCACTGAAAAAGAGCACGGCCTCGTCCTTCTTGGTGATCGGGTTCACGGCGCGCCCCGGGCTCGCCGCAGGGACGTTATTGCCCGCAGCCTTGAACGCTGGCATGGTCCACAGCTGCTTCCCGGTTCGGGATGACACCGCGATGACGGACGACGCCGTGAAGAGGTACGAGACCCCATCCGCGGCGGCCACGACGTTGACTAAACTACCACTGGACGTGAAGTTGCCCTCCCACAGTCGCTTACCCGATGACGCGTCGAAGCCGTACACCGTGCAGTATGTCAGCGGATTGCCACTTGGATCCGTGCATCCCGCAAACATCACGACACGGCTCGCTTCGTCGACGACGAGCGCGAACAGCTGCGTGGGCAGCTCCGTCACATTCCAAATCAACGTACCTTTCGCCTCGTCGAAGGCGGCGGCCACCACACCATAGGCGACGTAGACGACGAAGCCCGCAGTGGCACCCGTTCGATGGGGGTGCTGGCCAAGGTCTTGGGTGTTCCGGGCCGACGTGGCCATGTTAAAAATGTAGTCGTTGAGCTGCACTTTCCACGTGACGTTGCCCGTGCGGCTATCCATGCGCGCCACGGCATTGTCGGTGACGCTACCCGAGACGAAAGAGTTCGGCGTCGCCGCGAGGGACAGCTGCGACATCGACCCGTCGTCGGACTGCGACCACGTGTTGTTGCCATTCGTCGCGTTGATACCCCAGACCGTTTCGATCGTGCCCGAGTTGGGTGCCAGGCCCGCGATCGTGCCGTGGGCGTCGAACGCGAACGGACCCTCTTGCTCCGAACCGTAGTCGACGTAATTCAAAATCCACTTGAAGGCACCCGTCGCGGTGGTAAAGAGGCCAAAGGCCTCGCCGCCCGCGACGACGGCAACCGACCCATCCCGTGAGGCCGTCGCCGCGTCGATGACTTGGCAGCCAGTGCACGGCACGGCGTAGGTGGGCGCGGGGCCTACCGGAGGCGCGACGGTGGTTACTGGGGACTCCGCAGTCGTCTGCAGAAAAAATAACGACACGACCACGAGAGAAAGCAAGCGCATGAGAGATTCACAGAGATGGTAACGGGAAAAATCGCCTTTGGAAGGGATAGATAGCAACTTGAGAGCAATAATTTCAGAGGACGCGGACTGAGAGCAACGTCCAGGCAGCGGTGCTATTCTGACCGAGGGCAAAAGCCAATACCTGCGGGCGACCCTCAACCGTCACATCACAGGAAACATGACCAACGCGCCGCTCATCAGCCCACACCAAAGCGCCACGCCACGAGGGTGGCACGCGATGGCTGTGGGCACGTCGGCGCACGCCGTTCGGTGTAGCACGGCGCCCATTCCTACGTCGTAAGCGATCACGGCCCGGTCCTCACTTCCCGAAAACACGTACTGCCCACACGGGGACACGGCGAGGCCCAAGCGGGACGCGAGGTTGCTGTGGCCAACGAAAGTTCGCACCGCTCCCGCCGAGCCCATCGTGCGCATGTCCCACAGCTTGATCTGATTATCCAGGCCTGCCGTCACCAACAAGTGATACTGCGGCGGCGCATCAGCCCGCAGGTCAGCCGCGTCGCTTCCTTTGAACATTGACAGTTGCGTGATCGTTCGTGTATGCGCGTCTCGTATGCAGCTGACGGAGGCAGCTTTTTCTATGTCATAGACGGACACCGATTTGTTCGAGGCGGCGAAACAGATGATTGGTGAGGGAAATCGATTGAATGCGTCGAGGGCGACGACCGTCTGAGCCGCGTCCGGGGCTTGCGGTGCCGCGGGACGTCCCCACGCCGACTCGACACAGCTGTCATTTTTCCGCCGGTCGAGTTCAGTTTGGCCGTAGTCGAGGGCAAAGCGCAGAGGATGCACTACACCGCCGGTGCCGCCTGCGAGCAGCAACGACCCGCGATTGAAAAACCGCACGGTCGTCGCTTGACCTCGGCCAGGGGGAGAAAATTCCCAGGACACGTGCGGCGTGGCCCGTTTGGAAGGGTGAAAAATACGCACCACGCCGTCTTGGCCCACCGTCGCGACTAGTGAGGAGGTGCCTTGGGACGCCAAGTCCGCACTAACGACGCCACCACCGGCGGCCGCGATGGCACTGCCGCTTTGGGTCGCCGTCAGGCGGACCACGGAGGTCGGCAACGCCACGGGGGTGTCGTTCGAGCCGCCCAATCTGGCTACAGTGACGAGACCATCGAGAGACGAGGACATCAACACGCCGCCCGCGTCGACCGCCAACTCCGTCACCGCGCTTCCGTGAACGGGCCGCGAGGATGACCAAGAGGCGGTCCCTGAGTCGACCGCGAGGCTTCTGCCTTCCCCAAGTGGGAACCTCCACCGACCTAGGCGCCCTTCCGTCCCGTCGGTGTGGCTTGGTCTACCGGCGGCGCAGGAGGAGGGGGAAACCTTACGTGGCAGTTGTTTGGTGTGCAGTTGTTTGGCTTTCTGCTTGACACTCCACGGCTGGGCAGTGTATCCGCTAGAGCGAACGCCGCTGCTGCCAACGCGGCGAAACAGGACGGGCTGCGCGGTTGGGTCCTTGGAGGCGGTCGGTAGACGCAACGGCAGGCCAAGTCGTCCCGGGAGACACAACGGTGACGTTCGCCAGCGACCCACGAGATCAACGAGAGTCGACGTCCCTGGAGCGCTACTACTATGTTGCCCGTAACCAACGCCCACGGTGACCACTCCATTCAGCACGTCCACGAGCGGGAGCCTCCTGAGCGACAGCGTCTGTGAGAAAGCGAAGTACCCGGCGAAGCAAAGAAATGAGGTGTGATGTGACGAGTCGGTCGGCACCGACGTCACGCACACGTCGGCGTCGGTGCATACTTCTGGAAACCGCTCCACATGCCGCACGCTCCAAGTCTCAGGGTGGAGTAAGGACAGTGCTGTTGTGCTGACCAACGCGATGCAGGCCAAGGGAGCGGGTAGCGACGAGGCCACGAAGAGAGCAAGAACAGAACCCGTCACGGATCCCGCCAGCGGTGGAGAGGTATTCAGCGACGCAACAGCGTTTCTCACCGCGACACCGTCGTCCACCGTTCGAAGAGTCGCCGGCACCGATCCCGGCAACACGTCCACTTGACAGAGGACCGCGGTTTCGAACCGACCGGGCTCGATCCCGAACACGCGAACGATGCCGTCGGAATGCGCTGTGTACAGTCGCATGTGAGCCGCGTCGCAACTCAGCGCAACCACTTTGGCGGCGGCGGAGATCACACCGAAGACTCGATGCCGGCGCCAAGCATGGCTAGTGAGTCCCGGTGTCGCGGAATTCAGAGGCGAGAAGGTTGCCCGTCCGCTGCGTTGCCAGGACACCATCTGCTGAATTCGGTCGACCGTAAACAGTTCCGAACTCGTGGCGGCCAAATGTAGAAACATGGTGGACAGGGCGGTCGCCGTTGCCATCGTGTTCCCATCGTCGGTCAGCAGCAACTTTCCCGAGGGCAAGACCAGAGGCTCGACGACGATCGCTCCGTGAGTGGAGTCGATCTGAACGACCCACCGTGACGTCCTGACGCTGTTGGACGCACTGCTGCTGGACGGCGAGCAACTCACTTCACACAAGGCCAGCAGCGCCGTATCGCCAGGTGTGAAGCACGCGACAGGGGAAAACGCGGCGGCAGCGACGGCGTCCTCCGAAACGTTTAAATCGTTCGCGGCCAATTCGATACGCAGACATGGTAACGCCAACACGTCGCGGGTTGGGATCACAACTTGCCGCACGAAAGCCGCCGCGACCGGTGGCCTCACTCGGTTCGTTGGTGCGTGACCGAGCGACGCGATGCCTACGACCGTGGCATCCGGCGAGGTTTCATCGCCATCGGAATACCCGTCTGTGTCGCTGTCGCCAACTAACACGGGAAGATGGAGACGGCGGCCGACTTCTTCCTCGCTTGCATGACCTGTGCGAATGGACGAGCGACCCGCCGAGACGGACGACGGGAGGAGGGTAGGCTCCCTTTCACTATTGAGAACTAACAACACCGTCCCGTCTGCGTCGCTTCCGCAAACACCGTCATATCGCAGCAACACCGCAATGCGATGCCGCGTCGACGAGGCGACCATCCGAGCACAGTGAAACGGCCTCACAACCGCTCCCTCCGAAGACGCGTCCCAAGCGCCCGCGGTGGAGGATGACGGTAGCCGACGGGACGGGAGAAACAACGAATCAAGCAGAGTGCGGAGCGACGAAGTTGATGTCGCCACGGCGTCAGCGTCCGGCACGGGTTGCCAAGGCGCCAACTGCTGAGGCGCATCGAGGCAGCACATGATTGGCGATGGCCCCAGGGATGGCTCACGGAGATGGTCAGCATCGTCGTTGCACACCCACGCCACTTCGCTAGCACCACCACAGACGACGATCTGATGTGGCCGCCACGGGAGCGTTGCGTACATGTCGTCGTCAAGAGCGAGTGGCCCTGCTCTCCGTACAGTGTACTGGTCGAGGGTAGTCTAGCAAAGGAAAGTATAAAAAACCCGATTCGAGAGATCGACCGTGTTCCTCACCTTCATAAAGCTCCGAGTTTTAAGAACTTTTTTTCCTCGGCACATGCGACCATTGGCTGCAGCTTGTGTGATTGGCGTGGTGTGTTAGGCCAGTTGCAAGAGCAAGTCGCGGGCGCGGACACGCTCAGGATGACGATCGGCGTAGCCTCGACCTTTGAGGGCCGCATCCACCTTGGCCACATTTTTTGCTGCCGCTACCTTTGTCGCGGCGTCGAGAGGGACTGACTTCATGGAGAGTTCGACGAGGTCCAGCGAAATGGACTGACGCAGCGCCCAGAAAACACGGTTGCCTTCTCCATGTTGACTGGTGTAGTCGTCCACTATTTTAAGACAACGGCGTAGAAGAGGCGCAGGAGCGAAGGCGTCTTCGGGTGGTGCTTGAGCCACGGCCGCCGATGACGCATCGGTCGCGGTACTCGCGGGCGGCTGCTGCATGGCCTCAAGCACTGCCATTGAACTTGCCGATGCGTTGGCGGCGTGCGACATGGTGGAGGTCGATGTCCCAGGCACGGAACCGACAGGTTGGACGGCCTGATCGCGTTGCTGAGTGACGAGCGCAAACTGTCGAAGCGTTTCGGCGAAAATGGGATGCTTCACCCCAAGAACTCGTCGCTGAATATCCAACGCCTCGTTCAATGTCCGTAGTGCCTCGGGGAACTTTCCCTGATCGCGAAGCAGCGCCGCCATTTTCATCATTGTCGTGCCTCGTTCCACGTTGCTGCAGCCAAGCATCCTCGCTTCGAGCTGCATCCCTTCCTCGAAAGTGACCGTCGCATCGCGAAACAGGCCGTTCGCATGTTGCGCTTCCCCGAGCACCACCAAGCTCGCCACGTACTGAATCTTCTCTTTGCCACAGTGCCGAAGCACGATCGGATGCGCCTCCTGCAGCGCGGCTAGCTGCAACACGGGCTCCTTCATGCACGCATAAACGTGTCCTAAGTTGAGGAGGGATCGGGCGACCTTCGCGTGAGCCGGCCCGTGAATGCGCCGTTGCACGGCGATCGCACTCTGCAGCTCCGCAATGGCTTCGTCGAAGCGCCCGAGTTCACACAGCGCCATGGCGAGGTTGTTTTGAGCTTTGCAGAACTCCGGATGCTGGTCGCTGTAGGCGTGTTTGATGACGGCCAAGGTTTTACGGAGCAGTTCGATCTTCTTCGTGAGGTCACCGAGCTCTCCGATCGCACAGGCCAAGTTGTGCAAGGGAGCAATCATGATCGCGTGGTCTGCGAAGCCTGACGACTCCAGCTTTTGAACGGCCTCTGACCACATTTCGACTGCGCCTACCACATTGCCGGCGTCCAAGGCCTTGGCCGCTTCCTTGTTGAGCTCAAGCGCCCTCACTTGAATCTTGGCGTTACCGCCCCGAAAAGGCGACGGAGCGGCGGACGGTCCCGCCTGCGGCAGGGGGTTGCTGCTGCTCGTGACGCCCATCCCGGGCGGCGGGAGGTCGTTGGGAGGCTTCGTGGTTTGATGCCTCCGTCCCACCGAGGTGGTGGCCGCTGACACCGCCACCATAAGGGCATCTTCAGGCAGGAACGTTGAAGCGACGGACGACCGCAACAAGTTGCGTGGTGCCAGTGCAAACGGCGTTACGACGCGGCCGATCCGCAAGATAGGACTCATCATGCATGACCGCGAGATCATGTCGAATAATACGACGTTTTTTACCACGGCGTCTCTTTTAGCTCAATATGGGAATGGGGAAATTAATGGGCACGATGAGAGGAGTGGCGTTCTGCGGTGGCCATGTAATGCCGCGACACGGGAACGGTTCTCCCGATGAGGGAGGGTGAAGGGTGTGGGGGCAAGGATGAGCGGCGACTGTGGTGGATGGACGACCACAAAAAGACGGAAGGAAAAGGCGTCGCTATCGACGATTTCCACCGCGCCGTTTTGGGGCCGTACTGACGCTTGTGCAGGAGAAGGTGATAAAGTTGCCGGTGTTGACGTGTTCAGGTCCGCTCCCCTCCTCCCCCAGGAATGCGGGTCGAAACGACGTAAAACAGGCAAACCAAACGATTCGTCGTCATGCTGGATCGATAACGCGCTGGATCGATCTGCCCAAAATCATAATAATGGAGACGAATGTTACGCTGCCGTCTTCGCGACCGTAGTCGGCTTCTTCTTTGGTTTCAGTACGTTGATAAAAAACTCCGTCATCGTGTACGAGAACACCAGCTTAGGCGCCGACGCCGTGACCTTCGGCGCGAGCCCCTTGAAGAAGGCGGACACTCCTTCCTGCCGCAGCAACTGTCGCAGCACTTTCGCAGCGGTCGTCTTCTCGGCAAAGTCTTTGTTCTGCACACGCGTCTTGATGACGTCCATCGGGTTGGTCACCGCGATGCTGAGCACGGAGCCGACGGTCGACGCGAGCATGTTTTGCGCAAACGTGGCTTGGGAGTAGTCATTGAGGCCGAAGATGATGTCCTTCGTGAACGCCGCGCCGCCGAAAAGAAAGAATGATCCAGGTGCGTTCCGCATCGCGGTCACACCCGCCCCAGCGTACAGGCCCCACCCTTCCTGGCGAAAGATGGAAACCAGACTACGGTTCTGCAAGGTTTCGGGGTTCGTCTGAGCCAGAATTTTGAGACGATCAAGCGGCAACAGAACGATTTCACCGATGCCGATCATCGACCCCGCCACCGACTCGGTCATCATCTTGGACTTGTTGCCGAAAATGGGGTTAATGTACTGCGGCACGCCCACCTTGTTCAGCCCATCCCGCACGATAGGTTGACCGGCGAATTTGTACACTCGCTGCAGCACCTTGTACATCAGCGCGTAGGTGGATCCGGGATACATGTAGCGGATTTTTTCGACGACGGACCCTTCCGCCTTCGACTTAAATATCACCCGGTTTAGATTGGCGACGGTTTCGCTCAAGCCGGCGCCGCGGATCGCGCCTTGGTGACTCATGAGTCGCTTTGCGATGGTGTCAAATGGGTGAAAGAAGGCGATTTCGAGCGTGCCTGCCATGGTGGCGGCCGCAGCCGGTCCCCGCACCCACGCGGTGAAGAGCGACGCGTTTGTTGTCCCCACTTCGTTCCGGTGCGAATCGGAGGAAACGACGACCATTGCTGCCCGTAGCGTTATGTTTTTACGCGAGAAATAGACGTGAAAATGTTACGAAAAGAGAGAAAAGAGGGAGTGGTTGGTATTTTACACACGCGTTGCGGTTCACTGCTGTCGTGTGCGTAGGGTCGAACGGGGATCACCGTAGTCGTAGTCCACACCAATGTCTAGTTCATCCGTCAATCAAGTCTAAAAGGTGCTCCAACTCTATCGAATCCTAATAGGTATCTATCGGTTAGGATCACTCCTTCTCTTCTACGTGTCCTACTCGTTGCTCATCGGCGCAGCCGCGTGGGCAACGGCGGCAGACCAGCAATATCTGCAGCTGAATTTTTTGACGAGAATGCGCTCCGCCGAGACGCGGAACTCAGGCCGACGGCCGGCGCACTGTGGATGGGCCGGGAGGCTGCCGGCAGTGTCGTCACTTCGCGCCTTCGTTCAACGCCGATCGACGGAAGGGAGGGCATCCCTGACGATGAAGATTGATCGGCGCGGTGAATGGCCTCGCGGCGGTTGCCACGGAGATCCGTTATTTGACTTTGGTATGCGGCAGCATCTTCCTCATCACGGAGAGGCACAGACCGATGCGCGGAGGGACGGATGCCACGTGGATGTGCTGCGGGGGGCTCCGGTCGGCGGACGTCATGCCAGGAATCCGGCCTGGCAACAGAGCCGTGACCGCGTTGTGCGGAGGCAGACAAGATCTTTGGCCTTTTCGTCGATGCGCTCAGACCGGCGCGTTGCCTCACCCCCAACGCAGAAGCACCGCCATCCACCACGCGACGACGAGGTTCGACACTCACCCCTTCCGTGATGAAAAAAGACTCCTCGCCGGACGCCGGGAGAGAATGAGGGGATCCTGCACTGGGGGAGGGAGCCCTGCTGCTGCTCGAGGCTCCTCGATACGAAGGCACCCACACGCCTCTAGCCACGCGCTGCTGAGCGAAGTCGTAGTCGAAGGCGTGAATGAAGGTAGGTGCGGCAGCGTCCACCAGTACGCCTTCGGACGCGATCAATAGTAATGGTTGGCCCATTGTGCCATCGTCTTGTCCAATGGCGGCCGCCATGAGTCGTTGCTTCGCTTCGTCGTTCAAACCAGTCGCAACCAGCTCCGCCTCCCCCCACTGCCCGTTCGTCCGACCAGTAGCATCGAAAGAGCCACCTGCGGCCGTCGACGGGCACAGCTCTTCCAAAAGTGCACCGAGGACCAGCTTTGACACGGTGGTCTGCCGCGGCTTGAAAGCCGTTGTTGCCTTGGTCGAGCCAATGAGTTGGTTGCCGTCCGTGGGCGGTGTATCAAGCGGCGGTTGCTTCTGCCGGGTCGCAAAAGCGAGCAGCGCTGAGAGACCGTCTTGATTTCCTCGCAAGCCCGCACCATGCACCACGGGGGCGCCAAGGCCCACGTCGACTTTCCTGTCGGCCGCATTACTGGGGGCGTTGTCGTTGTCTGTGCGACGACTGTGTTTGGTCGGCGTGGCTTGACATGACGATGAGGGAGTTGTGTGAGACGTCGGCGTCGTGACTCCATCGGTGTCATCACGACGTCCGCCTTCGCCGTTGCTCTGCCGCGCCAACGCCCGGTTCAACGACTCTTGAGTGAGGCCCTCGACGCTCACGCGTTGCAACGATCCATCATCGCAGTGTAAGCAAATGGGCTGCAACGAGAGTTGGAGACGGCCATGTGAGCTGGGGGCGGCAGCCCGCACACGGCCACCGTTAGCACTACTCGCGGAGTGAACGATGTTTAAGACGGCCGCGAACCGTGCACGACATGGCAAGTCAAACGCGGAGTCTCGCAGGCTGACACTCGGTAAAAGCGGAGACACCACAACCTGGTCGAGCGTCCACGACACGCGAAGGCACGCGAGTCGGTCTCCCGCGCCGTCGGGGCTGCGGGATGGCAGCCCATCAAGGGAGCGATCGCCGCGGGTCGGGTCGAAAGGGCCGACGTCGTCATCGTCAACACCCTTCTTCCATCTGTCCCCCGCCCGTTGTTTGCGGTTCACGAGCAATGCAACAATGATGGCCCCACCTTCCTGTTCGCATCCCCTCGCATCTGCGAGCGGCTCGCTCGTTCGCGTCATGACGTGGTCATTGACTCGACACAATGCCTCTGCAGGCGGAGACGACGAGAGAACGTGCAGCATGGTCCACGACACGGCGGCACTCCTCATGGTGGCCGCGTCCTCCTCTTCGCTTGCGCGAGACGACTGCCCCATGACCGCAAACCAGTCATTTGGCAACCGCACGTGCCGTAATAGCACCGCGAGCCCCCCGCATCTCCCGATTTTGAAAAGATACAGCGTGAATTGGGACGCGTGACTGCGGCCCAAGTGCGACACTAAGTCGGTTTCGTCTCTCGCGCCATCTTTCGCGGCATCCTGATGACCGTCATCGTCGTCGTGCGTGTCAGGCCCCACGCAGACAGAGAGCAAGCCACTAACGGGGTCGTGCTGGCACGCCCTGACACGGCGGCGAACGACGCAGACACTGGGCGTGGCGTATGGGACGGGTAGATACGTGGCGGGATCTCGTTCCTGGGCAAACACCGCCATTTCGACAGCAGGACGAGAGCGAGTCGGTGACGCCGACGATGATTGGACGGGATGGCGGTGTCCTCCTCGATGACGTCCTCCTGGCTCTGCGAGGGCCCACTCCACTCTGCCTATCAGGATCGAAGCGCGAGAGTCCCACAAGAGCTGTCGAATAATCGGAACCAACCCATTGGCCGAAAAGGTGGGAGAGGACGTTGCCCCTACGAAAGTATGTAGCGAGACGGGTTCCGCGTTGTTGTTGGCCCACTTTGGCTGAAAAGCTCCACCTTCTCCTCCTTGTCGGGGAGCCTTGTCAATCGCGGCCCAGCGGTCCGCGTCTAGTACGCACTGCCCGAGCGTGTTCCGGTGCAGGGAACATGAAAACACTCTCCCACCCGCACATCCAAGCCAAAGCGTGGAACCGTCGCCCGCCGTGGCGGCGGTGACTTCAAACGCTGCGTTGCTGGTGCCACGCGACGGGATGGATGCTTGCTCGAGGGCCGCAAAGCCACGATACGCAGACGGCTGCAAGGAAGAAGGGGACCCGAGGCTATTGACCGCCGGAACGACGACGTCGACGATGGTCAGTCGGTCGCGGGTAACGATCGCCACCATCGTTGACGATCCTCGCGGGGGGCGACGACCGGCCGACGGGATACCGGCGGCGGCAGCTGATTCCGGCCGGCACGGGGTTCGTGGGTCGGGTGACGCTCCATGAACCACGTTGCGCGGCGCACCAGCCGGTTCGGGGTTCGATTTTTTTTCTCCAGACGACGCTGCTGGGCTGGGTGAGACCTCAATGGGCTCCGTCGATGGTGGGTTGGACCCGACGGCTTCGATGGGGACGGAAAAAATGCCAATGACACCATCGCTTCCGCGACTCACCTCGTCGAAATCGCCCTGGTCCTCGCGACGTTTGAGCGCAAGATTCTGCGCATTGCCCAGTCCTTGAACTCGGCGTCCCAAGGCTGCGGAAAACTCGGGCGCCAACGTGACCAGAAAGGCCAAACCGCCCTTTCCCACCGCGATGACGATCCCCTGCACGCGGTGTGGATTTCGCATCGGACATATGCACGAACCAATCCCGCGAATCATGGTCGGCCACTGTGCTTGCCACCCAAACGCGGCGTGTCGGGGAAGGGGGTTGCCGTGGAGCTGCGCCATGGCGCCAATCAGCGAGATGCCGTCGTCGTCGTCATCCTCTTCCCCCCCGTCGTCGTGGTCCTCGTCCTGGGTATCCGGAGAGGCACCAGCAGCTGGAGGGGCTTTCCGTCTTGTCCGTGTCGACAGTCCATCACCCCCCTCTTGGTCGCGCCCCTCAAGGCGGCGTTCCTCCGCACTTAGAATTTCGGCTTCAAATGGATCGAAGGCGAACATGCGCCCATCTTCACAAACCGCGATTGTGTGGAGTTGGTGACCTCCTCGTTGGGTCGATGTCGGCGACCTATCGGCCGTGGCTTGGTACAGGAGTACCACCGGCGAAGGAAGAGAAGGCGGTTCTCCCCCGGCTGGGTGCCTGATTGAAGCAGTCGAACTTAGGCGCGCGTACACGGGTTCAACTTCTGGAGTGGAAGATTCGAGCGATCTGGAAAATGCCACCAGCGCGACCGAAGGCTGCAGGTGCATCGAAGACAGCCACAACGAACCGGTTGCCTCGTGAAAGGTCATGCCCGTCACGAACGGCCGCTGCCCCGGAGCAATCGACGTCACGTGAATCCCCCCGCCGCCACGCGACATGGCATGCTGCAGGTCAATGTGACGGTGACGGAGGGCACCGGTCAGCGGGCACACAAGATGGATGGTGGCCCCCGTCGCGCATGCGACCGGCCCGCCAATGGAGGTGCGGCGCACGAGGTGGACGGCTTGACGAGAGAGGCGCACGCTCCAAGCGAGCCGCATGCATCCAGGAGCACTCAACGCGAAGCCCACCACGAGGCCGTCGTCCTGCCCCGCGACGACCATGCCGCCTTGAGGCGTGGCATCCACGGCCATGCTGCCGACCGTTCGCTGCCAGGCGGCTGCCCACGGTACGTGGACGATGCACTTGACGCTGTTCAGTGCCCGACTCGACCGCGTGCATCGACCGCTGGCGAGGTCAAACGCGCCAATCTTGGCATTATTGAAGGCACAGAAAATTTCCCGAGAAAGGGCGACCGATCCGTAGAGGGGATCTGCCCCGAACGATGACGTCTCACTCCAAGTGCCGCCAGCGGCGAGGGCAGACGGCAATGTCACCGCAAGCGAGGAACACACGACCGTGGTGGAGGCGTCGCACATTGACATTGGCAGGCGTCGGCAGGCAGCATTCATCGATTTGGATAGTTTGCTACCGGTCTCAAACGACTCACCAGTCCCGCATGTCAAAAGTGCTTCGGCTGTGATAGCCGATTCGACGGCTTTCACGGCGAAGTCGATGATGCCGTCTACTGTTCGGTGGCACCACGAGGCTGGCAGGACATCGACAAAACGCGAACCCGTCAATACAAAACTGTCGCCTTCGGTCCAAAAGTCGCAGTACATGTAACCCGTCGTCGATGGACCGCCAGCTCCACCGTCGCGTCGGGGGGATGCCCCATGGTCGGACGTCGATGCCATCCCATTCGCCACGTTTCTCAACACGCGCACGACGGCCGTATGGCGGAAGGGTTGCGCTACGGGCCGTGAGTGGGCATCTCGGCGACTCCGGACACTCCTACGCGTCACGGCAATCCCGTCACTGACAGCCACAAATTTACTGGACGATTTCTCGGCGGCTGTTCTGACTCCACGGCGGCGGGTGGTATCCGCGGCGGCAGAGCCATGCGCTAAGAAGTACGTCATGAGTTGGTGAAACGTCACACAGTTTTTACCAAAGGCATCGATGGCGGCGACGAGCCCTTGAAGCGCTTCACGCGATACAAAGCCAGCCTCCCCGGCGACCAATCGAGCACGGAAATCGTCCGTATCTCCCCCTCCTGCCTGCCGGCCACGGGCGGGCGAAGTGTCGCGATTCGAGATGCATCGGGAAATTTCATCGTCGAGCCAATCCACCAGCGTGCTCCTTGTGACGCCGCTTGCCAGGGTAGGGGCGTCCCGGGTGGAGGAGGACGATCGGCTCCGTGACACATCGTGGCGAGACTCGTCCGCACCCCGAAACCGAGCTTCCAATCGCGGCAACGCGTTGGAGTCCAAGAGGGTCATGAGCGCCCGCACGGACGCGTCCTCCGGGGCCGGCCCTTCCTCCCACGATTCGACCGAGACGGGTGCTGTCAGCACGCCATCATGTGGACGACTGCGCCTCGCAACGGATGACATGTGTCCGTTTGACTGTTGTATCCCAACCCTAAAAATCTTCTTGAGTTCAATGTCTCAACTTATTTCTTGCACCATCAAAACCAAACCAAATCATAGATTGGTAATCCAGGGTCATGAGCGCCCGCACGGCCCAAACTGGAACGTGTCTGTGGGATACGGGGAAGTCGTTGCGTGTCGGGTGTGTGTGTGTCTGGAGCAGGGATATGTATGGGTGGGTCGTGCATGGGCCAATACCGAGGGAAGGTCGGAAAGACTAGCTTGTTGTGTGGCCGGTTCTCTATGTGGTGCATCGCTCACTTCTTCCCTGGATGTTTCTTGCCAGGACCCTTGGCGGGAGGGGGGAGCGCTTTCTTGACCGGTGCTTTGGTAGCGGCCTTCTTCGGCGAGGGCGACTTCTTCGGGGGGGCAGGTGCCTTTTTTTTGGGTGATGGAGGGGCAGGAGGAGACGGCTGTCCCTTTTTTCCTGCCGTCTTGGAGGCCTCCTCGTGCTTCTTCTTAGGCGACGCGACTTTCTTGGCGGGCGGTGCAGCGGCTTTCTTGGGCGATGCCGCCACGGACTTCGCGTTGTTGTGGCTCCGCTTGGGCGACGACGGCTTCGCTTTTGGGGCTTCTAACGCCACGGTTGATGGCGGCGGTGGACCAGACTTTTTTGGGGAAGGAACCCGTTTGGCCCCCTTTTGGGGCGGCAGCGGCACCTGCACGTCAGGCTCATTCACTGCCGCAGGCGGTGGCGGTTGCGCTTGTTGGGCTTGCTGCTCTTGTTGCTGCTTGACCTCGTCGATGAGCTTGGCAAAGCGGTCTCGCATTTGCGCCTCTGTGAGGTCCTCGAGCTGCGACATGATGGACCAGTCATTGCCCATGGGGTCGACAATCTGACCAGAGCGATCACCCCAGAATTGGCCCTTCGGTTCCGACTTCACCGTCGCGCCGGCGGCAACGGCCCTCTTGATCGTCGCGTCGCAGTCCTTCACGTACATCCAGACATCCTGCTTCTTGTTCACCCCGTTCCAGTTGTTCGCAAGGTAGATGGTACTTTGATTTTCGTCGATAAAAAGCTCGGCGTGGCCGACTTTTCCGTCCGGCGCGCACAGCCGTACCCTTTCTTTGGCGCCAAAGGCTTTTTTGAAAAAGTCGATCGCCGCAGCTCCGTCCGAGACCATGAAGTAGACGCTGATGCCCAGGCAGCGCACGGGATTGCACGTTGTGGCGGCCGTGGACTTCTTAGGTGGCATCGAATTCGAGACGAACAGGTGGTGTGCGGGAATTTTATTGCCCCCCCCCCCCCCTCGTCTAGTCTGTGTGTTAGCGTACACCTCTTGCGGGCTGGGGGGAAATATTAGGTAGTGGGGAAAGAAAATCAAAAGCGACGCGCCTCGGAAGGCTTCATCAACGATCTCGGATCGCTTCGGCCGCGAAAAACGTGGCCGAAAACAGTAGCGAAAATCAGTGAAATCCACATGCGTTCAGCTCAGCTGGAGTCGGATAAGCGAGCGATTCGATGACCCTCTGGGCACGGACGTTGTAGTCGGCCGACTTCAAGTAGACCATTTCGGCACAAAGTCGATGCAACGCCAGGTCGGCGAGATGGAGGCAGACCTCAGAAAGCACACCGACTGATGGGCGCGAATTCGAGTCACTCGTCGTCGTTACAGGCTGCTGGCTTTCTCCATCACCATTGCTGCTTTCCACCGACCACTGTCCGACCTCTTGCCGGGTGCTAAGTAGATGCAGCTCGACGGCAAGTTGACGGATTACCGCTGATTTGTCCGACTTATTCGTCTTGGCTTTCGTCTGAAACAATGATTCCTGCATAGACCCGAGGTTAAGGAGGTCGTACAGCAACTCGCAATTGCTGCGCCCCCAAGCTTTTTGACTGAACGCTGCCATGACGTTGGGCCCTGCGTGGGGGGCTCCCGGCCACGTGACACGTGCGAATGACTCCCGAAGCATTTTCTCACCCTGCCCTGTGAGTCCGGGAGGTAGCGCGTCCGAAAGAGCGCGCCACACCGCCCGATAGGGTGGCTTGGCGAGCGTTTCGATGATCGCACGCAGTTGAGCTCGACGCGAGACATCGTCCTTGGTTTGAAATTCGTGACTTGTCACGTGCCGATAAAGTTTTGGAAATCGAATCTTGGCATCGTGGTGAAGACGCGCGGCAGACCACATCCGAATCGGAAAGTGGACGGAAAAGTAGAACATGAAATTGATGGCGTGGTGGTCCCGCTCAAAACCGATGTGCGAGGACCGTGACTGGGCCGGCTCCCGACACAGGCTGCAGTAGTTGGTGTCGTCATCGAGCCACACGCCCGACAAGTTTCCAACGAAGTACGCCGGAGGGGGACGATGCGACTCGAATGCAGCCCCTGCATTCACATTAATCGGCCGCTCCGTCGCGGCCATTGTCGTCACGTCATCGTCGTTGGTGTGAGCATACAGACCAAAACTGGGTAAGGGTGGAAGTAAGGGCGAAAAGGACAGTCGGGGAACTGGTCGGCCGCCGTCGTTCGTCGAGGAGGACCGTTCATCGAGGCTCCCCGTGGGTAGCCGTCGCAGAAAGTTCAAGAAAATGCCACGTCGACCGCCGCTGTCCATTTCCACTCCCCCCGTCAAGGAGTCTGTTTCCACTCCACGTGCGTCCGTTGCTGCCGATGAGGATTCGATGCCAGAGGCACCAACGATGCGATACAACGGCTCGGTAGCCGTGCTGAGTCGAGACGGAGATCGGGTTGGTACATCTGCCGCTTCAGCGACGCTCGCACGATACGTCCGCAACTTCGTTCCTCCGAACATCAGCCGCACGAACGGACGTCGTGAAAAGGCGCGCGTGCTGTCGTGATTGAATTGCGCAGCCGTCGCGGTTGGAGAGTGCGGTGCATGCAACATCATCGGCATCGTCACCTTCCCTTCCATGGAGGCGGTCGGGACGTCCGTTGCCACTCCCCTTGCGGGGAGCTGTTGTGGCTGTGGCATGTGATGCGCCGGGACCGTCGTCGTCCGTGGCCGCTTGCGTGGCACCACTAGCAGCGGCTGGCTCGGGCCCATCGGTGTCACGGCGATGAAACGACTTCGCCACAGCGCTGCACGACGAATCATAGCGGTGAAGGTCGCATCAGGCGTCGCTCATACTCCCACTGAGGTATACAGTCAAGGGGGAATGAACAAGGCTCGCAATTATGCCACAAGGAGTCAACGAATTCTTCTCCCAGGATGCGGAAAGACGGAAAAATGGGGGTAAAAGTGTGTCACAACAAGCGGACGGGGAAGCGGCGCCACTCGTTTGTGGCGAGGGATATTGCAACCGCAGCGCCCTAGTCCAACATCGGTGAGTTGGAACCGGGGCGGTGATACCACCTCGCCGCGTCCCCCTACACCACAGACCCTTCGAGCACCCCATCGTGAATCACGCCGCGGCGGGGAGGTCCGAGGACGAGAAAAAAAAAGCAAAGACGATATCGAGGAGATACGAAGAGAAGTGCGAATTGGAAACCGCCCCTGCGTGATTCACTAGAATTCGTCGTCGTCCTCCTCTTCGGCCGCTTCCTTCCGCGGTGCATCGAGCCCTTCCGAGGCACGTCGCACCGCTTCGTGGCCGCCGGCCTGCTCAACGGCATGCGCGTAGGTGAAGTCTTCGTGCTGTTCCAGCGGCAAACCATGGCCCGGCTTCTTCTTGCGTGGTTCTGGCGGCTGATGATCGCACGCTTGCCAGCAAAACCGATGCTGCAATTTGTGCAGAATCTCATGCTGAGTTTTGCCATAGGCGACATTGACGAAGATGAGCTGCGCGACGCGCTCGACATTATGAATGGGGTCGAAATGGACCCACTTGCGGCAAGCATCCGCCACGCGCTGACGAACCAAAGCGTCCTGCGCCGGCGGTGGAGCATGCTTATGTGGCGTCAAGTCAAAACCATGTTCGGCGATGTGTGGTACGTGTGTATCCATCATCGAGTCACACGCGCCCTCGACGAGCTTGCGTATACCTTGCTCGGTGATGCGCGTCAACTCACAATCGTCGTCCCGAAGCGTTTCGCGGCTCGGGTGCAAGCAATGGTCACGGCGTTCGACGGCCAGGTCCCACATGTGATGGACCGCACGTTGGCAAGCACCGCAGCGGATTTGATGCTCATTCACCGTCGCCTCTAAGACCGAAAGCGACTTGCTTGCTTTTCTGGCTGGTTGATGAGAGCGCGAGTAGGTCGGGGCCGCGTCCACGTGCGAGACACCGTACCTCGCTAAAAGCAACGCACCGCCGAGGATGATGCATTGCAGCACGCAGGACAGCCTCATCGCGGCGTTCACTAACGTGTTCTGTGCACAAGGCTTGGCAACCACCAGACACAACCTTGCGCAAATAAAACAGGCTATGTTTGAGTCCCCCCCCCCCCCATTCGCGTCTCATTCCCTCTCGCTTTTTGCAACACTGCCTGAAGGGGCCTGGTCGGACACGAGACTTTTTCTCCCCGCAGCCTTCCACCTACACACTCCCGAGCAGGTCGCGAAGATACCGTTCCTGCTCATCGGTCATGTCGATCTGCTCATCGGCACCACCGCCACTCCCTGTGGTGTTGGCAGTGTCGCAGTCCGTTGGATCCATCGCCGCCAGCAGTTCCTCCGCGGCCTCGCGGAGCATCTTTTCCTCTTCGGATTCCCTCGTGACATCAAACGTGTGTTCCCCCGTGGCGAACCCCGTTCGGGAGGAGCGGTCCCGAAGGTCGTCGTCCATGGCATTCATTTCGTCTTCATGCGCTTTCGCGAGGTCCTTCGTCCATTGAGCACAAAAGTCGTCGAAGGAGCGCTGCTCCTTGGCGGCGTCGGCGGCCATGTCGTCTATCCAAGCCGTGTCGTCAGAGACGAAGTCCGCAGCGGCTTCGTTCGGAAGCGCCGGCGCCGCGCAGAGCGAGGCCGAACCACCCGCCACGGATTCGCCTAGCATGCCGTCCAGCCGATCGCGCCAACCGTCAGTGTCGGCATGCCACAGCGCCTCGAGTCCAATCGTCAACTTGGCCCCTAGTTCAAACTCTCGCCGCGCGGCGGATTTTGCCGGGAGACCAGGAGGCAGCCGAACAAACGCCGGCAACTCCGAAAAATGCGCCATGGCTGCGGCCACCTGCGCGATCGCGACCACCACGCGACGGGGGTTGCTACTCGGGTTGAATCGCGGTCGACGGCCGCGCATGACCGCGGGGAGGTCGTGACTCAGCCTGAACGACACCAACGCGTGATGAGGCAGCGCCTTTAGCTTTCCAGTGGAACTAGCGGCTGTAGCGAGCAAACGCGCGACGTCGTAGGGGACGACTGCGGCCGCCCGGTGAGGGCGCCGGGCCCGCTGGATCGCGTCCTGGATCTTCTGGTCAATCACGACCGCCAATGCCGGACACACCACGGCCTCCAAGATTTCATGGCGTAGACTC
>ERZ1292633.2037-Hain-H41-02um-R1-2037-length-21015-cov-6_pt1 | contig 21015 bp, 21 predicted proteins | sample MGYA00564406_ERZ1292633 | MGnify/ENA primary metagenome ERZ1292633 (study PRJEB36523, sample SAMEA6512639) | groundwater metagenome | collected 2019-01-08 | study: AquaDiva: Metagenomics assemblies of 32 groundwater samples
ATGCGCCGCTTGGGGTCGTGCTGCCAAAGCAACGGTATCGGCGCGCCCGCATCGCCAAAAGCACCGCGCCGGATCACATCACCGCCGCGATCCGCAACGTCGAACAGCGCGGCATATCCGGTGAACTTCACCGCAAATGCCCGCCAAAACCGAACTTCACCGCTAGGGCGATGAGCAATAGCGCAAGGCACCCGCGCACGACCCAATCGACCATAGCGCGCCACGCGCTGCGTTTGGCGTCGCGCCACGCGCTCAGCAGCTCGCGCAGTTCGTGGATGTCTTCACGCGCACTGGCGTCGGTCAGCCCCAGCCGCTCCAGCGCCCGCTCTGCCCCCGCCTCGCTCGCTTGTTCGAGCAGGGTGGAGAGCTGCGCGATTTCCTCCAACATATCAATTTTCCCATAAAAAAAGGGCCGCAAGCGGCCCGAAATGAAACGAATATGGTCCGATATTAAATCGGGCGTTGTCTGCAATAAAAGCACGCGCAGCTTTCGCTGACAGGTCGACGATGCATTAGCCCATGGACTTGCCCGCCAACATGATCGAAACGATCTTTGATAATGTCAAAATAGGTGTCGTCGCCAATTTCAAAGTAGAGCCTGAGGGCATGAGCAATGAGGTCGGCAAATTGAATCATTCGTGTTGCCTTTGAATCCACGAATAACGGAACCTCTGCGACATTGTGCAGGTTGCCCCACCTGTGCCCATCGATGGCGAAATCGCGAGCCAAGCCTTGCAAAGAGGTTTCATAAGAACTCTTGTCCAGAATGATCAGTCCTCGCTGCGTGTCATTCTTGCGATGCAATCTGGTCAGAAAGTAATCAAACCTGCTCAAACACTGCTCAAATGCATATTCCATCGGATCTTCTGGCGATGGTTTTTCAGCGCTAGGTGCGCAGGACGCTTTGTGAACCGCAACACCGAATAGCCTCACACCGTCTGGTGCCGAACGCGCTAGAATTCTCAAAGCGTCTGAATATGCTTCGACCCGCTGCGCTTTTGCAAGTCCCCGCCAGTGTTTTTTACCACCTCGAATATCGGTTCCTCGAAATTCTATATTGTTGGAATCAGGCCAATATTTTTTAGCGAGCGCATCCATTTCCTTGGACAGCCAGTGAACACGCCGCTCATGGACAGCAAGTCCAGCCAAAATAACGTGGCGGTCGGTCGCATTCCCGACGCTTCCGGAATCGTCTAGATAGAGCAGATACATAAAAAAGGCGGCCGAGTGAGAGACATGCTCTCAACGTCCTACTACGGCAGGACTCTCAACCGCAATGTTTATATAGCATCGTTTTTACTAACAGCAAGTTATCGGACTGACTCCCCAAAACCCAGCACCGCGCGCTTCTCATCCACACTCAGAAAATCCGCCGCGCTGACCTGGTTCCACAGTCGTTCGCGGTCCTCACTCAGCGCGGAAATATGATCGAGCGCGGGCGTCATCCGCCCCACCTCGCCCCACGTCGCCAGCCCTTGTTTCAAACTCGCCAATATCGTGCCGAGCATCGGCAACACCGTCTGTCGCCACAGCGCTTTTGATGCCTCGCGGTAATTGGCATAGGTCGCGTCGCCGGGGATGCCGATCAACATCGGCGGCACCCCGAACGCCATCGCAATGTCGCGCGCCGCGCTGTCTTTGAGCGACAGGAAATCCATCTCCGCCGGGGTCATGCTGATCGCCTGCCACCTGAGGCCCCCCTCCAGCAGCATTGGCCGCCCGGCGTTGGCGCTGCCTTGAAACTGCGCCGCCATCTCGGCCTTGAGCCGCTCGAATTGCACAGCTGACAGCGCCGCCCCCTTGTCGCCCGCGTCATAGACCAGCGCGCCGGATGGCCGCGCCGCATTGTCGAGCAGCGCATGGTTCCACGCCCCCGCGCTGTTGTGAATCGCCACCGCCTGCGCCGCTGCGGACAGGCAGCCTAGGCCATAATGGTCGTCGATCGGGTTGATAGTGTGGATGTGCACCACGCTCGTCCGGCCCAGCGCGTCGCATGCGTCGAGCCGCTGCACCTGCCCACCGACACGGTAAGCAAAGGCGGCGGGCCAGCCCTGTGCGTCGAGCTCGACGCTCACCCGTTCGGGGCGAAGCGCGTATAATTCTGCGGGAAGCTCACCCGCGCCGGGCAGCAATTGCACATAGGCATTGCCGTGCAGCATCAGCTGCGTCGCCACGCTTTCCAGCAACACTTGCCCGCCCGCGCGTTCGCACAGCAGCGCCGCCACGCTTGCGTCATCGATCAACAGCGGCGTTCCCGCCACCGCTTCGGCGACGAGGCGGCAACAGCGTTGCGCCACCGGATTATGCGCATAGGCGGCGCGGATTTGCTCGGTGATATTACGTCCCGTCGGACTGGCACTGCGCGCATAGATGTCCCCCACCCAGCCAAGCGGGCGCACGGGAGCTAATCGCGCCGCCGTGCGACGCGACTTAAAGCCGAATATGTTCATGATTTGTTCCTTATTATCCCATAGCTTACGCAACGCAATTTCAACCGCCGTTGCGCAAATCCATAAACATTACGGGGTTGTGCGACAATCGATTGCTTTTGGTTTCGAGCAGCCTGAACCCCAACTTTTGATAAAACTCGACGGACTTTTGTTTCGCATCGAGGATGATGAAACGGCAACCGACATTCGGCATAATGGCTGCCTTCGCTAACCCGATGGCTAGTTCTACCAATTTTCTGCCCAACCCCATTCGCTGATAGCCGTCAGCGCAGGCTAATCGTGCGATGCGCACGGCGGGTTGAAATATGTATCTGTTCACGCTTTCCTTGTCGGCTATCGAATAACCATCATCCAACTTGATCTCGGCGCACATCAGCGTGATATAGGCAATCACTTGGGGTTGGCTTTCAAACTTGGCGACATAGGTTTGGGTTATCGACGCTTGAGCAGACTTCCACGCTTCCCTTCGAATGAAAGTTTTGAGCGGTTGATCATCCGTCTCGCTCAACCGGAAACCGCTGACCTGATCCTCAGCCGCCGATTCTAGTCGCTTGATGATTATGTGTTCGCTGGCCATCAGATCGCGTAATCGCAACCCATAATGTCAGGCAACAACAACGCGTCCGTTTTTGAGAAACTCTTGTGCCGCCACGACACCTTCGTCCATCGAACGACGCGCAGCCTCACTTTTGGTGCGGGCACGGGTTTGGTTGCGAAACTTGGTCGCATCGGCTCCGGATAAATGGAGTCCGCCGAATGTGTTCGATATAACTGCCATTAGGAATCTCCTTTCCGCATTGAACGCGACTCTAATACACCTTGTATTACCTACAATGTTAGCGTTCTGCTTACAAATATTTTGTTACCCCCCTCACAAACCCCACACGTGCGGCCCGTCGCCGCGCTGTTCCATCAGCGAATGCAGCGCCCACACCAGCGCGTCGGCGCGGTCGGGGGAGCGCCCCGGCCCGGCATAGTCGCCGCCGCCCATCATCCCGCACATCTGGTCCTCCAGTTTGGCGAACGAACCGATATGGCACACACGGCCCGCGCTATAATTGATCGCAATCGGCTCCGCCCGCTCCGATTTACCGCGCCGCGCATGCACCGTCATCACCGGCAAATCGGGGTCCACGGCACGCAGCACGCTCACCACCATATCGCCGCCATTATTGACCTCCGCGACCACGCGCTCGGCCCGCCAGCGGTGCGCAGCCGCCACCACCGCAGCGGCCCAGCGTTCGGGCGTCGCATGTTCGACGCTTTCGTCGGCGATCACCGCATAACGCGCGCCCGCCTGCGGGTGGGAAAGCGCAGAAAGGGCCCCGTCATTCATCCGCGCACAAACCACAATCCCGCACGCATCGCCACCCTTCGATGCTGGCGGATCGACGCCGATCACCACCCGCGCCAGCGCCTCCTCGTCGAGCAAACCTGCATCGACCCGGCATTCCTCGATCCCCGCTCGCGTCCACAGCGCCCCCTCGACATCCGCAATCAATTCGCCGCCGATTTCCTGCCGCCCCAGCATGGTCCCGCCATAATTGGCCTCCATCGCGGCGATGAAACTGGCGGGCAAATTATCCGCATTGGCGTGGGTCGCGCCGCCGCTCAGTGCCTTGTCTGGCACCGCCAAAATCTTGCGCACCAACGGCAGCGCACGCGGCGTTGTCGTTGCCAGCACGCGCGGGTGCGGGCCCAGCCGCATCCCCATCATCAAATTGTCCCACGCCGCAAGCCCGCGCCTGCCACCGTCGCCGATGCTCGCGCCCCACCGCGCCACTTCGTCGGCCCAGGCGTAATGGTGCTGCGGCCCGCGCAGGCCTTCCGGTTCCGCCGCGCTGTAACATATCGCCATCGCATGGCCGGGCCAGATGATCCGCCGCAACGCGGGTTTATAGATTGGGCGCGGCCCCGAACCAACCAGGTTCATGATCCCGCTCTCTCCCTCGACCATCACATTGCGCACATCGTCATGGCTCGCCCCGACCAGGGCGATGCGGATGCCGGGGTTGGCGCGCGCCAGTGCGTCGATCCATTCGGCCCCCGCGCGCGTTTTGCCAAATCCGCGCCCCGCCATCATCAGCCACAACCGCCAGTCACCCAGCGGTTCGCGCTGCGACGGGCGGGCGTTACCAACCCATGGGTTAGCGTCCAGCCACACCAGCACGTCGGCAAATTCGGCCGCGAACGCCTCCATTCTATCGGGCGGCATGCGCTCGATCATCTGTCTCAACGACAGGTCATGCTCATACCCCGTCATCGCTCTCGTCCTTTGGCGCTTCCAGCAACATAACGGCCCGCTCGCGCATCCGGTCAACCAGCTCCCACAGCTTGGCCACGGGCGGCTGGCCCGCGATGCGCAGCGCCTCTGCCTCGCGCACCCTTGCAGCGGCAACCGCTTCGCCGTTCATTTTTGCCACCTTGATCATCACCTCGGGGCGGTCCCCTTTGCGCTCAACTGTGCGCTTACCTTCTTTGTCGGTGCTCGTTACGGTCGTGCTCTGCGCCCCAAATAGCGCCACCGCCAACAGCTTCATTTCCAGGTCGGCATAGCCGTCGGCCAGCGAACGTTCCCACCGTTTGCGAAAATCCGCATTGGTCCGCCGCCAGGTCCGCACGGTTTCGGCAGCGACACCCGCATCGCGCGCGGACGCTGCATTATTGGCGGTTTCGCTCAAATGCGCGAAAAACGCCTCCTGCTTTTCGGGCGTGAATGTGCCGGCACGACGCTTGCGTATCTGCACCCCGCCGCCATCAGCGGAGGCGTGTCGGCTCATAACGTGCTCGGTGATGGCAGAGCCTTGCGCGGCACGCGGGCCAACGGCCCGTCCTTTGGGTGTCTGTGTCATGGGAGTATCCTTTTGGGTGAAAAATCCTCCCTGTGCTTGCACGGGGAGGGGGACCGCTTGGCACAGCCAAGTGGTGGAGGGGTTGTGTGCTTCAAGCCCCTCCCCCTTGTGGGGAGGGGTCAGGGGTGGAGGGGTTGCGATGCATTAAAATTAGAGGGCAAGGTTGAATTACCTCACCGTTCGCCCTGAGCTTGTCGAAGGGCTGTCTTTCTTGGGCGAGGAAAAACAGGGCAGCCCTTCGACAAGCTCAGGGCGAACGGATTTTGGTGTTGGGTTAGCCCTCATCCCCCCACCCTTGCGGCCAAGGCCCACTTGTCCCCCTCCCGCTTGCGGGAGGGGTTAGGGGTGGGTGTCTTCGGCCGAGCCGCTTTGGCCCAGCGCCGCTATCCCCGACTCGCATTTCTCAACGCTGAATAAATTGTGCCATAACAGCGTTACTCTGTCAAGGTATTTGTGCCTATTTGGTTATATTATTATCCCGGCGGACCCAAAAAACTTCGTCATCCTGAACTTGTTTCAGGATCAGTATGACGAGCCACATGCGCGACAGATCGCCGTGCCGCCGCGCGCTTCCCTTTGAGCGGCCAGCCACAGCATAGCCATCGCTGTGCGCGCCTCCGCGCGCACTTCCCCCCTCGTCATCCCTCCACCGTCACTCCGGACGTGATCCGGAGTCCATATTTCCTGAACGGTTTCGGGATATAGGGGACACGCCGCCGCATCATCCCTCTGACAGGAACCCCAGTTCAAAGCCTGCGGCGGAGCTTATCAAGCGGCAGCAGCAAATTCCGGATTGCTCCTAACGATACTATCCGAAATGCTATTCCAGCTTGGATTCGACAACGCAGATATCAATTGGCACCCTAACCTCTGTGCTAACAACGTGGGAACGGCATTTCCAATTTGACGCATACCTTCACCCCAAGCACCCGTGACACAGAAATCTGGTGAAAATGTTTGCAGCAACTTGCCTTCAAAGACGGTGAAGTAGCGAACCGTTCCATCTTCATAGCGGATCATATTTTCACCGCCAGGCACACCATGCCCGCCCGCCTTGAGCGTTTTTGCAGGCAGGTCGATGTAACTGCCCGTGTGGCCGGGATAGCGGCGCGCGCCATCGCGGAAAATATGGTCGGAAATGTCATGGCCGGTGGCCGGATGCGGGATGCCGTCAAGCGCGTCTCTGACCGTCAGCCAAGGTTTCAAAGGGGCTTCTAGGGCAAGTTCGAACTTGGCGACCCTCTTGTATTGGGGGCAGTCAGACACTGATTCGGCTGGTTGTTTGATGTTATGACGCCGCCAGTATTCGCCGGTAACGAACTGATCCATATATAAGAGATCGGAGTCGTGCGTGGGCTTGGGAAACTGCCAATCGACATTCAAATCCGACCGGATGCCGACAATGAAAACGCGTTCGCGGATTTGCGGAACGCCATAATTTGCTGCGTTCAAAAGGCGATAATTGACCGCATATTTGACGCCCGCATATGTGTCCCAGTCAATAGCGGATAGACGATTGTAATGATCTGACCAAAGCTCGTCGGCTCGCGCCATAATCTCGGGATAGGTCAGACGCATAATGATATAGGAAAAATAGCCCGCAAAAGATGGTCGCAACAGACCCTTCACATTCTCGAAAATGAACGCTTTGGGGTGGTAGTGGCTAACGGCCTTGGCGGCGTATGGGAACATATCACGCGCATCGTCATAGGCCATATGCTTGCCCGCCATTGAAAAGGGCTGGCAAGGCGGACCACCTGCTACAAGGTCAATGTCGTCTAACTGCGAAAAATCAAAGTCCCGAACGTCGCCACAAAACACCGAGTTTGGATCGAAGTTTTCGCGCAACGAATTACAGGCATGTTTGTTAAACTCGACAAATTGGGCGTGCTGGAAACCTGCGTGTTCCAAGCCTTTGGCAAGCCCTCCGGCACCCGAGAAAAGTTCAAGGCTTCGCATGGTCATTTCAGTATTTTCTCGAAATGCGATGCGATGTTATTGCGAATGGCTGCCTCGGTTTTCGGAATGCCTTTGCATTTATCCGCAAAGCCGCGTCCCTGATGGATGACATCCCAATCGGACTTGGCTTGCTCAAAGCGTCCAGCACCGGGAGTGTGGTTGCCAAAACCGTCAACCGACGTGTTCCACAGTGGTCGGAATAGCTTGATAAGAGCGGCTTCGACCGTACTAATCATATCCGATCCTGTGTCCTCAAAAATCACGAACCGACAGGCGAAACTCTCGACCTCTAGGCCATCGCCAATTCTAATGTTCCTTGTATGTTCGCTCACGCGGGAATGCAACTCATTCGATTGCGTCAGCGCACTATCGGACACCCGCCCTTGCCGCCAACCCTTGGGAACCGCTTTGCCAACATATATCGGCACATCATAGGCAAGTCGGTTGGCCTCAGCCAATGGTGCATAGAGTGGGTTGTGGCCTGTATAATAAAGCGCATAGACGCCGGAACCAAGGAAGCGCGTGGGAAGCGGCAGATCGTGAACAGGTGTGCCATTGAAAAATCTGATCGCGTCTTTGACCAATTCCGCAAAAGCGTCGTTTGTATAAATATGCTCTCTGCGGTCAAAAGGTCTTTTAGTCATCCGGTACCTCCAAATATGAAATGCGCGTTGACCAAGGCTGCTCATCAACATCCCGCCCACGGCAATGTCAAACGATTATGCCGCGAAAGCCGCGCGCGTTTACGCGTGGGAAAGGCCAGATTAAAACGCCGCGCTCGTTTACGCGTGGGAAAGGCAGATTAAAACGCCGCGCGGGCTTCCATCGCCGCCGCGCCGCTCGGGCCTAGTGCGGCGAGCGTCATGACTCCGCCCTCACGCCGCGCGACCAGCGTCATCGCACTGCCGCAAAACAGCGGCGCAACCCCGCGAAAATCAAAGCTTATCAATCTGTTATGCCCAATAATCTGCGCGGCAAAATCCAACAATAATGTCGCGGTCAGCGGCCCGTGGACCACCAGGCCGGCATAGCCCTCCACGCCCGTCGCATAGGGTTTATCATAATGGATGCGGTGCGCGTTGAACGTCAGCGCGGAGTAGCGCATCAGCATCGCCTCGCCCGGCGTCACACTGCGGGCATGCGGCCAATCTTCGCTTAAGCCCCTCCCTTTTAAGGGAGGGGTTGGGGTGGGCTCTATCGGCGCAGAAGCACTACTTGCCCCGCGATACACCAGCACCTGTTCCTCACGCACCGCCAATGCGCCGTCGGCCCGCGTCTCGTGCGCCAGTGTGACAAACACCAGCCGCCCGCTGCCGCCCGTCTTTTCCGCGATGTCGGTGATCGTCGATGTGCGGTGGATCGCGGCCCCCGCAGCAATCGGCGCATGGAATGCGACCTTGCTCGACGCCCACATCCGGCGCGTCGTTTCTTTCTGGCCTTTCCCACTCGCAGGCGAGCGCGGCAAGTCGATGGGCGGCAGGAGGGCATTCGCCACGTCGCGGCGCTCATTGTTTGCCTTTCCCACTGGCAAGCCAGCGCGGCGGGGGTGCCCGTCCTCGCCCAGCTGTGCCGTTGGCGCGTCGGGCAGGCACAGGCACCAGTGGATGCCCTGCGGTGCGACATCCCCCATGCCATCACTATCTATCGTCGCGCATAACCGCGCCACCAGCCCCGCCGTCACCACGTCGGTTCGCTGCTCGCTGCGCCCAATCCAATCCTGCCAGACCGACATTCCCACTTACCCTCTTACCCCTGTCATTCTAAGGGTTACTCTAGCGAAAATGCCACTGTCGTTACCACCCGCACCCGTTTGTCGGGCGTGTCGCTAACGCCATAATCATCCGACACCCCATCGCGCGCGGTGATTTCGAACAACCCTTGTGATGCGTTGCGGATCGGTCCGACGCTGGTGCCGCTGTCATTGGCGAATTGCTCGGCCGATGCGCGGGCATTGCGCGTTGCCTCCGCAATCATCGCGGGTTTGATGTCGTTGAGTTTGGTAAAGCTATATTGCATCGTCGATCCTTCGGACAGCGCAACCCCGCGCCGCACCAAGTCGAATTGCCGCGTCACCGCGCTTTGCGCCCGTGCGATGTCGGTGGTGCGAAATTGGAGGCGCTGCGACACGGTAAAGGTCGGCACCCCTTCGTTCACAAAGCTGGAAACGCTCACCCCAGCGGGCGACAGCGCATCGGCAGCAAAGCCTAGGTTATGGAAATAGGCGTTGATCGACGCGGTGTCCGCTTCTGCGCCCGCTTGCGCCGATGACAGGTCGCTTGCGCTCGAAGCATAAGACAAAGTCCAAGTGGCCAGGTCGGCGCGCACGTCGCGCTCCGCCAGTCCGCGAACGGTCACGCTGCGCTCCGCCTCTTTCATCCGCACCAAACCCGACCCAGCGAACCAACCGCCGAGCATGATGCCAATCGCGCCAATCGCGGTCGCGGTTAGCAACACGCGGTTGCGGTCCGCCATCCAGCCAGTCCAACGGTTTGCCCCGATTTCATTTTTTCCATCCGACATGGTTATTTCCTTTCCCCTGAATATCGGTCAAGTTGGACCTGTGCTTACCCGATGGCAATGGCCTGAGTCGGCTGTATCTGCGATGAACCGTTTTTTTCTGTCGATGAGTTGAGTTAAACCTTATGCCCATAGAAATCATCCGCATCCCCGCTTTGTCCGACAATTATATCTGGATGGTTCATGAACCGCTGAGCGGCGAAACAATGGTTGTTGACCCCGCCGTCGCAGCGCCTGTGCTGGCGGCGGCAGAGGCGCGCGGATGGCGCATCACCCAAATATGGAATACCCATTGGCATCCCGACCACACCGGCGGCAATGTCGAGATAAAGGCGGCAACAGGATGCACAATCACCGGCCCGGCGGGCGAAAATTATCCGGTTCCCGGAATGGACATCGCGGTGGCGGAGGGGGCCAGTGTTTCGCTGGGTGCCGTCACCGCCACGGTCATCGACGTGCCTGCGCACACCGCTGGCCACATCGCCTTTCACTTGGCCAGCGAAGAAGCGATTTTTGTCGGCGATACATTATTCGCGATGGGTTGCGGCCGATTGTTCGAGGGGACAGCGGCGCAAATGTTCACCAATATGCGCAAGCTGGAGGTGCTACCCGAAATAACCCGCGTTTATTGCGCGCACGAATATACGCAGTCCAACGGCCGCTATGCGCTAACGGCAGAACCAGACAATGCGGCGCTATCTGAGCGGATGGTGGACGTCGATGCTTGCCGCGCACGCGGCGAACCAACGGTGCCAACGACCATTGGGCTGGAGCGGGCGACCAACCCGTTCATGCGCGCCGCGAGCATCGAGGAATTGGCGGCAAGACGCGCGGCGAAGGACGCATTTTGAAGTGATACATGATGAATGAACTATCCCTGATCGCCGACGCTGATGATCGTGCGCGCGCTTATACTGCGTCCGTTAACGCCCGGCGTGTTTACCCCGATGCTGGCGCATTATCTGCCTTGGCGGCGTTTTCAGAAAGCTTTCCTGAGCAGGGCCATGACCCGTCAGAAACGCTCGCGATGCTGGATGACATCGGATCGCCAGCAACGGTGGTTTCCAATGGTCCGCATTATTTCGGTTTCGTAATCGGTGCCTGTTTGCCGAGCGCCGCCGCCGCCGAACGGATGATGCTGGCATGGGATCAATGCGCTTCCTCGTTCGACAATTCACCTATTGCCGCAACGCTTGAACGCGTCGCCGCTGGTTGGGTTCTAGACGTGCTTGATTTACCCCGCGAAAGCGCCGTGGGTTTTGGAACCAGCGCCACGGCGTGTACAATCGGCTGCATAACGGCTGCGCGCCGCGCTCTTCTTGCGAAAAAGGGGTGGGATTTTGATGCTGACGGCCTCCACGGCGCCCCTGTAATCAAGGTGGTCGTGTCTGATACCGTGCATATAACAGTCAAAAAAGCTCTGCGGATGCTGGGCTTCGGCATGCGCAACCTAATTTCGGCATCTACCGATGCACACGGCCGGATTGACCCCAATCTTTTGCCTCCGGTCGATGATATGACGATCTTGTGCCTTCAGGCGGGAGAGGTGAATACCGGTGAGTTTGATCCGTTTGACGCCTTGATTCCGCGCGCGAAGGCGGCGGGCGCATGGGTGCATGTCGATGGCGCTTTTGGTTTGTGGGCGCGGGCATCGCACAGCGCGGCGCATCTGACGCAGGGCGTTGAGCTAGCCGATAGCTGGACGACCGACGGGCATAAATGGCTGAACACGCCGTATGACGGGGCCATGGCTATTTGCCGTGACGGTGATGCCCTTGCGCGGGCGATGAACAGCGATGCCGTTTATGCAACGGCTGCTGCAGATGCACAAAAGAACCTGACGCTAGAATTCTCACGGCGCGCGCGCGGCATTCCAATCTGGGCGGCGCTGCGGTCATTGGGCCGCGCTGGCGTTATTGAAATGGTTGATCGCCATATTGCGCAAGCCAGCAAGCTGGCTTCGGCCTTGCGAAACGCCGGATTTGATGTCGTCAACCGTGTGGTTTTGAACCAAGTGCTGGTGCGCGGTGCCACCGATGAAGAAACAGCAGCAATCTGCTTGGCCGTGGAAGCGTCTGGCGAGGCTTGGTTCGGCGCAACGGTCTGGCGGGGCCGCCCGGCATTTCGCCTTAGCATATCGTCATGGCGTACGTGCGATCAGGACATTGATGCACTGGCCGCCTTGCTCGTCAAAATGCGGGTGTTGAGCGTGGAGTAGATCGCGATGCGCCGCGCCATGGTAGTATGCGCGCTCGGATTTGTGCAATCTGGCTAATGCCCCTGGCTGTTTGAACATTGTTGATCGGCACCATGCCATTCGTCATCCCGAACTTGTTTCGGGATATTGGGGGCAGACGCTGTTTCTTTCGCAATCCTGGAACGAGTTCAGGATGACGAGGAGGATGCAACGACGCCTCCGCCCATCGCCAATTCTGCACATCCGTTCATCTTAGGTTATTGTAGCAAGGCGCATTCTGTGCGTCTCATGCAACAGGAGGTTCCCATGCCCACCAGCACAGCATTCCGCCGCCCCGCCTTTTTGGGCGCCGCCGCGCTTGCCCTAACCGCCGCCCTGCCCTTCGCGCTAGCCGCCTGCGCCGCATCGTCGGTGCGCGCCAATGCCGATGCGCTGACCCCGCGTCAAATGGAGCTGCTAGAGCATCATCTGGGCGGCAAGGTCGCTGGCCGCGCGGTATCATGCATCCCGTCAAACGCCGCCGACAATAGCATCCGTGTTAGCGATAACATCCTGCTCTATCGCGTATCGGGCAATCTGGTTTATAAGAACGAGCTGCGCGGCGGATGCCCCGGCCTTGCGCGCGACACCGACATCATGGTCAGCCGCCAATTTGGCAACGGGCCGTGTCGCGGCGACATCATCCATCTGGTGGACCGCACCAGCGGCATCGGCGGCGCAAGCTGTGTGTTGGGGGATTTCGTGCCCTATCGCACGCCGCGTTAGGGAGGTGGGCGCGGGGAATAAGGCGCGGGTGACACCATGGTCGCGCCCCATGCGCTTGGCTGCTCTGGTGATGGGAGTGTTCGTGCTAGTAGGCGCAACTGCTGACAGCGCGAGCCTGACGGAGGAACAGCAACACCTACTCGACCGTCATCTATCCGGACGGGTTAGCGAAGCGCCCGTGTCATGTATTCACGCGGCCCGCGTCGCATCTCCCCGTGATCTGATTGTCGTATCTGACCGTATTTTGCTGTTCCGTGTGTCAACCAGTCTCATCTATCGCAACGACGTACAGCAAGATTGCCCCCATATGGCTCTAAGCCCCTATATCCCAAATATCGCCAGCCACGGATCGTCGATCTGTCGCGGGGATATTGTTACCACAGATCGTGGCAGCTGTGTGCTGGGTGAGTTTGTGCCCTATCGCACGCCGCGTTAAGGAATAGAAAAGCGCAGCCCAATACCTCCCCATCATGGGGAGGTGGCGCTCGCGGCACGCGAGTGACGGAGGGGTTTTTGCTCACGAACAGCCGCACCCCTCCACCACCAAGCTATGCTTGGCGGTCCCCCTCCCCGTTCCGGGGAGGTTAGACGATGCCCTACCCCCGATACATCGCCGCGATACGATCAGCGTAGAGCGCGTTCAGCACATGACGCCGGATTTTGAGCGATGGCGTCATCTGTTCATTCTCGATGGTGAAGGGCTCATCGGCAAAATCGAATTTGCGCACCCGTTCGATGACCGACAGCCCCGCATTCACGCGGTCCACCGCGACACGCACCGCGCTGCGGAACTTGTCATGTTCCTTGAGCAGTTTCATGTCGGTCGGCAGGCCAGCAGTTTCCGCCCATTCATGCGCCCATTCGGGGTCGGGAACGATGATGGCCACGATGTTCGGTCGCTTGTCACCATGGACCATCGCTTGGCTGATTTCAGGTTGTAGGGTGAGCATCCCCTCGACCCGTTGGGGCGACACATTATCGCCCTTGTCATTGACGATAATGTCTTTTTTGCGGTCGGTGATGACCAGCCGCCCGGCATCGTCGAAATGACCGATGTCGCCGGTGTGGAGCCAACCGTCTATCAACACCCGCGCGCTCTCCGCCTCGTTGCGCCAATAGCCGTGCATCACCAGCTCGCCGCGCACGCAAATCTCGCCATCATCGGCAATCCGCACTTCGGTATTTTTGACCGGTGGGCCAACAGTATCCATTTTCAGCCCCGCACTGGGGCGGTTACAGGCGATGATTGGCCCGGATTCTGTCTGGCCATAGCCTTGCAATAAATTGATGCCCAGCGAGTAGAAAAAGATACCGATTTCGGGGTTGAGCGGTGCGCCGCCAGATACCAGCGCCTTCATCCGCCCGCCGAAGCGCGCCAAAATCTTGGGCCGAAGAAACTTTCCCACGACCAAATCCATCGGGCGATCAAGCAGACCCATCCGCCCGCGATACCCCTTGCCGCCAATCCGCAGGGCCTGCCGCAACATGAAATTCGCCGCCTTGCCTTGTTTTTCCACTGCTTTGAGCATCCGCGCGCGGATAACCTCGAACAGGCGCGGCACCACGACCATGATCGTCGGACGCGCTTCTTCCATATTCGTAACGAGCTTTTCGAGCCCCTCGGCATAGTAAATCTGTGCGCCCATCATCAAGGGCAGGAACTGCCCACCGCTATGTTCATAGGCATGGCTGAGCGGAAGGAACGACAGGAACACCTCATCCTCTATCCCGAAATCTTCATCGACAATCGCCGCTGCGCCCTCAACATTATGGAGGATAGCGCCATGATGTTGCATCACCCCGCGCGGTGCGCCGCCCGTACCAGAGGTGTAGATGAGGCAGGCCAAGTCGCCGCGACGAACCGAACTGGCGCGTTCCTCTACGGCAGCCATTTTGTCCGCGCCGCCCCCGACAAGGTCCACCCAGTCGAGAATGCGCACCTCGCTTTGCTGTGCGACTTTGAACTCCTCCATCACAATCAGGCTGGTAATGTTCGAGCGCAAAGCCGCCGGCATCACGGTGCGCGCCAATTTGGCGGTGGAAACGATGACGGCACGCGCGCCGCTATTGTCCAAAATATGCTGGTGATCGCGCTCGGTATTGGTGGTGTAGGTCGGGACCGTAACGCATCCCGCCGCCATGATGCCCAAATCTGCGATGAACCATTCGGGGCGATTTTCAGAGACGATAACCACGCGGTCGCCCGCAACAAGGCCTAGCGCACGCAGTGATTCCGCCAGCGCCGCGACCTGTTCACCAACTTCGCGCCAGCTTTGGCTAGTCCAGGCGCGATCATGCTTGCTCCACAGGAAGGGCTTGTCGCCGCCTTCGGCGACGCGCGCAAAGAAAAGCGAGACGAGGTTTGGAAAACCGTCAATCTGTTTAGGCCGTGCACTCATAAACCACGCTTTCGAGGCGGCAAAATGGCGAACATATCGGGCCGAAATGCTCGCACGGGGAGTGCAGGACACTCTTCAAGAGCAGCTCGGTTCGAGATGGAAGCCATTTTGCTGTCCCTATGGAATTTGACCGATTGCGTCCATTGCTGCGTCGGAAAGTCTAGAAATATTGACATATTCGCTGCGCCTTTCTTCCTTGCACTGAACGAAATCGCTTCAAACCTCGTTTGCGTGGTTTATGAGTGCACGGCCTTAGCCGTGACATATCTTTCACTGCATCCCCGGGGAGAGGGTTGAACGTGCCCGCTTTGCGAGTCTTTGTCTTAGTTTACGCCCTAGTTTACGACGCTTTCGGCCTGTGCTGCAACCGCGCCGACGCTGCGCGGATCAGCAGCGCCGGTCCAGCCCGAGCCATCGGCATCGCGCTGTGCCGCATTGAGCTTTGACCCCAGTTCGGACGCAATCACCGGCCGCCCGAAACGCGCCAATTGCGGCGCCATGGTGGTGCCCAATTCGGTATTCTCCAATATGTCCCCGTCGCCCGCCATATAGAGGTTAGGCAGCGCAATCGCCTGATCGACGCTCAAACCAAAATCGAGCACGCCAATGAGCGTTTTGACGACATGCATGATGATGCGCGGGCCGCCAGCCGAACCGACCGCCAGTATTGGCTGACCCGAAGCATCATACACAATCGTCGGCGACATCGATGAACGCGGACGCTTGCCCCCCTCAACGCGGTTGGCAACGGGCGCACCACCGCGCATCGGGCTGAGCGAAAAATCGGTCAGTTCATTGTTGAGCACCATCCCGGCTGCGACCAGCTGGCTGCCGAACACCCCCTCCACCGTCGAGGTCATAGTGGCAAGATTGCCGCTGCGGTCCACCGCGACAAAATGGCTGGTCGATGGAACTTCGCCAGCCACAGCGGTGGTGCGCGGTGGTGCGCCCGGAGGCGTGCCAGCGGCGTAGCTGGTGGCAACGGTGAACGGCGAGATGAGCCGCGAGCGTGCGGCCAGATATTGCTCGTCCAGCAGGCCCGCAACGGGCACATCCACCACATCGGGGTCTGCGACATAAGTATCGCGATCAGCATAAGCGAGCCGCATCGCCTCTGCTATAACATGCCAGCTCATCGGGTTGTCGCGGCCCATCGCCTTCATGTCGAAGCTTTCGAGCATTCCCATAATGGCGAACACGGTGGTTGCGCCCGACGATGGTGGCCCCATCCCGCACAGGCGATAAGCGCGGTAGTTGAAACAGACCGGATCGCGGTCCTGCGCACGATAAGCGGCCAAGTCGGCCAGCGTCATATCGCCCGGGTTGCGCGGTGCGGTGCGCACCGCAGTCACAATCGCGCGCGCGGCCCGCCCTGTGTAAAAGGCATCGGGGCCATGCGCCGCAATGTCGCGCAATGTCGCAGCCAAAGCGGGGTTGCGCAAAGTCTCCCCCAACCGCGCAGGGTGGCCATCGACGAAAAATTGCGCGCGAGTCGCGGGGAAATCGGTCCAGCGCCCCTCCGCGCCCGCCAAAGTCGCGGCAAGCCAGCGGCTGACGGTAAAACCTTGGTCGGCAAGACGGATGGCTGGTTCAAACAGCCGCGCCCATGGCAGTCGGCCATAGCGTTGGTGCGCCTGCGCCATCAGGCGGATGTTGCCAGGAACGCCGACTGAACGTCCGCCGGGAACAGCATCGCGCATACCCAGCGGCTGACCGTCCGCGCCAGTGAAGCGGTCAGGCCGCGCCGCAGCGGGTGCCTCCTCTCGCCCGTCAATCGTGGTAACATGGCCGCTAGCCGCGTCATGATAAACGAAGAACCCGCCGCCGCCGATGCCGCTCGACTGTGGTTCAACAACGGTGAGCGCCAACATTGTCGCCATAGCCGCGTCGGCGGCGCTGCCGCCCGCGTCGAGCATCTCACGCCCGGCCTGACTGGCACGCACATCGGCGGAGGACACAAGCCCATCCCCCGACACAAGTTGATCGCCAGTGGTGGCGGACCCCGTGATAGCAGGGGCTGTGTTTTCCTGCGCGCTGAGCGGAGTAACCGACAGGCTGGCGAGGGAGAAGGCGATACATGCGTTTCTAATCATAGGTCGAACCCTAATCCTTATCGCTTCGCCGTCAATCCGCGTTATCAGCATCGATGATATCGGCGAGGCACGACACGCCCTCACTCTCTAACCGGCGGACAATATCTTTGACGATGCGCGCAGCCAGCCAAGGCCCCTCATAGACCAGCGCGCTATAGAGTTGAACGAGGCTCGCCCCGGCGCGCAATCGTACCCACACATCATCGGCGCTGGCGATGCCGCCCGCCGCAATCAACGGCAATTGACCGCCGGTCGCGGCGCGGAAATCCCGCAGTCGCTGCAGCGCCAACATGGCCAACGGGGTGCCAGACAGTCCGCCTGTTTCATGCGCATGGCGCGATAATAATGGCGGCCTTGTCACAGTGGTATTGCCGATGATGATCGCATCGATGCCATGCGCGATGCTGCTGCGGACGATGTCGTCAATTTGCTCGTGGTCAAGGTCGGGCGCGACTTTGAGGAATATCGGCGGGCCGCCTGCGTGACGCGCTGCTGCCGTCGCGGCAAGCAGCGCATCGAGTGCGCCCACGTCCTGCAACGCGCGCAGACCCGGCGTGTTGGGTGACGAAATGTTGATGGTCAACCAATCGGCGTGCGGGGCCATCGCCCGGGCGCCGCACACATAATCGGCCACACGGTCGGCCGCGTCCTTATTCGCCCCGATGTTGATGCCGATGAGGGCGCGGTCTTTACACGCGTGCAGTTTGGCGAGTCGCGGGGTCGCCGCCGCCTGCCCACCATTGTTGAACCCCATGCGGTTGATGACGCCTTCATCCTCGTTCAACCGAAACAGGCGCGGGCGCGTGTTGCCGCCTTGTGGCAAGGGGGTAAGCGTTCCCGCTTCGGCCCCGGCAAAGCCAAAACGCGCCATCGTATGCACTGCGCGCGCATCCTTGTCGAAGCCTGCGGCGAGGCAAATCGGATTGGCGAAATCAAGCCCTGCCAGCGTAATCGCAAGGCGCGGATCATCGTGGCGGCGCGCGGCAACGGGTAGCATTGACAACGCATGGATAACAAAGCGATGCGCGCTTTCCGGGTCGAACGGGCGCGCACATCGCATCAACAATCTGCCAAACATCAAACCCTTGCCCAAAAAAACCATGTCGGTTTCGTCCAATACATTGTTTTTGGTCCCTGCCAATCAGTGCGTGCGACCCGAAGGGCTCCTGAGTCATTGCGACGATTGAGTCCTTGACCTACTACAGGCCGATCAGTGCAAACTGGTCGGCCTTTTTTTGTGCCCGCTTGCGGGTTGCGCCGCTGTTCATTTTAGCCAATAGTCACGCCCGTAGCTTGGTCGCACAGGCTGCATCCGGGAAAACCGGGGCACTATTGTCAGCTACTTGGGGTTAGCCGTCCTTTGACCGCACCGGTTTCTATAGAATATGCCGCGCCGCCACCAGAATTGGGGGATCGGATAAGCTCACTCTACAGCCTGCGCCAAAACGATGCAGAGTATAGCGAGATTGAGCGAGCCGACCGGGCGCAATTTCGCGTAACGTTAAGTGGAGGCGGCGAGTATCAATTTTCCGATGGCCATGCCGACCCCGCCTGTGCGGTGACAATCATTGGCCCGACCAGCGGCATAGTATGCGGGTATGGATTTGGGCCGATGCATGTTGTTGGCGCTGGATTGCACCCCGCGGCATGGGGTGCGCTAATGGGAGCCAATGCCGAAGGCTGGGCCAACCGCGCGATCGACGCCACGGCGATCCTGGGTGATACGGCGCTTGATCTGCATAAGGCTATTTGCGCCGCAACGCAGACCTCGCAACGCTTTGACATATTGTGCACCTTCCTTGCCGCAGCGACCGATGAAGCAATGAAAACCATAGCGACTGAATTTATTCACATGATGGACGCGTGGCTGAGCGAGCGCATAGACCCCGAAATTGACGTGCTGGTTCAGCGCACCGGCCTTGGCATGCGGCAGATCGAGCGACTGGCGAAACGCTATTACGGCCTGCCGCCCAAGACGCTGGCCCGCAAATATCGCGCGCTGCGGGTTGCAGCGGCCATGGCGCGCGGTGCTAATCTCGATGAGCTTGGCCTAGGCGACACATTTTACGACCAATCGCACTTGATCCGCGAGTTGAAACGCTTTGCCGGGCTGACCCCGCAACAAATTGCCCAGCATCAGTCGAGCATGTTGCTTGAGACCTCCAAGGGCCGCAAATCGTTGGAGGGGCAAGTGAGTTCGCTGGTGTCCGACGCTTGAAATCCGCCTGCATGTGAGGCATATAGGAAATGTGACTGTATCGGTCATGTTTATTTCGAGTCGCCATGCGCCTGTCCAACCTTGCAGATTATGCCATCGTGCTGATGAGCGCCGCCGCACGTCACTGTGGTGGCACACGGACGAGCGCGGCGACTCTGGCCGAGGAAACCGGGGTTCCTGGTGCGACCGCGCACAAGCTGGTCCACATATTGGTGCGCGCCGGATTGCTGAAATCAGTGCGCGGCGTGGGCGGCGGAATCAAGCTGGCGCGCCCCGCCGCCGCGATCAGCGTTGCCGACATCATCGAGGCGGTCGAAGGGCCGATTGCACTGACCGCATGTGTCGATAGCGCACGGCACGATTGCGCGCTGGAGGGCAGTTGCCGCGTCAGGCCGCATTGGGCGATCATCAACGCGTCGATGCGCGGCGCACTGGGCGGCGTGAGTTTGGCGGGTTTGACGCGATGACCGACACACCCGCACTAGGTCAAGGCGCCAAAGATCAGGCCGCGCGCGATGCCGCTGCTTCTGTTGCCGATTATGAGCATGGCTGGGCGTCGGACATCGAAACCGATTTCGCGCCCAAGGGGTTGAACGAAGACACGGTGCGTTTCATCTCCGCCAAGAAGAACGAGCCGGAGTGGATGCTGGAGTGGCGGCTTAAAGCCTTTTCCCACTGGCTGACGATGGAGATGCCCGATTGGGCCAAGCTTAACGTGCCGCCGATTGATTATCAGGATGCCTATTATTACGCGGCGCCGCGCACAAAACCCAAACTCGGCAGCCTTAACGAGGTCGATCCCGAAATCCTGCGCGTTTACGCAAAACTCGGCATCCCGATTGAGGAGCAAAAGGTGCTTGCGGGCGTCGAAGGCGCGCGGCGGGTTGCGGTCGATGCGGTGTTTGACTCGGTCAGCGTCGCCACCACTTTTCGCGCCGAACTCGAACGCGCGGGCGTCATTTTCCGCTCGATCTCCGAGGCGATCAAGGAATATCCTGATCTGGTGCGCAAATGGCTCGGCAAGATTGTGCCGATGCACGACAATTATTTCGCGACGCTCAACTGCGCGGTGTTTAGCGACGGGACGTTCGTCTACATCCCCGAAGGCGTGCGCTGCCCAATGGAGCTGTCCACCTATTTCCGCATCAACGCGGAGAACACCGGGCAGTTTGAACGCACGTTGATCGTCGCCGACAAAGGCAGTTACGTCTCCTATCTTGAAGGTTGCACCGCGCCGATGCGCGATGAGAACCAGCTTCATGCCGCCGTGGTTGAACTGGTCGCGCTCGACGATGCCGAGATCAAATATTCGACCGTGCAGAACTGGTATCCCGGCGACGCGGAGGGCAAGGGCGGCATCTATAATTTCGTGACCAAGCGCGCACTGTGTCAGGGACGGAATAGCAAGGTTTCGTGGACCCAGGTCGAAACCGGCAGCGCGATCACATGGAAATATCCAAGCTGCGTATTGAACGGCGAGAACAGCGTAGGCGAATTTTACTCAGTCGCAGTGACCAACAATTACCAGCAGGCCGATACCGGCACCAAGATGATCCACAATGGCA
>ERZ1292633.2038-Hain-H41-02um-R1-2038-length-21012-cov-5_pt1 | contig 21012 bp, 14 predicted proteins | sample MGYA00564406_ERZ1292633 | MGnify/ENA primary metagenome ERZ1292633 (study PRJEB36523, sample SAMEA6512639) | groundwater metagenome | collected 2019-01-08 | study: AquaDiva: Metagenomics assemblies of 32 groundwater samples
GGTCCCGACATGCGCCGAACCTTAGCAAATGAGGGCGCGATGGTCGCTAGGAAACTTCCGGCAGGCCGTCGAAGAAATCGACGACTCCGGTCTCCAGCGAGTATTCGGCGCCGACGACCAGGAGCCGGCCGGTCTGGATGTACTGTTCGAGAAGCTCGGAGCCGCAGCGCAGCTGGTTCGCTGAGGCGCGCACGTTGGCGCGTACAGCGTGCTCCACCAGAGTGTCCGGTTGGTTCCGGAGCTCGGTCGCTAGCAGCGGCTCGACTGATGGCCGGACACGGCCGACGATCGAGCGCAGGCTTCGCGACCGCTTCTCGCTCGGGCGCAGGAGCTCCTCCACCGTCGCCAGGACCACGCCGCAGCGCGAGTGACCGAGCACGACGACGAGCGGGGTGCCAAAACGCTCGACGGCGAACTCGACGCTGCCGATCTGGGAGGAGGCCACGATGTTCCCGGCGACGCGAATGACGAAGAGGTCGCCCAGGCCCTGATCGAAGACGATCTCTGCCGGCACCCGCGAGTCGGAACAGCCCAGGACGATCGCGAACGGCAGCTGTGCCGCCGCCACTTCGCTGCGTCGCGTCTGGCTGGCAAGCCTGTCGCTCGAACGGACGCCGTCGACGAAGCGACGATTGCCTTCACGAAGGGAGGCGAGAGCCTCTGGTGCTGAGATCATGGACAAGGAACAGCGGGAAGCCCAGGCGTGGCGCCGCCGATCGTTCGTTCTACAGCTCGCGGTGATGGTCCGGCAGGATGACCAGGATCACCAGGCCGACGCAGGAGAGCAGACCCAGCAGGCCCAGGGCCTTGTTCTGCCCTTTGCCGGCGGCGTAAGAGATGCAGCCCCACACGAAGAAGACCAGCCCCAGCAAGAAGAGCGCCATCCCCACCAGGACTTTCACGTCGCTGCCACCCTCGGTCTCCATCAGGTATCCGCCCACGAGCTGGCTTCCGACGCCGACTCCCACGCCAACGTTGGTTCTGGTCTTGTAACGCTCGAGCATGACGCCTCCTCAAAGGAAGCTCCTGGATTTCAGAGGCGCGCGAGCTCTTAGGTGGCTCGTCGCGGTTTCGGGGGCGGGGCGGCAAGCCTCGCGATCCGCGCCTTGACCAGCTTGCGGACGAGAGTCGCCGGCAGCGGATTGTCCGCCTGAAATCGAATGGTTCCCTTGCCGCTGGTGTCGTACTCCTTGAGCTCGTCGGCGTCGGCTCCGATGGCGCCGTAAATCGCGCAGTGATTCGCGGCCGCGCCGAACCAGAAGAAGCTCTTGCCGCCGAGACGAAAGGCGGGGAGCTGGTAGCTGATGCACTCTTCCGCTTCTGGCGCCGCCGCCCGGACGATCTTTCGCACCTTTTCGAGCGCGGCTCGCTGGTCGGCGGCGAGCGTGGCGAGGTACTCGTCGATGGTCTTGGGTCTGGACTTGCTTCTGGGCTTGGGTCTCATGACTTCAACTCCTTCCTGCCTGACCCATCGCACACCGGCCGGCGGCGGCGGACCGCGATCACCATCAGCAACACTCCGGACGCGGCGGCCAGGTGCTTGAACGAGTGACCGCTGACTCCGGCAACTCGCAGGATGGCCCCGTCGAGCAGTTCGAATCCCTTCGCGAGCCCGTAAACCGCCAGCACTCCCCAGAGCAGCCGGACACCATCGAGCCGCGATGGGAAGAGCGCGACGATGAGCGGAATGAGCAAGAGCGGCAGGAACTGAACGAGAAGGTAGGGCCGCAAGTCGCCCTGACCGCGCGATTCGGTCAGCCACCACCAGCCTACCGACAGCAACCCGACACAGGTGAGCGGCAGAAGCAACCGCCGACCGAGAAGGGGGTCCAGATGCTCACCCACGATCAGGGACAGGAACGCCATGAACGCCACCGCCATCGGCAGGCGATCCCAGACCAGCGACTGATTGGCCGGCTTCAGGTGGTAGTAACCGGAACCCGCCGCGATGAGCAGAGAAGCCAGGAAGAAGACGAGATAGGCAGGCTTGAGGGCCGGCAACACGCCGCCTCCGCGGTCCCGATGCACGGCAGCCGCTCCGATGCCGCCGAAAACGAGGAACGGCAAGTTCGTGACGACGTTCAGGAAATTGCTCACACCGAACCATGCGCGCTGATCGGCAAACTGGTGGTAGGCGAGGTCCTGCGGGATGCGGCCGACGAGGGCCACGGCGGTTCCACCCGACACCAGTACGGCCAGGATCAGAATGAAGCGCCATGGTCGCGGCACGCCCGCCATGATAGCCGACGGCGCGCTGGCCGAGATCCAAAGCAAGAGCGGCCCGCGAATCGCTTCGCGGGCCGACGGGCTCTCCAGGGAACAAGGATGCGGGCCGTGCTCGCGCGCGCTAGAACTCGAAACGCACCGCGACCTGGAAGCGCCGCGGATCGATGAGCGTCTGCGGCACGCCGAAGTTCGCGCTGTGAACGTGGTCCTGCACGTTGTACCCGGTCTGGTTGTCGTAGGCGTTGAAGACGTCGAGGCGCGCCTGGATGTTGAATCGGTCGCCAATCGGGAAATCCTGCGTGTAGTTGAGGTCGAGCTGGTGATGCGCCTCGCCGCTGTTCGATCCCGCGGGCTCGCCGTACCGGTTGGTCTCGCTGGTGCTGGTGCTGCCGGTCGCGTTCAGGAGCGCCCGGTAGACCTCGACGTCATGGCGCTCCCAGGGCTGGCCCGACTGGTAGATGCCGAAGGCGCCGACGCTGGCGTTCCAGGGAAGCCGGTAGTAGCCGAAGAGCTTCAGCTGGTGCCGGCGGTCGCCGCGCAGGTCGCCGTTCTTGAAATCCCAGATCTGCCGTCCGGCGCCATCGGCGATGTTCGAGGAACCGATGAAGCGGTTGGCATCGTTGTCCGCCGCGGTCGAGGTGTTGTCCTGATCGAAGGTGCCGTAGTAATGGCTCCAGACGTAGGAGCCGCGGAGATAGGCGTTGTCGCCCCGCCACTCCGTCTCGAGCCCCGCCTCCCAGTACTTCGAGAAGGCGCCGTCGAGCTCGGCGATGACGTAGCTTGAACCGCTGCCGATCTGCGCCACTTGAGCCGCGAGGTCCGGAATGTAGAGCGCGCGGTCGATGCCCGGCGGAGGATTGAAGATGACTCTCGCGTTGTTGTTGGTGTCCTCCCAGAAGTTGTAACCGTAGCGGTAGCGGGCGTGGGCGCGCGCCGTCCAGCCGCCGCCGAGCTCGCGCGTCGTGCCGATCATGTACTCGTCCGTGGTGCGCGGATCCAGGTCCTCCTGGAACAGCTTTCCTGAAGAGGCCGCCTCCCCCTGCGAACCGATGAAGTTGCCGTTGCGGTCGAAATAGGCATTGACCGTCCCCAGTGAGTTCCGCGCCCAGGAAGCGGCGCGCGGCAGCGAGCTCACCGCCGGGATGTATCGCGCGTAGTTGGCGTAGACCGTGTTGGGCCCGCTGTAGGCCCAGACGGCGCCGAGCCGCGGCTGCAGCATGTCGCCGAAATCGAGCTCGTACATCTTGTACTGGTTGCCTTTGGCGAGCTCGTAACCGGAAAGCGTATTGGAGTTCTCGCGCAGTCCCTGGCCGTAGAACACATCATTGCTGAGGAGCAGGCCGAGATTCAGAGTGAGGTTGCCGAAGCGGATCGAGTCGTTGAACTCGAGATTCCGCGACTCGTACTCGGAGTGGAGGATCGGCACGTCGACGCCGTTCTGCAGCACGACGCCTTGTTGCAGCACCGCAGCCTGGAAGAAAATCGGCTGGCCCGCGCAGGTCGTGCCGGTCGGGCAGTTGACCCTTCCGCCGGGAATGGTGATGTCGCCCCAGTAGTTCGAGGTGCGCTCCAGGTCCTCTTCGTCGAGGTACCACTGGTAGCCGAAATGGAGCTCGTGGATGATGCTGGTGCCGAGCATCACGTCGTAGCCACCCTGATAGCTCTGGCGATAGAAGTCGTTCGCGTCGACTTGAAAGTAGCCGCCGACTCGGCCGCCGCCGACCTTGATCCCGCTCTGGTCGAAGCCGTAGCGGTTGATGTAAGGAGCGACGAAGGCGTTGTGGGCGGTCTCGCCGGTCCGCAGCACCGGGACCGTCAGCTGGCCCTGCGTGTCGAGACTGTTGATGTCGAGATCGACGCTGCCGTCGAGCCGGATGCCCAGGCCGAAAAAGTTGTCCGGCCGCGAAGCGCCCGGGTTGGCGAAATCGCTGAAGCGGAAGTTGGCGTAGCTGTTCTCGTTGATCACCCAGGAGGCTTCGAGGATCGCGATATCGAGGCTGGCTTCGCCGCCGACGCTCGTCGATCCGGCCGAGGAGGCGCTCGAGACGCTGGAGCCTTTCTCGGTGGTGTCGGAGGTGCGGTAGCTGGCGTTCAGCAGGATCGAAGCGGTGGGCGAGAACGTCAGCTTTCCGAAATATTCGTCGCGGTCGCTCTCGTAGTCCGGCACCGCGCCGTAATTATTCGAGCGGCTCTGGCGAGTCCTTGTCGGAGCGAAATAGGAGGCATAGAAGTACAGCCGGTCCTCGAAGACCGGTCCGCCGATATTGGCGACGATCCAATCCTTGTCTTCCTCGAAAACCGATCCGGTCACGTTGTCCCGGTCTCCGGTCATGCTCTCGGTCTGCACCTGATAGGACACCAGGCCGTGGAACTGGTTGGTTCCCGACCGGCTGATGGTGTTGATCAGGAAGCCGCCGGCGCGGTTGAAGTCGATCGCGTTGGCGCCGCCCCTGACGATCGCCACCTGATCGATGTCGTGTGACGAAGGCTGGGAGGAGAGCGTGCCGTATTGCGGCAGCGTCACGTTGACGCCGTCGAACTGGTAGGTATTGTCCTGGCCGCTGCCGCCGGCGGAGGGACCGCGGACGTTGTCCTCGGTGTACTGCACGCCGGGGATGAGCTTCACCAGGTCGCGGTACTCCTGACCCACCGGCAACGCCTCGATCGTCTCGGCGGTGATCGCAGACTTGAGCTCCGCCGAGGTCGGGTCGACGAGCGACGACTGCGCCACGACCTCGATCTCTTCGGCCAGGGCGTCTATCGCGAGCGTCACGTCCACGAGCGAGTTCTGCTGGAGCGCGACCAGGACGGAGCGTTTCTCGGTGGCCATCCCTTCGAGGGTGAAGCTCAGCTCGTAGTTGCCGGGCGGCAGGAGCGGCAGGCGATACTCGCCGTTAGCGCCAGAGACCGTCACCCGCAGCTGCGGCAGCACGTCCGAGGTCGCCTCGATGGCGACGCCTGGGAACCCCTCGCCGTCCGCCGAGGTCACCTTGCCGCTGATCGATCCGGTCTGCTGCGCGAGCGCCGGAGCGCCGCTCAAGAGAAGTAGGGCGAAGCCTCGTGCGAGCCACATTCTCATTGCTTCCTCCTTTGAGTTGGTCTCTCCCTGGAGAGGGCTCGGGAGAGGGGTTCGAATCCGTCCACGATGACCATCAGGAAACTGAAACGGACACTAACATGGCGAATCGCCAGCGGAGATCGCCTGGCGAACCCGCCCACCGCTCCGCTCCAGAAGGACCCTGGCCGCTTCGGGGGCGACGGCGGCGAGCGCCGCGACGAGCGCCGTCTTGACCTCGCCGCCGGAGCGACGCAGCAGCTCAGCGGCGGCCTCGCGCTCGAGGCCGCCCGCGTCCGCCACGATCCGGACCGCGCGATCGACGAGCTTGCTCGAACCGGCCCTGAGATCGACCATCCAGTGGCCGTACACCTTGCCGGCGCGCACCATCGCCGTCGTGGTCAGCGCGTTCAGCGCCGCCTTGGTGGCGGAACCGGCCTTGAGGCGGGTCGACCCGGTGAGGATTTCGGGGCCGGTGTCGAGCGCGATGACGATGTCGGCGACGCCGTCGAGTCCCTGGCGCGAGGCGCAGGTCAGGAGCACCGTGCGCGCCCCGCGCGCCCGGGCGCCGGCGAGCGCGCCCAAAGCGAACGGCGTCACCGACGAGGCCGAGACGGCGATCAGCAGGTCCGCCGCCGAGAGCCCGGCGACCGCGGCGCGACCGTCGTCCTCCCGGTCTTCCGCTCCCTCCACGGCCCTGAAGACAGCGTCCGCACCACCCGCCATCACAGCGCGAACTCGCTCCGGCGCGGTGCCAAACGTCGGCGGACATTCGGCCGCTTCGAGCACGCCGAGCCGGCCGCTGGTGCCAGCGCCGGCGAACAGGAGATCGCCGCCGGCCGCGATCGTCTCGGCCATCCCGTCGGCGACGCGGGCGAGCTCCTGCGCCTGTTCGCGCACCCGCTCGAGGCCGCGCCGGTCCTCCTCGACGAGGAGCTCGACGATGCGCGCGCTCGCCAGAAGATCGAGATCGGCGCTCTCCGCGTGTCGCGCCTCGGTCGGCAGCTCATCCCATCGCGAATCCATCGTGGGCTCCTTCGAATCCCGTAGGATCGTGCCTGGACTCCAGCTTCATGGCGCGACCTGCGGGGAGGATACATGCTCGAGAGCGTGACGCGGGGCATCACCTGGGCGAGCAACCTCGTCTGGGGGCCGTGGACGATCGCGCTGCTCCTCGGCACCGGGGTCTTCCTGACGCTGCGCTACCGCTTCGTGCAGCTCCGGCGTTTTCCGGAGGCGCTCGGCAGCATGCGCCCGGCGGGTGAGGCTGGAGCGCGCGGCACGCTCGCCCCGTTTCAGGCGTTCATGACCGGGCTCGGCACGTCGACCGGAACCGGCAACATCGCCGGCGTGGCAACCGCGATCGTCACCGGCGGCCCGGGCGCGCTGTTCTGGATCTGGTGCTACGGCTTCTTCGCCACCGTCATCAAGCTCACCGAGGCGATGCTCGCGGTGCGCTACCGCACCGCGGCCGGCGAGCGGCTGCTGATCGGACCGATGACCTACCTCGAATCCGGAATCGGCTCGCGCAGGCTGGCGCTCCTCTACGCCGCGATCGCCGGCGTCGCGGCGCTCACCACGACACCGTTCACCCAGCCCAACTCGGTCGCCGTGGTCTTCGAGAGCGAGCTCGGCGTGCCAGGCTGGGCGACCGGAGTCGGGATGATGATTCTGGTCTTCCTGGTGGTGATCGGCGGAGTGAAATCGATCGGCCGCGTCGCCGCGAAGCTCGCGCCGACCATGGTGACGCTCTATCTCGTCGGTGGGTTGGTGGTGATTTTCGCCTACGCGCCACGCCTCCCCGAAGTTCTGTCGCTGGTGTTTCGCGAAGCCTTCTCCTTCGGTGCCGCGGCGGGCGGGGCGACCGGAGTCGGCATCATGGTGGCGATGCGCTACGGCATCGCGCGCGGCATTTACGCCAACGAGGCGGGCTACGGCACCGCCGCGGTCGCCTACGGCAGCGCCGCCTCCGACCGGCCGGCGCAGCAGGGTTTGAACGCGATGGTCGAAGTGGTCATCGTCTCGTTCGTCACCTCGAGCGTGAGCGCGCTCACGATTCTGCTCTCCGGCGCCTGGCGGTCGGGCGCGAAAAGCACCGCCGTGGTCGCGCAGGCGTTCGGCTCGGTGATCCCGTCGGGCAACTACCTCGTCCTGCTCTGCGCCCTGCTCTTCGGCTGCTCGACGCTCATCGGATGGGGCTACTACGGCGAACAGTTCCTGACTTACCTGGCGGGGCCGCGAATCATTCTCCCTTATCGCCTGCTCTACTGCGCGCTGGTGCTGGTGGGCGCGACCACCAGCGTCGAGCTCGTCTGGTCGTGGGGCGACCTCATGAACGGCCTGCAGATCTTTCCCAACCTCGTCGGCGTCATCGGCCTTTCCGGAATCGTCGCCACCATGCTCAAGGAGGACGCGGCGCGACTGCGTTAGGGTCGCGACCCGAATAACATCAGAGCCATGCGCTACGTCATCGGCATCGACGCGGGAGGGACGAAGACCACCGGCATCCTCGCCGACGAGAGCGGCAAGGAGCTGCGCGAGGCGCGAGCGGGCGGCGCCAACCTGCGGGTGCACGGCGAGCTTCGCGTCGAAAAGTCGCTCTACCAGGTGATCGACGCGCTCGACGCCCCCGGACCGGTCGACGCGCTTTGCCTCGGTATCGCGGGCGTCGGCGGCGACACCGAACGCGGGGTGGTGCGCGATCTCCTGCGCCGGCTCGGCATCCGCCGCGCTTTGCGGATCGTGAATGACGCCGTCGTGGCGCTCGTCGCCGGCGCGCCGCAAGGACTCGGAGTCGTGCTGATCTCCGGCACCGGCTCGATCGCCTGGGGCGTCGACGCCTCCGGCCACACGGCGCGCTCGGGAGGCTGGGGCTACCTCCTGGGCGACGAGGGTTCGGCGTTCTGGCTCGGCCACGCGGCGGTGCGCCAGGGGATCCGCGCCGCCGATGGCCGCGGTCCGGCGACTTCGCTCTACGACCGGATCCGCGAGAAGCTCGGCGTCTCCGGCACGCCCGATCTCGTCGACTGGTTCTACGACCAGGAGCTCTCGCGCACCCGCGTCGCCGAGCTGGCGCGCCTGGTCGAGGAGGCCGCGGTCGACGGCGACGGCGCGGCCGAGGAGCTCCTCGATCAGGCGGCCACCCACCTGGTGCGCGCGGCGCGCTCGACGGTCGAGCAGCTCTCGTTCCCGGGAGAGTTCCCACTCGTCCTCGCCGGCGGCGCTTTCCGCGCCTGCCCGAGCCTCGTGCGGCGCATCGAGGAGAAGCTCGAGATTCCCCGGGCCCGCGTCGTGCGCCTCGAAGCCGAGCCCGCCACCGGCGCCGTGCGACTGGCGCTCGAGCTGCTGCGCTCGCCCGGCGCGTCGAGCCCCTCCGGCGCCGACGAACAGGCCGGCGAACGCTCGCGCTGGAGCGGAGAGTGAAGCTCGAAGCGATCCGATCGCCGCGGAGAGTGAAGCGAGCCCTCATCGTCAACGCCGATGATCTCGGTCGAACCGTGGGCATCAACGACGGCATCTTCGAGGCGCACGAGAAGGGCATCGTCAGCAGCGCCACGTTGATGGTCGGTTTCGACGCCGCGCACGACGCCGCGGCGCGGCTCGTCGATCATCCGAAGCTCGGCGTGGGCCTGCACGTGACCCTCACCGGCGCCCGTCCGACGCTCCCGCCGGAGAGAGTTCCGAGCCTCGTCGACGCCGCCGGCAACTTCCCTCGCAAGCCCGAAGAGGTCGTCGGTTTCATCGCCGAGGAGGTTCTGGCGGAGATCCGGAATCAGCTCGAACTCTTCCGCGATCTCATCGGCCGGCTTCCGACGCACCTCGACAGCCATCATCACTCGCACCGACTGCCGGTCGTCCTCGACGCTGTCATCGCCGTCGCCAGCGAACACGCGCTTCCAGTTCGCCGCTCGTCGGATCGAATCGCCGAGCGTCTGCACGACGCTCGGCTCAGCACCACTTCTACCTTTACTGAAAGCTTTTTCGGTAAAGGGGCGACGATCGAACATCTGCGCGAGATCGCGGCATCGTTCCCGCCGGGGACGCATGAGCTCATGTGCCATCCGGGCTACGCGGACGCAGCGCTGCGGCGCGAGAGCGGCTACTCGGACGCGCGCGACGCGGAGATCCGCGTGCTGTGCGATCCGGCGGCCCGCGCGGCGCTGCGCGCGGCAGGTCTCAAGCTCGTCCATTTCGGGAATCGATGAGGACGCGGATCTTCTCCGGCGTGGAGTCAGCCGTCGCCACCGCCGCCGAGCTCCTCCTCGAAGCGCTCGCCGACCTCGACGCTCCGGTCGTCGCACTTCCCACCGGGCGCACGATGATCCCGCTCTACGACGAGCTCGCCGAACGGCACGCGGCCGGGGACTCAGCGCTTTCGCGGGTGCGCGGCTTCAACCTCGACGAGCTGCTGCTGCCGGCCGACCATCCGGGCACGTTCGCGGCGTACATGCGTCGCCACGTCTACGGCCGCACCGGCCTCGATCCCGGGCGCTCGGATATCCCGCGCGCTGACGCTCCCGATCCGGCCGCCGAATGCGCGCGCTACGACGGGGCGATCGCCGCGGCGGGAGGGCTGGATCTCGCCATCCTGGGCGTCGGCGCGGACGGACACGTGGCGTACAACCTCCCCGGCCCGCCGCTCGCCGCGACCCATGTCGTCGCGCTCTCCGAGTCGCTCGCCGACGCGCTCCACGTGCCCGCCGCGCACCGCCCGCTGCGGGCGATCTCGATGGGGTTCGCGCCGCTCTGGAAGGCCCGGCGGTTGCTCGTGCTCGCGACGAGCGCCGAGAAGGCGACCGCCGTGCGGCACCTGATCGACGGCCCGATCGACGAGCGCTGGCCCTGCTCCCTGCTCCTGGACCATCCGGCGATCGACGTGGTGCTCACCCTCGACGCGGCCACGGAGCCCGTGCGGTGAAGGTCGGCTCGATCGACCTCGCGATCGTCGTCGCCTATGTCGCGGCGGTGACCCTTTTCGGGCTCTGGGCGGGGCGCGGAGCACGCTCTCTCGCCGAGTATTCGGCGGCCGGGAGGAACCTCCCCTGGTGGGTCGTGATGGCCTCGATCGTCGCCACCGAAACCAGCACGGTCACCTTCCTGTCGATCCCCGGCTTCGCCTTCGGCCGCGACCTCACCTGGCTGCAGATCGCCCTCGGCTTCGCCGTTGGCCGGATCCTGGTCGCGCTCTGGATGCTGCCGCAGTATTTTCGCGGCAGCTTCCTCACCTCGTATGAAGTTCTCGCGCGGCGCTTCGGCGGCTCGACGCAGCAGGCGGCGTCGCTGCTCTTCGTCGTGACGCGGACGCTCGCCGACGGCATCCGCCTCTTCCTCACCTCGCTCGTGCTGCACGAGATGACCGGCCTGCCGATTCCGCTCGCGGTGACTGGAGTGGGCCTGGTGATGATCGTCTATACCTACGTCGGCGGCGTGAAAGCGGTGATCTGGACCGAGTTCGTGCAGTTCGGGATCTACATCGGCGGCGCCATCCTCGCTTTCCACCTGCTCCTGCAGCGGCTCCCGGGGGGCTTCGCGGCGATGCTTTCGCAGGCCGACGAGGCGGGCAAGCTCCGCAGCTTCGACTTCACCCTCGACCCGAGCGAGCCCTACGCCTTCTGGGCCGGGCTCCTCGGCGGCATCTTCGTGACATTCGGTTCGCACGGCGTCGATCAGCTGATGGTGCAGCGCTACTTCTGCGCCCGAAACCTCGGCGACGCGCGCAAGGCGGTGGTGGTGGGCGGATTCGTCGTGCTCGTCCAGTTCGCTTTCTTTCTGCTCATCGGCACCGCGCTCTGGGCGTTCTACCAGGCGAATCCGCTGCCGGCCGAAGCCGGTGCGATCGCCGGCAACGACCGGATCTTCGCGCGCTTCATCCTGGACGAGCTCCCGGCCGGAGTCGTGGGGCTTCTTCTCGGCGCGATCTTCGCCGCCGCGATGTCGAGCTCGTTGAACGCCTGCGCCACCGCGGCGGTGCGCGACCTCCACCGGCCCTGGGCGGGCGACCTCATGTCGCCGGCGCGCGAGCTCCAGCTCACGCGCTGGCTCACCTTCGCCTTCGGGGCGGCGCAAATCGCGGTCGGTATCGGCGCGCAGTGGCTGCGCTCGTCGGTGGTCGCGAGCGTCCTCGGCATTGCCGCCTTCACCACCGGCATCGTCCTCGGCGTTTTCTTCCTCGGCATGTACGCCCGCCGCGTCGGCCAGCGCGCCGCGCTCCTCGGCCTTCTCGCCGGGCTCGCCGCGATGACCGCGATCTACTTCGCGACCGCGCTCGCCTGGCCCTGGTACGCCCTGGCCGGCTCGGGAATCACCTTCGCCGCCGGCTGGGCCGCGAGTTTCGCCTGGCCGCGCGAAAGCCCGGCGCGCTGAGGCTCAGGGATAAAGCAGCGCCGGCCGGCGCGCCTCGCGCCAGGCCGCGATCGTGGGCCGGTCTTCGCCCGTCGGGATCCTGCCCGAGCGCAGCATTTCGGCCGGAATCGCGGTCCCGAGCAGCGTCGTCAGCGCCTGGCCCTCGCGCAGCCATTCAAAGCCGCTCTGGCGCGAAAGCGCCGCGAGGAGCTCGATGCCGAAGCGCCAGGGGTCGGCGGTCGCCGGGTCGATCACCTCGACGCGGAAACCGGCGCACTCCTGGTCGCGGTATTTCGGCTCCGGCGCCGCGGGGGAAGCGCGCGGCGTGAAGCGTGTCGGACTCAACTGGAAACCAGGGACGCTGACCTCTACCTTCGCGGCGTCGAGCCACGGAGCGCCGAAAACAAGAAATGGCGTGTCGGTGCCGCGCCCCTCCGAGACGTTGGTGCCCTCGAGCAGCGCGACTCCGGGGTACGCCATGGCGGCGCTTGCGCTGCGAAGATTCGGTGAAGGACGAATCCAGGCGCGGCCCGTCGCTTGCCAAGTCATCGCGCGCTTCCACCCCGCCATCGGAATCACGGTGAGCTTCGCCGGGCGCTCCCGCTGCGCGCCCCTGCCATTGGCGAAGCGCGCCATCTCGCCGAGCGTCAGGCCGTGAATGAGCGGACCGGGCGCCATCGAGAGGAGGCTGACCGGCACCTCTTCCGGCGAGGCGCGAAGCGGCCCGGCCACCCCCTCGCCGCCGAGCGGATTCGGACGATCGAGGACGATGAGCTCGATTCCCGCCTCGGCCGCCGCCTCGAGGCAGAAGAGCATGCTGCTCGAGTAGGTGTAGAAGCGCACGCCGGCGTCCTGGAGATCGACGACCAGCGCGTCGAGCCCGGCCAGATCCTCCTTGGTCGGTTTCGTTTTCGAGCCAAACAGGCTCACCAGCGGAAGGCCGGAATCTGGATCGACCCCGCTCGTCACCCTTTCTCCCGCCGCGGCTCTCCCTTCCAATCCGTGCTCCGGCGAAAAGAGGCGCACGAGATTCAAGCCCCGCGTTTGGAGAATCTCGATCGCCTGTCGCCCGTCGATCGTCACCGAAGCGGCGTGCGAGAGGAGCCCGAGCCGCTTGCCCGCCAGCGCCGCGAGCGCCGCCGGCTCGCCCGCCGCGACGCGATCGAGGCCGACGCGCACTACCGCCGGCGCGTCGACGAGGGCGCGCACCACGGCGTCGTGGATCGCCGGACGCGCCTGACGGATCGCATTGTTGTCGCGCGTCGGGTGGACGCGATTGGTGAGCAGGACGACGAAGAGCTCGCGGGACGGATCGACCCAGATCGAGGTGCCGGTGAAGCCGGTGTGGCCGAACGAGTCGGGCGAGAAGAGGACTCCGGCGGACGATCCCTCGGCCGATTTCGTGTCCCACCCGAGCGCTCTCGAGGAGCCCACCGGGAGCTCCTGCCGGCGCGTGAAGCTCTCGACGGATTCGCGCGAAACGATTCGCCTGTGGTCGTAGACCCCTTTCCAGAGGAGCATCTGGGCGAACTTCGCGAGCTCCGGGGCCGTCGAGAAGAGGCCGGCGTGCGGCGCAACTCCGCCGAGGGCGCGAGCGTTCTCGTCGTGGACGACGCCGTGGAGCGGCTGCCGAGTCTCCGGGTCGATCTCGGTCGGAGCAAGGTTGGAAAAAAGACTCGATGAAGGCGTGTACCTCGAGCGTTCGAGGCCGAGCGGCTCGAAGATCCGCTCGTGCGCCAGCTCGGCAAGTGAGCGTCCAGACACCCTTTCGACGATCTCGCCAAGGAGCAGCATGTCGAGGTCGCTGTACTTCATCTGCGTGCCCGGCTCGCTCACCAGCTCCATCCCGTAGATGCGCTCGAGAAAGGCCTCCTTGCCCTGGAGCTCCTTGTAGAGCGGCGCCCACCAGTCGATGCCGGAAGAGTGCGCGAGCAGATGGCGGACGGTCACCTTCTCCTTGTTCGTCCCCTGGAACCTCGGGAGAAAGCTCTGCACCGGCGCATCGAGGTCGAGGCGGCCGGCGTCGACCATCACCATGGTGAGTGTCGTCGTGACCACCACTTTGGTGAGGCTCGCGATGTCATAGATCGTCTCGGTGGTGGCGTGCGCGGCGCCTTCGTCGTACGACAGGCGGCCGAACGCCTTGAGGTGGGCGAGCTTTCCCTGGCGGCCGACCGCGATCACCGCACCTGGGAAGGCCTTTCGTCGCACAAAACGCTCGATCAGGCGATCGACCTCGGCCAGTCCTTCGCCGCGAAATCCGGCTTCCTCCGGCGAGCTCTCCGCGAGCTCGAGAGAGCGGCGCGGCAGCTCGAGTCCCTCGCCGCGCGCGTGGAGCCCGGGGATCGTCACCGGGCGCCTGCCGCCAACGGCGTGCTCGCCGAAAAGGGCGGCGATCGCCGCGCGCTGGCTGGACTCCTCGGGACTGAAAGTGCAGACGTAGGCCGGGACGCGCGGAAACTGCGCCAGGAGATAGGGGCTGCCGTACGAGACCACGATCAGCCTCGTTCCTTCCGCCGCGAGCCGTTCGAAGAGCGCCGCGTGGGTCGGGTCGATGTCGGCGTTTCCCTTCGATGAAGTCACGCGTACGAAAGCGGAGACGAGTACGTGGCTGAACAGTTTCGCTTCCGCGACGAGCGAATCCGCGGAGGCGGGCGAAAGCCCGGGGCCGATCCGCAACGTCTCGACGTCGATGCCGCGCGCCTCGAGCTCGTCGCCGGCGATCCCGCCCCCCGAGCCGATGTTGGCATTGATCCAGTCGCTCGACGACACCAGGTGCAGAATGCGCGGCGGCTCCTCGGCGCGGAGCGGCAGGATCCCGCCCTCGTTGCGCACCACGGTGACCGAACGGTGCGCGAGCTCCTCGGCGCGCTCGGCATCGCTCGGCCGTCCGACGTCACTTCGCATTCGCGCGCGGTCGGCGCGCCATTCGCGGTGCAGGCCCAGTCGCGCCTTGGCCGCGAGGATGCGCTCGACCGAAGCGTTCAGTCGACTCTCCGTGATCCTCCCCTCCCTCACGGCACGGACGATCGACTGGATCGCGACGCGCGAATCGGGCGGCATCAGGACGACATCCGCGCCCGCCATCACCGCCTGGACCGCGGCCTCTCCCATCCAGACTTTTCCCACCCCCCGCATGTCCAGGGCGTCGGTCACGATCAGCCCGTCGAAACCGAGCTCGCCGCGCAGCACTCCGGTGGTGATCGCCAGCGAGAGCGAGGCCGGCGTTCCGGTGGCGTCCAGCGCCGGCACCGCGAGGTGTCCGACCATCACCGCGTCGACGCCGGCGGCGATCGCGGCGCGGAACGGCGCGAGCTCGATTCGTTCGAGCTCGCTGCGTGAGCGCGCCATGGTGGGTAGTTCCAGGTGGCTGTCGACCGCGGTGTCGCCGTGACCGGGGAAATGCTTGACCGTGCTGAGCACGCCGCCCGCGCGCGCCCCCCCGACGAACGCCGCGACCAGCCGGGCAACCCGCTCCGGATCCTCGCCGAACGAACGCAAGTTGATGATCGGGTTCGCGGGATTGATGTTCACGTCGGCGACCGGCGCGAAAGCCCAGTGGATCCCCGCCGCCCGCGCCTCGCGGGCGGTGAGCTCACCGGCGAAACGCGCCGCCGCCTCGCCCTCCAATCCCGGGATCGCGCCGATCGCCATCGCGTCCGGAAGCGAGACCGGTCCCGACGGCACGCGCATGCCGAGGCTCCGTTCGAGGTCGGCGGCCACCCAGAGCGGCACCTTCGCCGTCGCCTGCAGCTCGTCGAGAAGCTGCGGGATGGTGTCGAGCTCCGAACGCGAGAGGACCACTCCGCCGACCCCGAGCTCGCGCACCTGCACTTCGAGCTCACGTCGCGTCGCCGAATCCGGATGCTGCGGCACGGCGGAGGCTGACACCATCACCATCTGCGCCGCTTTCGCTTCGAGGTCGAGCTTCGCCAGACTCTCTTCGACCCAGGTTGATTCGTTCGTCGCTTGCGGCCTGGCGGCTGCGATCGCCGTCGTGCAGAGAAGCGCACACAGGGGAAAAAGGGCTCGACGAAGCGGCTTCATCGCGCCTCGCCGAGCGCCCGCTCGATGCGCGTCGAGGAGCGCGACCAGATCGTCCGGATCGCCCAGGCCGAAGCGAGGCTCAGGGCGGCGAGCCCGAGCGCGGCCGTCGTTCGCCCGTAAATCGCCAGGCCGGTCGCGAAAAGCGCGGAGTAGACCGCCACGCAGCCGAGCGCCGCGCAGGCGAGGCCGGACGGGAGCTCGCCCAGTCCCGAAGGCAGCGGCTCGCCTGCCGCGGCGGCAGCGCTCCGCACGCGCTCCCATCCAGGACCGCCCGGGCGGGTCGCGTGACAGAAGCGGCGCAGCGTCGCCTCGTCGGTCCGCGGTCCCCACCAGGCCGCGGCGAGCCAGGCGACGGTAGTGATCGCGACGCCCACCATCATCTGCTTCCAGGCCGGAAGAGGTGCGCCGAAGAAGCGCTCATGGCCGAGCTGGAACCAGACCGCGACCAGGAACGAGACCGCCATCGCCACCAGCTCGCTCGCCGCGTTCACCCGCCACCAGAACCAGCGCAGGAGAAACAGGAGCCCCGTGCCGGCGCCGATCTGGAGAAGGATCTGGAATACCTGGAGCGCGTTCTCGAGCAGGAGGGAGAGCGCGCCGGCGGCGGCCATCAGCAGCACCGTCGACAGCCGACCCACCCGCACGAGCTCTTTCTCGCTTGCCTCGGGCTTCACGAAGCGGCGATAGAAATCGTGCACGAGGTAGGAGGCGCCCCAGTTCAAGTGGGTCGAGATCGTCGACATGTAAGCGGCGGCGAGCGAAGCGACCACGAGGCCCATGAGCCCCGCCGGCAGAAAGGTCAACATCGCCGAGTACGCGAGGTCGTCGCGCACGACATGCGCCGCGACGTCGGGAAACGCCACGCGCAGCGACTCGAGATCCGGGAAGACGACCAGCGACGCGAAGGCGACGAGGATCCAGGGCCAGGGGCGGAGCGCGTAGTGGGCGGCATTGAACAGCAGGGTCGCCCCCTGGGCGTGCCCCTCGCTCTTCGCCGCCAGCATGCGCTGGGCAACGTAGCCGCCGCCGCCGGGCTCGGAGCCGGGATACCAGACGCTCCACCACTGCACGGCGAGCGGAATCACGAAGATCGCGAAGGCGATCTCGCCGTTCGAGAAGTCGGGGAGGAACTCCATTCGCTTCACGATCTCCGGATGTCGCAGGAGGTGCGAAAGCCCGCCGACCTCCGGCCGGTTGACCGCCCAGATCGCCGCCAGCACCGAGCCGACCATCGCGATCACGAACTGCGCGAAGTCGGTGACCAGAACACCGGTCAGCCCGCCGAAAAACGAGTAGAAGACGGTAATGCCGCCGGCCACCAGAATCGTCGTCAACGGGGAGACGCCGATCATCACACCGCCGATCTTGATCGCGGCAAGGGAGACTGAGGCCATGATCATCACGTTGAAAAAGGCGCCGAGGTAGATGGCCCGGAAGCCGCGCAGGAAACGCGCCGCCTTCCCGGAATAGCGCAGCTCGTAAAAGCCGACGTCGGTGTCGACCCCGGAGCGCCGCCAGAGCCGCGCGTAGACGAAGGTCGTCACCATGCCGGTGAGGAGGAACGCCCACCAGATCCAGTTCCCCGCCACCCCACCGGTGCGCACGATGTCGGTGACCAGATTCGGCGTGTCGGTCGAAAAGGTCGTCGCGACCATCGAGATGCCCAGGAGCCACCAGGGCATGCTCCGTCCCGACAGGAAAAACTCGCTGGTCGACGAGCCGGCGCGCCGCGACACCGCGAGCCCGAGGATCAGCGAGCCGATCAGGTACCCGATCACGACCAGCCAATCGATGAGCTGAAGTTTCATGGCGGATCGACCCTCAGGTGGCGGTTCGTGGCTGCGTTCACTTCTCTCGGCCAACGCCGGGAATCAGTCTACCGCCAGCGCTGCGATACTCTGGCGAAGCGACACCAGACCCCGAGGACGAATTGATGAAACGAATGCTGAGCGGTGTGGCGGGCCTGCTGCTGACGACCGGGTGCTCCATGAGCCACGCACCGGCCGTCCCGGAACCGGGCGCCATGCACGACGTCGTGCTGCGCGGCGGCACGATCTTCGACGGTGGCGGTGGAACACCGTTCGCCGGCGACGTCGCGATCGACGGCGACCGCATCGCCCTCATCGGTGCGGTCGGGGCGGCGCGGGGGCGACTGGAGATCGACGTCACCGGGCGCGCCGTCGCCCCCGGCTTCATCAACATGCTCTCCTGGGCCGACGAGTCGCTCCTGGTCGACGGCCGCTCGCTCTCGGACATCCACCAGGGAGTGACGCTCGAGATCTTCGGCGAGGGCTCGTCGATGGGGCCACTCTCGGAATCGATGCGCGCTCGCGTTCTCGCCGAGCAGACCGACCTGCGTTACGAAGTGCCCTGGACGACGCTCGACGAGTACCTCCGGCATCTGGAAGCCAGGGGAGTTTCGACCAACGTCGCGTCGTTCGTGGGCGCCGCGACGGTGCGCGTCCACGAGCTCGGTTACGAGAACCGCGCGCCATCGCCCGAGGAGCTCGACCGGATGCGCGTCCTGGTCGATCAGGCGATGCGCGAAGGGGCGCTCGGGGTCGGCTCGTCACTGCCCTACTCGCCGGCGGTCTTCGCCTCGACGGACGAGCTGGTGGCGCTCGCCGCGGTCGCCGCGAGATACGGCGGCATGTACATCTCGCACATCCGCGACGAGGGGGATGGCCTCCTCGAATCGCTCGACGAGTTTCTCGACATCGTGCGCCGCTCGGGCGCCAGCGGCGAGGTCTACCATCTCAAAGCCTCGAACAAGAAGAACTGGCCGAAGGGTGAGCTCGCGATCGCCAAGCTCGCCGAGGCCCGCGCCGCGGGGCTCCGCGTCAGCGCCGATGTCTACCCCTATCCGGCGAGCTCGACCGGGCTCACCTACGCCCTCCCCGCCTGGGTGCTCGCGGGAGAGCCCGGGGAGCTCTACACGAAGCTGGCCGATCCGGCGATCCGCGCGCGGGTCATCCCCGAGATGGAACTGATTCCGCCGCAGGATCTCCTGCTCATCGACTTCCGCGACCCCGCGATGCGCCGCTATGTCGGCAAAACCCTCGCCGACGTGGTCGCCGAGCGCGGCACCTCGCCCGAGGTCACCGCCCTCGACCTCCTGGTCGAGGACAAGAGCCGGATCGGCACCGTGCGCTTCACCATGAACGAAGAAAACGTGCGACGAAACATCGCGCAGCCCTGGGTCGCCTTCTGCTCCGACGGCGGCTCGATCGCCCCCGAGCCACCGTTCACGCACGCACAGCCCCACCCGCGCACCTACGGCGCTTTCGCGCGCCTGCTCGGCAAGTACGTGCGCGAGGAGAAGGTGGTGACGCTCGCCGAGGCGGTGCGGCGGCTCTCCGCCTTCCCGGCCGAGAACCTGAAGCTCGACCGCCGCGGCCGTCTCGCGCCCGGCTACTTCGCCGACGTCGTGGTCTTCGATCCGGCGAGCGTCGCCGACCGCGCCACGTTCGAGAAGCCGCACCAGCTCGCGGTCGGCGTCGAGCAGGTTTTCGTCAACGGCACGGCGGTGATCCGCGACGGCATCCACACCGGCGCCAAGCCGGGGCGCGCCGTGCGCGGGCCCGGTTATCGGGAAAGGGCGCGGTAAGCCAGAATCTACGCCGCGGCGTCAGCGCTTCCGGCGGCGCGGCGGACGCGGCGGACGATCGCGCCCCGCCCAGACCGTTTCAGCGCTCGAGCAGCCGGTTCCAGTTCAAGAGCACGGTGGTCGGCGGGTTGGCCTCGTCGCCCTGGGGCGCCAGCACGAGGAAGCGCAGGCCGTCGGGCGCGATGCGGTAGCGATTGCGGATCGTGAGCGGCGCGAGCATCGCGGCGAAGAGCGGCTCGGGCACGTCCGCTTCGAAGCTGGCGCCGGTGGTCACGGCGACCCGCATCATCTTGTTCTCGGGTGAGAGGTAGAAGAGCTCCTTGCCGTCCGGCCCCCAGGCGGGATCTTCGCCGCCTCGCGTCGAGACCTGCCAGCGGCCCGAGGCGCCGGCGATGCCGATGACGTAGATCTCGGCGGCGCCCGATTCGTTCGACTCGAACGCCAACCAGCGCCCATCGGGCGAAAGAGCAGGGCGGCCGTTGTAGAACTCGGAGGCGAGAATCGCCTTCGCTTGGTCGGGATGGCCGATCGGCAGCGTCCAGGTCTGAATCGGCTGTTCGGGCGGCTGGCGCTGGATGATCAGGCTCTTGCCGTCAGGGGTGATCGCGGACGGCAGAGAGCGGCCCGGGGCCTCGAACAGAACGCTCTCCTCGCCGGTGCGATCGAGGGCGCGCTCGACGATCCGTCCGGGCTTGCCCTCTTCGCGGCGCTCGAAGACGACCCTGCGACTGTCGCGGGAGAAGAGCGGGTTGGCCTCGCCGCCCTTCTCGAACGTGAAGCGCGACGAGACGCCGCGCCTCAAGTCACGCACCCAGAGATCACTGTCGATGCTGGAGCCGACCTGATAGACGAGCCAGCGGCCGTCGGGCGAGAGGTCGGCGTTGCCGATGGCGCCCGGCTCGCCGATGAGCTCGCCGCGTATTCCCTTGCGGTCAAGCCAGACGTACTGGGCCTCTCCGGCGCGGCCGACGCGGTAGGCGAGGATGCCGGTGCGCGACACCGAGAAGTCGGCGAGCCCGACGGCGTCGATACCGAGCCCTTCGGCGACCGGCATCGGATCGCCGGTGAGCTTCGCGCTTCCGACATCGAAGCGCTGCGTCACGAGCGTCGCGTCGCGCACGAAGAGGAGAAAGCCGGGCGGCGCGTACTCGACCCGCGACAGACCGCCGATGACCTCGCGCACGTTGCCGCCGTCGAGGTCGGCCATCCGGATCGCCTCTTTGCCCTCCGTGATGTTGACGAAGAGGAATCGGCTGCCGCCGGGGAGGAACTGCGGCCATCCGACGGTGTTCTTCTCGTCGCCGAGGAAATCGGTGGCGACCCCACCCCCTGCCGAGACTTTCCGGATCGGATCGTTGCTCTGGCCGTCGAACAGGATCGTGCCGTCCTCGCCCCAGGTGCCGTCGGCGCCGGTTGGCGCGTCGCAGATCACCTGCGGCGGGCCGCCGGTGACCTCGACTTTCTTCAGCTTGCCGCCGGCGAAAAACCCGAGGTAGCGGCTGTCGGGCGACCAGAAGGGGCGGGTCGTCCCTTCGGGGCCGGGCCGCGGCTGCGCCTCGCGCGCGTTCATCGCCCGCACCCAGACGCGCGAAACCCCCTGGTCGTCGGTGCCGTTGAAGGCGAGGTAGCGGCCGTCGGGCGAGAGCTTCGGCGAGCCGACGATCGGCAGCTTTGGCGGCTGCGGCACTTCGAAGCGGACGAGCTCGGGAACGGCCGGAGCGCGCCGCACGTAACC
>ERZ1292633.2039-Hain-H41-02um-R1-2039-length-21011-cov-15_pt1 | contig 21011 bp, 17 predicted proteins | sample MGYA00564406_ERZ1292633 | MGnify/ENA primary metagenome ERZ1292633 (study PRJEB36523, sample SAMEA6512639) | groundwater metagenome | collected 2019-01-08 | study: AquaDiva: Metagenomics assemblies of 32 groundwater samples
TTTGAGCGGGCTTGCAGAAGGATTGCGCATTCTCACCACAGTTAAATAATATGCCATTGATCGAGGTCGACAAACTTACAAAAGTCTACAGCGACGGCGATGTCGAGACGCCTGTTCTTCATGGCGTTTCATTTGCCATCGAGCGCGGCGAATTCGTCGCTATCATGGGTCCGTCCGGCTCGGGCAAGTCCACACTCCTCCATCTCATCGGCTTCCTCGACGACTATACGAGCGGGTCGTATCGCTTCAACGGCACAGAGGCGCGGGAGTATGCAGGTAACGAAATTGCGCAGATCCGCAACCAGAAACTTGGTTTCGTTTTTCAGTCATTCAACCTCCTCCCCAATACCACCGTTTTGGAAAATGTGAAGCTCCCCCTCCTCTATTCGCAATTTCCCGAAGCCGAGTGGGACGCCCGCGCGATGAAAGCCATCCGCGCGGTCGGACTCGAGCATCGTGCGCTATTCGACTCGACACGGCTTTCCGGAGGTGAGCGCCAGCGGGTTGCCATCGCGCGCGCCCTCGTCTGCGACCCGGAGGTCATCTTTGCCGATGAGCCCACGGGAAATCTCGATTCAAAATCCGGCGGTGCGATAATCGATATTCTGCAAAAGCTCAACAAAGAGTCCGGGCACACGGTCATTCTCATCACGCACGAAACGGAGACCGCGGAGCACGCGGAGCGCATCATCCGCATCAAAGACGGCTTGGTCGAGAGCGATACAAAGGTCAAAAATCCGCGTCGCGCAAATAATGGCAGTCTAAATAAGTGAAGTGTATGAACCCTGTCATTGCTGATTTTGCAAAAGTTTATGGCCAAGCCACAAATCTGCTGATTTGCATGCGCAGTGTCGATTAAAGCGCGATACGAAGCAATCCAGCGCACCCGCACCCATTCAACATTCAATATTCAATATTCTAAATTCTACCCAATCCCATGACCTTCAAACACAGCATCAACACTGCATTCCGAGGACTCGAAGCGAATCGCGCTCGTTCGCTCCTCACCGTGCTCGGCATTGTCATCGGCGTGACCGCGATCATGCTCGTGATGTCCCTCGGGCAAGGCGCGCAGGACCTCATTCTCGATCAAGTAAAAGGCATGGGCACCCGCACCGTCATCGTCGGAGGCGGGCGCGAGCCGACAGGCCCGTCGGATGCGGGGCAAATATTCAATGACTCGCTCAAGAAACGCGACCTCGACCTTCTTGATCGCAGAGAAAACACGCCGAGCTTAAAATATGTTATGCCGCTCGTTTTCGGCGCGTCTGGCGCTTCCTATCAAAGCGACACTTTCAACCTCACCATCTTTGGCGCGTCCCCTCTCATGGAAAAGATTTTTGATATGCCCATCAAAGACGGCTCATTCTTTACCGACGAAGACATCCGTGCGCGCGCAAAACATGTCGTAATCGGCAACAAAGTGAAAACCGAGCTCTTCGGCGCGGACGATGCGGTCGGCAAAGTGATCAAAATGAAAGGACACAACTTCCGCGTCATCGGTGTCCTCGCACAGCGCGGACAGGACTTTTTCAACTTCGACGAAGCGGCGATTATCCCCTATACGACCGCGCAAGAATATGTCCTCGGCATCAAGCACTTCAGCCGTATCATCACCGAAGCGCAGAGCGAAGCGCTCATCAACGAAGCCGCAGAGGAGATCAAGCTCACGCTCCGCGAGTCGCACGACATCACCGACCCGGACAAAGATGATTTCTTCGTCATCACGCAGGTCGACCTCGCGGGGCGCCTTTCTGAGATCACCTCTGTCCTCACCATCTTCCTCGCCGCCGTCGCCGCGATATCGCTCATCGTCGGCGGTATCGGCATTATGAACATTATGCTCGTTTCGGTAACCGAGCGCACCAAAGAAATCGGCCTTCGCAAAGCGCTCGGCGCGACTTATCGCAATATTCTCACGCAGTTTTTGCTTGAAGCAATAATGCTCACCGGCATGGGCGGACTTTTTGGTATCGCGATGGGTACGCTCCTATCGTGGGCAATATCCACCGGCATCACGCGCTTTACCAATATCGCATGGACATTTAGCTTCCCCGTCTCCGCCGCACTCCTCGGTATCGGCGTCTCCGGCGCCATCGGTCTCATCTTCGGCCTCTACCCCGCCCGCAAAGCAGCCCAAAAAAGCCCAATCGAAGCCCTCCGCTACGAGTAAACTACCTGTTATATTTATCCAATCCAATAGTCCAAGACAAAAAACAACAAATTCGGAGTAAAGGAACTTTTCAGGTGTTTTTAACTTTTCCTCAGTAACTCACAAATGACTTTGTAGCGTCGGTCTTTTCTGGGCACATGATGTGACGCAATTTTTTGTTTTGTCCCCATATCAGCCATGGCGTATATTTAAAATTCTTGAGCTGGTTTTTTTACTCTACTTTGTATGTTGGCGGGATGGCATAGAGTGGTGTTAACCACGCAATACGCAATACTCCCCATATCAGCCATGGCGTATATGGGGAGTAGAGTATTGGGTATAATGTCTGAGATGTTTACTGCGTTTATTGTGTTGGAATCTATGTCCGCACGCAGCACAACGGTATTGTTGTCCACCACTCTATTGTCCGTCTTTTCGCACACCTGATGCCCCACACAATTTTGACACCTAAAAAGTTTCTTTAGCCCACAAAGTCCCCAATCTAGTACTATGGGGGGATTTTTAGGGAAGCATTTTTTAGAATTTTTGGAATTTTAAAATTTATTGGTTCCTCCTCTATATCTCCGCCCAGACTGTTTGGGTGGTGCTGGTGGCGATTTGACCGTTGGTGTCTAGGGCGACGCTTACGCGCATCGTGCGCGTGCTTGCGCCCATCACTCCGGTCGAGGTGGCAATCTTTGAGGTTGTGCCTGCGCCTACCGAGACTTTCGCGCATCCCCCGTTCACTCCGGTGCATGATGCGGAAGGGGTAAAATAGATCGTATAGCAGTCTGTCGCAACGCATTCATAATTTTTATTGCGGGCAATTTTCAAAAGCGCGTCGCGGGCGCCGGATTCGGCATAAAAAAGAGCGCGCGAAGACTGCGACCCGCCTTGCGAAATCATAAGCTCGGTAAAAGAAAGTGTGGTGATTCCGACTGCAACCATGAGCGCCATTACCCCGAGAAGGATGACCGTGGGGAGCGTCGCGACACCGCGCGCACAAGCGCGAGTCGAAAGTGAAAAGTGAAAAGTGAAAAGTCGGGTGCAAAAAGAACCTAACACGCTGAATATCGTGCTCAATTTTACATAATTTGTCTTTTGTCTTTTGTATTTCATTTCTTACTTTCCACTTTACACTTTTAACTAGCGTAGCGTCGCCGTCGTGCGGAGCGTGTCTGTATACACCCAATCAGTGCTCGACGAGTTGTAGCGAAAGGTCATTACTGTTTGAATGGCGGTCGTTGTAGCACCCAACACGGTATTGTAGTTCTCGAGCCGTGTGAATGTCGGCGTATCGACCGAGACGAAGCTTCCTGTCGTCGTCGCGACGACGCTGTTTTCAGTACGACGGAGCGCTCCCCCAAGCATATCATACACCACCGGCACTCCCGACACCGTTATACTGAGCGTATTCGCGGGGGTGCCGAGAGCGGGAGTCGAAATAGCGGAAGCATTTTTGACATCCTGTTTGATGCGCTCCGCCGCAAAACGAATGGCACTATTCACCTCGCTCCGCGCCTCCGCCTGCCCGCGCCCTTTTGAAAGCGAAATGAACGCATCCGAGACGATGACCATGAGTCCCGAGAGAATAGCGATGTAGATAAGGAGCTCAAGCAGCGAAATACCGCGAGTACGCGGGGAATGTTGAATGTTGAATGTTGAATGTTGAATGTTGTGCGGAATGAATACTGAGAAAAACGAACCTCTTTTTCTGGATTCAATATTCAATATTCGATATTCGATATTCTTTTGTTTGTGTTTCATCTTTTACTTTCCACTTTTAACTTCGAATCAGCTGATTCGTGTCTTGGACATAAACACTTTTAACTCGTAAGCGCGAGTACGCGCTTACGGCGCCCAGCTCACCACGACATCCTCGACAATAGGGCTTGTCGCGCCGACATCGGTGCAATTTGATGCAGAGCAGATGCGGATCTTGTAGCGATAATATTGCTTGTTGTTAAATTGCGCGGGACAAAGGAGCTCCACTGGCGTATCAGCGACGCTTGCGATGAACCAATCCCCTGATCCTCCTATACACGATGACCCATAGTATGTCCACGGCCCTCCCGTATTATCCGCGGTCGCAAATTGAAACTTCACATTGCCCGTCCCGATAGTCCCTTTCCATAATATTGAATTGTACGCCGCGCCGTCAGCCACGCCCGAATCAAACACTGCGGAAATGAGATCTCCGTATGGCACACCCCCGCATGCTGGTGGCTTGTAGCGATGAGATTCACTGAGTTTAATCCCCAACCCATACAGTGTAACCCCGCTCGGCGTCACATTGAGTGTATAGCCATAGCTTCCCGCCGATGTCGGGCTGATTTTGCCCGACGGGTCTTTGTAGATGAGCTCAAACGGTGTGGGAGTTGTGCTGACATCGGGGAGGGTGAATGTTTGCGTCGTCGCACCGTCGGAATCGATTTTGAAATTGATCGTGCCGTTGCCAGTGTACACACCCGAGGCGACAAAGTAGAGCGACTTTACCGGATTGGTGATGCCGGAGAGGTTGTCGCCGATGTAGAGCGTGAACGCTGGATTGACCGCACTTGAGACGGCGGTGTCGGAGGAGTAGATGAATGAGTTCGTTGATTTTATTTTTTCATTCGCCGTATCACCATCATCGCAAGACGGAGGCGCATATTTATGTGTCTCTTTCATCCGTATTCCCAACCCATACAGTGTAACCCCGCTCGGCGTCACATTGAGCGTATAGCCGTAGCTCCCCGCCGATGTCGGATTGATCTTGCCCGACGGGTCTTTGTAGATGAGCTCAAACGGTGTGGGAGTTGTGCTGACATCGGGGAGGGTGAATGTTTGCGTCGTCGCACCGTCGGAATCGATTTTGAAATTGATCGTGCCGTTGCCAGTGTACACACCCGAGGCGACAAAGTAGAGCGACTTTACCGGATTGGTGATGCCGGAGAGGTTGTCGCCGATGTAGAGCGTGAACGCTGGATTGACCGCGCTTGAGACGGCGGTGTCGGAGGAGTAGATGAAGATCTCGGTCATTCTCATTTGATCCGCCGCAAAAACCGCATATGATGCAGCGCCGGCGAAAATAATGATCACGCTGATAATGAGAAGATTTTTTTTCATAAAAATTCATTTGGTACTCCGACTACCAAATAATAATTTAATCAATACCGATAGAACTCATTCCTTTTGAGGTGGCTATTGCGTAGTACCACTTTTTATTATCAAGGTTATAATAAAAATTTACTTCTGAAACCGTAGCATTTTGGTAGAGTGGATGTGACTGAAGCTCCTTGATAATAACAGCTAAGTCTTTCCACTGCTCTGGGATAACACCGCCGTAATCCTTTGAATCAACCTCTTTTTGAGACAATACGGTGTCGCCTTGAATCACAACTTCGTACCCTTTCTTTTTTGTTTTCGATCCCATCACAACCTGCCATGTACTGCTCTTGCCTTCAAGTGTCACGGCACCAAGAGATTTTATGTACACAAGCTTCGCATCAGGCGCCCACTTCTCACCCTCCACAATAGCAAGGTCGTAGCCCCCACGAAGTGTTAGCAACGCATTAGACACAACGATCTCTTCCCCTCTAGTCTTTGGAACTAACGGTACCGCGTATTTATCGGGGCTTGCCACACGAGCATCACTCGTTCTGGTCGTTGTTGTATTTGGTATTACAATATTCTCCGTAATAACCGTCGGTTTCTCTAGAAAAGTTACCGCTCTTTTGAATATTGGGGATGTGCGCCACAAATAGACGCCGAGCGCGAGTACCGCAATGATGACCGCTCCTCCTATCCAAAAAATTTTATTTGATGTATTTTCTTCCATAATGTTGTTTTGTTTTTAATTGCTATTATTCGCTCACAAATTATATCACGGCGTATATGAATAATTCACATTGATATCCGCCGAATTGACATAGACCGTGGTGCTTGTTTCCGGCGTGACATAGAGAGTATTTGCATTTGCCGTTTCCACCGTTACGCTGCTTACTTGATGCAAAATTCTAAAGTGACTTGTCGCTGACGCGGACGGAAGTGCATACGCTTTTGAAGTTTCACTATTTACCTGCACGGTTATCGTCTGACCGCTTGAAGTCGTCTTGTAGACGCCGACAATCTCCACAAACGCGCTTTTTGTACTCGTCGCCAGCTCGGGCATAAACACGCTGAATGTTTGATTTAATGGTGAACCGTTTGTAATAGCTCCCGTCTGCCCAGTGATATGGAAGCGTGTCGTCTTTGCCGGCTTCGTCTCTGTCTGTGTCAAAAATGTATAATCACCTGTTGTCGGGTCGATAGTTTCATTCCCCGCGGCATCTTTTGAGCGCACGCGATAGTGGTATGTTGTACCGGAGTTCAAGTTTGAGAGAGGTGGAGGCGTATGACCATTCACCATCGGAGAAGTATCCGTGAGAGCCGTACATTCGCTTGTCCCCGCACAGTCGTACCCTCCTGTAAATGTGCCTGCTGTGTCATATTCTATGCGTGTTGTTGAAATCTCTCCTGAAGTGTCCCATGTGATTGAGGCACTGTTGGTCCCCGGGGTGCCAGAAGATGTTCCTGTTATCACCGGCGCGGTCGTATCGATTTTGAAGTCTGTTTCATTCGGATTTGAAGTGCCATAATACACCCATGCAGAAACCTCGCTCGTAGTGGTATTCTTTGCGCGTGCGCGCCAATGTTTAATATTATCTGTAAGACCGCTTACCGTCACTTGCGCATTTGCAAGCGAAGTACAGCCAGTACACCCTCCGCCTCCTACTACTGTTCCATCCACAATGCCAACCCCGTCAAAACCCGTGAATACATCTTCAACTTCAACCTGAATAATCATATTGATGGCAATACCGGCGGTCAGATCCGCCTTGAGCACGACACTCGTCGTGCTTGCCGTACCACCGGCCGCAATTTCAGTCGTGCCATCTGCTTTATATTGTTTCGGATTTGTAGGATCATTCGGCACGGTTGAAACGAGGGTAAAGTTAACACCATTGGAAGCATAGCTGGTATCCGAAGTGACCACGACATTCCCCGAAGTGACCCCGGCAGGCACTTCCGTCACAATCACAGTATCCGACCAACTCGTAAACACGACCGCATCCACACTGGAAGTAAAGGTTACTTTGTTTGCAGAGCTAAATACTCCCGGACAGGAACCGCTCTGACAAAAATGATTGCCATTCACGGTGATCGGTTGGCCGACGCTATCGCTGGAATTTACCAAACTCGTAATCTTCGGCAAGACCCTAAACCCGTTTGAACCGTACGCTGTGTCTGTCTTTGAATCGGCGTTTCGGGTGACGGTAATGTCGCCGAGGTATACCGTGTCAGAGATTGCAGAAGGTACGGTTACTTCAATGGATGTGTCTCCCCACGACACTACAGTTGCGCCTACAGAGCCAAAACCTCCCGAGAATGTCACCGTCCCTTGCGTGGCGCCAAATCGCGACGCATTGGCTGTGGAATTGGTGAGCGTGATGTTTTCCAGTTCCCGCGCTGCGTTGGAAACTAATGGTGTGCTTACCAAATTAACGCTCGGATACACATAGTATGTCTGCCTTGCATCGTCTGCGGTACCGCCTACTGTTACGAGGAGACCGCTTGCACCCGTGCCTCCGTAGGTTGTGATTTGTGTTGAAGGAATGGTTGCTGAGATGGTGGTGTTGTTTGCGCTGTTACAGGTGAGTGTCGTGCCTTCCACTACGACCGATATTGAACCGCATGCTATGCCGAATCCTGTGCCAGTGATGGTGAATGTCTCGCCGTTTCTTCCTCCGTCTACGAGAGCAGAGTCGGTGGCGTCGGTGACATTGGGGCGGACGGTCTGGGTTCCAACGAGCGACCCTGTGCCACTTTCCGTAGCATCAGAAACAACATCGCCAAAAGCGGCGATTTGGAAATCCACTGTCGCTCCACCCACTGGATACACAGCGCCATTCGCAAGGTCATAACGAGCATAAATATATGCCGTTGCTCCATCGCTAATCGCTAGAGTACCGCTCACGGTCGCTGTTTGGTCGCCTGCAAAATTTGCCACTGTGCCAAAGAGCGTCTCCGCGCCTGCGTCTGCCCAGTTGCCGTCATAGTCATAATACAAATTGAGATCTGAAAGTTCCGTATTCGCTGTAACTGACCCGCTCTCTGTAATTTTAATTGATGTTACATTCGATGTTCCACCTGCGGAGGCAAGAGTGAATGCCGAACAATTCGCCGCGCCAGTACAAGCTGTATCGTGCGCATACTGATTCACATCACCGCTATTTTTTGTAGCCACTTTTGAGCCCGCAGTTTGACTGATGGTCAAGGTGGTCGCTGGCCCGTTGATTGTAATCACTCCCGGCGAGTAGTCGCTCACTTGCGGATTTACGCCGTCATTGGTAATGCCATAGACATAGTAGGTACCAGGCGTCATTCCTGTCGTATCCCAAGAGCAGGTTGTTGTCGGATTTTCCGCCGCAGTGGCGCACGCGCCGGTTATTGCTGTGCCGTTTAGACCTACAGCGTCAGCATCGTAATACATAGCGGCAGTAACGACATTGTCAGTATCTGCTAGGTCATAGGTGATGTTGTAGAGGTCCCCGACAGTCACCGTATCCCCTGTGCCGTCTGGCTGGGAGACGGTGAGGGTTGGTGGGTCATTTGCTGGTCGTAGTGCCAAAGTGACCGCCGCCCAAGAATCAGATGTAGTGGTTGTCCATGTTGTCCACGCCGCAGGATCCTCTGCTCCAGAACCACTCCATGACTTGGAAGCAATTCCCACTGTAGCGGCATTGCTTGGGTCAACGCTAATGTCCACCTGATTACCATAACCAGTCGGCGCGGTAACGGAAGTATCAACTGCAGCGCCGGTACCAAGCCCAGCTGAGATAACAACCGCACCGGATGTGATAGGAGTAATTGCGGGACTATTTGGAATTGCGGAATTATTCAATTGAGCCGTCGTAGACACAACATCCAGTGGGTTTGCTTGATCTACATTCCTCCAAACTTGGACTACACACACAGACCCGTTAGTGGCGGAACCGCTTCCGAGACAGTTAACGGCCGTGTCCGGCGAACCGCCCATAATTTTCCAGTTAGCTGAAAGGTTGGCATCGCGAGTGTCGTTTTGGTACAGGTCTGCCACCTCAGCATAACCGGCAGTGCCAACGCCTGGATTAAGATTAGACACTTGAACAAAACCGGTAGCAACAACGACCAGGTCGCCTGACTGAGCAGATGAGCCGGCACCACCAGTAAGACTGGTAAGTGACACATTGTATGCCGCGCTATTTCCACTAGCCTCAGCTCCTCCAACATACTGGAGTGTTGCCGCGTATGCTTCATAGACTTTTGCCTTTTCAATAAAATTACGATAGGAGGTGAATTTGTCTACAACATTGTCGTTGTGCGACAAATGCCATGCCTTGTCCACAATATTTATTCCTTTTGCATAAGAATCAACGAGTCCTGTCAAAGCATAAAAAGGGATATTGGAAAAAGATATCCCGAATATTACCAATGATATTGCAGCAAATTTTAGAAATTTTTTCATCACCTAGTTTGAATATGTATTTACATAATTATAAACTTTTTCAGAAACATTTGCTATTATTTCTTTTGATTTTTGCTCATCTTTATCTTTAGTCATAACAGTGAGGATATACGGTCTATTGGGTATGTATACGATACCGGAGTCAAGATATACTTTTTTATATATATCTATTCCAATCTTATGCGAAAAAACAATGTCTTTTGGCAGAGCAGTCTGAATATAATCGTCAAATGGAGAGTGCGCCAAATAAGAAAGCAACTTTTGTGAATTATTTTCAGCAAGATAAGTAGAATTGTGAAGCGCTCGGAAAATGACTGAGTATTTTTTAGCGCTTAAACTTCCCTCTGTTTTCAGAAAACCAGGGAGTCCCATATGATCATATACATCTTGCACTTCTTCCATTTCTAAATTTCGAACCATCATAAAATGCGCGGTATTGTCTGACTCAGCCAGAGATCGTTCCACTAAATCCTCTATGGTGTGAGTTGAATTGGTCGGTTCTTTATAAAGCGTGCCGAACTTGTCATCTTTATCGGTGGACATAAGCACGAGCTCGTTCGTCCATTTCCATTCGCCTCTTTCAATTTTTCTTGCTACCGCCATCGCTACTGGTACCTTTAATAAACTGGCTGGATAAAACTCTGCGTCCTTATTAAGGGCAATGTTTGAGCCAGTTGGCTGATACTCAAAATAAATGGAGACATTCGAGTCCTTTTGATATCTGTCGTTCAAATAGTCGCGGAGTGGCTGAAAATTAATAATCAAATCCTCCTGTTTTGTAAACATACGCGCAGGATTTAGAAGAGAAAAACGCGAAATTCCTTTGCCCTCTCCATTTGGCGACAACAAAAAATATGTAGCGATATTTGTAGCGACAAGCACTGCAAAAAATACAGCCAAGAAAACATAACGTTGATATTTTTTCTCTGATTGTTTTTCTGGTTTGTGTTTCATTTTTTACCTAAAGAAATTTTTTGTTCTGCCTTACCTTTCAAAATTTTTGCATTCTTAGCAGTTACAACTCGCTCACCTGTTTGCTTCTCTATTTCAAGTCGTGCTTTCCTTGCGGCAATGCCACCCGCTCTGGCAACTTGCTTGTTGCTCTCCAGTCCTTTTGGTTTTTTCTTTTTAGATATTTCCGTTGTCGATGCCTCTGCGAGCATATTCAATACCAATTCGAGGTTGGTCATATTGTCTCTCAGGTTTTCTTTTTTCAGCCCCTTGAACTTTTTGTAATCCTTCACACTTTTGTCCGCCCATGCTTTTATGATCTCATCTGTTAGTATCGCGTACTCCAGCCCCTCTTTCATTTCCCGCTCTTGCCACTCGTCGGTCAATTCTTTGCGCACCTCAATACTTTTTAATCGCTGATTTACCCATTCTTTTGAATACCCTTTCTGCAAATATGTTTTCATCGCCCTGTCAAAAGCAATTTCAGGGTCTTCCGTCTCTTCTATCCGCTCATAGCCCACCTTTGCAAGCCAGAGCTTGAATGGCTCCGCTTTTGGAGACGGGATTGACTGGATTAAACGCAATAAGGTTTCTGTGTCTGCAACATCAGTCAAGCGCATTTTACCGTCAGGAGCAACCATTTTCAACCCGTTACATTTTGTAACGGTTTCATTCGACCCTTCGTCAAGCAACCGTTTTTTCAAAACTCTCCAATATACTTGAGGATTTTTACTTTCAGTCAAAACCTCTATTACATCAATAACGGAGAAATACCAAAGTTCTTTTTCTTCGTCATAAAAACGGCGAACTTGTTTTTGGTTAAATAAAATTATTGAATGCGTTTTTTTCGCTTGTGCCATTTGTAAAAGTATACCAGAAATTCACAACGCAAGCTGCAAAACTTATCCACATAATTCAAGGCGCTGTTGAAGTCAATCTCCAACAAGCCTACTGAAGCTTGAGCGAGCCGCCCGTCGTGTCGATTGCATCGTCTTTGGTGTCGTAGCTTGTGTCGGGGCAAGTTTTTACACTTGTGCCAGACCCGCCGGTGCTCCACCCCGTCTGGCTGCACGCTTTGTTGCGCCAGCGAAAAAAATAGTCGCTCATCGTCACCGGGCTTCCCGACCCTTGCCACGAAACGGTCACGACTGCTTGCTGGGTACTCGGATCGTCGTGCGCGGAATTGTATGTTGTTTCAATCATCCGCGTGGATGGGTCGCGACTCACATTGCTGATGACAATATAGCGCGTATAGTTTGCCGTATTGAGTGCGATGGATTCGTCACCTGTCGCGAGAGTCCATTTTTCTGTCGGCTGTGTTGAGGTTGCATAGTAATGATTTCCTTTGGTAAGCGTGTAGATATTCTGCCACTTCTCCTCAGCCGTCCCGCGCACCGCCTCGAGCGCCTCGTTCGCCAGCCCTATCGCCACATCGCTTTCGCCCGAGGTTTTCCCGCTCTGCAAGCTCACAAACACCGCCTGCGACCCCACGGAAAGCACGATGGCGAGGACAGAGATGGCAATCAAGAGTTCAAGCAGAAGGGCGCCTTTTTGGAAACTATTGACTTTTATTGCTGATTTCTTTATACTTTCTGTATTAGTGGCTTCGGCCTCCGAGAAAGCCCCCGCAAGGGGGCTTTCGATTGTCAGTAGATCCTGCACTTTCGAAATTACCTCTTTGAAATCTGAATCAGAAATTGACCCTACTTTTCTCAATAATCTTTTTGTGCTGATTGTTTTTATTTGAGACAAAATTACCCAGGATTTTATATCCTCATGTTCTAATTTAAAATGGTACTTATTCTTTTTTTCTTTTGTGGTAAGCGGTAACGCCCAAATCATATCGGCGTTAAACTTTTTTACAATAAGTATCGGTCTTTCAAAATTTTCATTTTTACCATCCGCCTCTACTCCAATATTAAGCCCTGCACTACACCACCATATCTCACGATGATAAAAGAAAAGCTCACGATTTACAGCTTTCTTATCTACTACTTTCTTTTCATTATTCCATTTATCAAAATCCTTTATATAATCATTCATATAAATAGCGTTTTATTTAAAAATATTCTTCAACACATTCACTGACTGATGGGGCAACGGACGAAACCGCTTAGCGAATCACGCACCGCTCTTGTCTTCTACGCACACACCATAATTTTTGGAAGACACGGTCCGCAACACCCCAAGAGAGAGATACGGTGTGACTACTCTCACCCGCCCCCATCAATCAACCAACTGGTTTTAGTATAGCAAATTCATTCTCCAACTTCTATCTAATACACCGCGCCGATGCTCGACACCGTGGTCGTGGCATACTTGCCTTCGGATACGATGACGACGGTCGCCGCGGTCGTGGTGCCGGAGATTTTTGTAAAAATGATATCCTTGCTTGTGTCTGCAGACGGGTCGGAAAAAATAAGGCCTTTCGAAAGCGTCGTTGTTGCTGTCACGGTCCCGCCGGCATAGTTTGTCGGCGTTGAGAAAAGTTCGTAATACTGGTCGCCTCCGTTCACATTCACGATGTGCGCCCCCCATTTGAACCCATCCTCCCCTATCATCGCTTTCGACCGCGCATGGCGCAGGTCGCTCGCAAGTGTTTTCGAGACCGACTGTATTTCTACATTTTTTATAAATTCTCGATAATACCCGGACCCCACTGTCCCCAAAACAGCGATGATCGCGATGACGATGATGAGCTCGAGGAGGGAGAAACCGCGCCGCGCGCGCGGACCGAATATCGAATATCGAATATCGAATATCGAATAATGCAAAACGCTCTCAGTTTTTGTTTTTTCTTCCATGTTTTTCGTATTCTCCCATTCTACATTCAACATTCAACATTCAACATTCTGTCCTAGGTAAAATGCCCCACGAGCTGATAAATCGGCAGAATAATGGAGAAAGCGATCGAGCCGACGAGGAGACCCATGACGAGGAGGAGCATCGGCTCGAGGGTTGCGGTCAAGTCTTTGAGCTTATTGTCTACCTCCTCTTCATAAAAATCGGAAAATGTTCCCAAGATTTCAGAGAGCGTACCCGTGCGCTCGCCCACGATGATGAGACTGACGAGGAGCCGCGGAAAGAGGTCGGGGAATTTCGCAAGCGACTCTGATATGGGAATGCCATTTTTAATATCCGCGCCGACGGCTTCGAGCGCTTTGGTGTACCCTTGATTGCCGATGGACTGCGCCGAAAGCTCGAGCGCTTCGACGGCGGAAATACCGCTTGCTATCAGATTGCCGAAGGTGCGCGAAAAACGCACGAGTGCCACCTTTTTAATGAGATTGCTTGCGACAGGCATATGCGCGATAATCAAAAAGAAGATCTTTTTACCGAAGCGCGTGGTGCGGAAATACGCAAAAAACCAAACGAGAAATGCGAGGATGACAGCGTCGAGCGTGTAGCTCCAAACAAGCATATTTGATATGCCGAGGAACACTTTTGTGATGAACGGAAGCTCCACCCCACTCGAAGCAAATGCTTTGGTGAGCCGTGGCAAGACGAACATGAGAAGGAGCGTCACCACACCGCCCGAAGCGATGAGGAGGATGACTGGGTACATCAGCGCGGACTTGATCCTGCTCCGCAAGTTGTATTCTTTTGCAAGGTATTTGCCGAGCTCGACGAGCGTCTTGTCGAGCTGTCCCGACATTTCACCGGCACGAAGCATCCCCATAAAAATAGGCGGAAAAAGATTGGCATGCGCCTCAAACCCTTTTGAAAGCGTCTGCCCGCTTTTGAAAAGTGACTGCGCCTCCTGAAGAATCCTTTTCAATGCGGGCTTTTCGGTGTCGGAAATGATGATCTCGATCGCCTCTGCGATGGACAGTCCCGCCTTTGTCGTCGCGGCAAGGTTGCGCACGAGAAACATGATGTCGACCGGCTTGATACTGCCGAAAAACTCGATAGCCAAAAGCCCTTTTCCCTTCCCGCGCGCATTGAGCGCGTCTACCGAAATGGGCGTGAGGTCGCGCTTGACGAGGTATGCCACGACCTCCTCGCGCGCCGACCCCTCGTACTCGCCATGCACGATTCCTCCGTCTTTATTGTATGCTTCGTAAATAAATGTGCTCATTGGCTGAATGTTGAATATCGAATGTTGAATATTGAATGGGTCAAAAATTCTGTCTCCTGCTTATGTATTATAAATCGTTTGTCTTATTTATGAAAGCATTTAGAAGTTGGTGCGAATTCACAATTTGCCTGTAAATGTTGTTGAAATCTTCAATATTAAGATATGAGATATCTCGAGCCACCAAAAGCTGACTTTCCAATTCTGCAAGAGACCCCCTTGCAACAGAATAAAATTGAAGTTTTTCTTTGTTACTCCTTCGCGCAAACCCCTCTGCAATATTTGATGTTATTGAAACCGCAGACCTTCTCATTTGTGAAGTAATTCCAAAAATTTCTTCCTTAGGGAACTTTTTTGTAATTGAATAAATCATCAAAACAAGCTTGTGCGATTCTTGCCAAACAATTAAGTCAGTAAACGCCCTAATTTTTGGATTATTTTGCATTTTCTATTCAACATTCGATATTCAATATTCAATATTCAATTCCCCTACTCCTTAACAACTCTCAGGATTTCCTCAATCGTTGTCACGCCTTTTTCGACCTTGTCGAGACCGTCTTCAAACATCGTGGTCATGCCGTCCTCTATCGCTTTTTTGCGCACCTCGGAAACCGGCGCCTCGCGGAGGACGAGCTCGCGGACGGCGTCGGTGACGCGGAAAAGCTCGAAGATGCCGACTTGCCCTTGAAAACCGGAGTTCCCGCACACTTTGCATCCGCGACCGCGGAACAGCGTTGTGGGAATATTTTCTGCGACCTTTCCTAAAAGTTCAATTTGCGCCTTGATGAGGCGCGTGATCTCGGGGCTTGCGGGATAGGACTCGGTGCACGAGGCGCAAATACGGCGCACGAGGCGCTGGGCGATGACGAGGTTTACCGTCGAGGAAAGGAGGAATGCCGGCGCGCCCATATCGAGGAGGCGCGGAAGCGCTGACGGTGCATCATTGGTATGGAGCGACGACAAGACGAGATGCCCCGTGAGCGCCGCATGCACGGCAATCTCCACGGTTTCATTGTCACGGATTTCACCAATCATAATAATGTCGGGATTTTGGCGGAGGAGCGCACGGAGGCCGTTTGCAAAAGTGATCCCCGCTTTCGGATTGACCTGTGTTTGGTTCACGCGCGGAAACTCGTATTCGACAGGGTCCTCGATGGTGGTGATGTTGACCGACGGCGTATTCAAAATATGGAGCACCGCGTAGAGCGTCGTCGTCTTGCCGTGTCCCGTCGGGCCCGTCACGAGGATCATTCCGTGCGGTTTTTTTATTTCATCGTAGAGAATGACGATACCCTCATCCGACATGCCGAGGTCCTTGAGCGTGAGCGGGCGCGCCGAGCTTTTGAGGAGGCGCATCTCGACTTTTTCCCCGTGGAAGACGGGCATGATGTTCACGCGCACATCAAGGTTTGATCCGTCGTCCATTTCAAAACGAAAACGACCGTCCTGCGGGACGCGGTGCTCGTCTATCTGAAGGTTGCCAAGAATTTTTACGCGCGCGACGAGGACGGGCGCGATTGCTTTCGGCAAGCTCAAAATCTCGTGCATAATGCCGTCGATGCGGAACCGCACAAGAAGCTCGCGTTCGAGCGGTTCGAAATGAATATCCGAAGTCGAGAGCGCCACCGCATGGTCCATAATATTGTCGAGGATTGTTACGATAGGAATCGCCGTCGCCGTCTTTGAGAGATCTTTGTCGTCCGCTATCACGAGAGACTGCTCGACATTCTCGGAAATAATATCATTAAATTCAACGCCGATATTTTTCTTGTAGTGCTTGAGCCCGTAGCGGAGACTCGAAAATGTGGTGAGGTGCGCCTCGACCCATGCGCCGAGTTTCGCGCGGACATACTCGATCGTGTCATAGTCAAACGGATCGAGCATCGCGAGCCGTGCGATCCCCTTTTCTTTGTCATATCCGAAGAGCACGATGTCTTTTGACTTCGCATATGCCTCGGGAATAAGCTCTACCGTCGCCGGGTCAAGCGTCTCCTTTTTTAAATTCACCACCGGTGCGCCATAGTACGGGCTCAGCAATTCTGTAAAATAATCCTCTGGAATTTTCCCGCTCCCGATCAAAATATTCGCGACCGACTGCCCCGAACGGCGAGACTCTTCTGCCACAGCAACAAAGTCCTCCTCTTTCACGAGTCCCGACTCAAGCACTATCGATTTCAATTTCTCTTCGGCAATGTGCATTTTGGTTGAATATAGAATGTTGAATATTGAATTTAGAATAATACACAACTAATTTTCTACGGTTATTGATATTCAATATCCATTCTATTGTACCGTGTAGCAAGTACAGATGCAACAAAAAATGCGAGGAATCTCGCATTTTATTCAACATTCAATCTTCAACATTCAGTATTCGCCCCCCCGTGTCTTAGAGACAGCTGAGCGACGCAATAGTGTCCCCTTCCCTGAGCTTCATGATACGCACGCCTTGGGTGTCGCGGCCGAGCGTGGGGACGGACTTGATATCGATGCGGATCACTTGGCTCTTTTTGGAAATGGCGACGAGCTCCTCGAATGCAGGCGTCACCACCTGCGCCACCATAAGTCGACCCACCTTTGCGGTCACCTTGATCGTCTTGATACCCGAACCGCCGCGTTTTTGTATCTTGTATTCTTTGAGCGCCGTCTTTTTGCCGTAGCCGTTTTCGCTCATCACCAAAAGCTCCGGCTTCTCGGCGTCTTTTTTCACCACATCCGCGCCGACGATGAAGTCGCCCTTGCCGAGCTTCATGCCGCGCACCCCGCCTGCCGTGCGCCCCATCTCGCGCGCGTCCGACTCTTTGAAGCGAATCGCCTGCCCCTTTGCGGTCGTCAAAATGATATCATCGCCCTTTTCCGCAAAGAGCGCGGCGAGGAGCTCGTCATCTTTTTCAAGTCGGATCGCGATGATGCCGTTGCGACGGACATCCTTGAAGCTGTCGGCGGAAACTTTTTTCACCGTGCCTTGCTTGGTTACCATAAAGAGCGCGAGCTTGGACTCCTTGAGCGACTTTGGCATCGCCAAAATGGAAGTGACTTTCTCGTCGCCGGAGAGCGCGATGAAGTTCATAATGGACTTGCCGCGAGTTGCGCGCTTGCCCTCGGGGATGTCGTACATCTTGATCTGGTATGCTTTGCCCTTGTCCGAGAAAAAGAGCATGTCGCTGTGCGTCGTCGCCGACATAAAGAGCGTGATGAAGTCCTCGTCTTTCGTATCCAAGTCCACCACACCCACGCCGCCGCGATTTTGCTTGCGATACTCGCCCGGATTGGTGCGCTTGATGTAACCGCCTTTTGTGTACACGAGCATCGACTCTTCGTCGGGGATCATATCCTCGAGCGAAATAGAGCCGGCAGCTTGGCGCACCACGCGAGTCTTCCGTGCATCGCCGTATTTTTCCTTCATCTCGCCGAGCTCTTTTTTTACCACCGCCAAGATCTTCTTTGGGCTTGCGAGGAGGTCTTTGCACTCTTTGATGAAATCTTGCTTTTCTTTGAGCTCGAGCTCGACATTTTTGCGCTCAAGTCCGGCGAGCTTCTGCAGCTTCATCTCCAAGATCGCCGTTGCCTGCAAATCGGAAAATTTGAATTCCTTGATCAAGTTTGCCTTGGCGAGAGCGGCATCCTTGGACCCGCGGATGATAGTAATGACGCGGTCGATATGGTCGAGCGCTTTTTTGAGACCGAGCAAAATATGTTCGCGCTCCTCTGCCTTGCGAAGGTCATATTCAGTGCGACGACGCACCACAACCTGTCGATGGCTGATGAAGTTTGAAAGGACGCCTTTGAGCGAGAGCGTCTGAGGCACGCCGTCCACGAGCGCGACCATATTGTAATGAAAAGTAGATTCGAGCTCGGTGTGCTTGTAGAGATAGTTCAAAACGACCTGCGGGTATGCGCCGTTTTTGAGGTCGATCACCACGCGAATGTCCCTCGTGGATTCATCGCGAAGCCCGCGAATGCCCTCGAGCTTTTTCTCGCGCACGAGGTCAGCAATCTTTATAATGAGATTTGCTTTGTTCACGCGGAACGGGAGCGAGGTGATGATGATCTGACTCAAACTCTTCTCTTCGATGATCTCCGCCTCACCGCGACAGACCACGCCTCCACGACCGGACGAGTACGCATGCTTGATGTCTTTTTCGCCGAACACCACACCACCCGTCGGGAAGTCCGGACCTTTGACGAATTTGAGTAGGTCCTCGGAAGTCGCGTCGGGCTCATCGATGAGATGGCTGGTCGCGTCCACGAGCTCGCCCAAATTGTGCGGAGGAAAGTTTGTCGCCATGCCCACGGCGATGCCGAGCGTGCCGTTCAAGAGGAGGTTTGGCAGTGCGGCGGGAAGCACGGATGGCTCTTTTCGTGTGCCGTCATAGTTTGGGCTGAAGTCTACCGTATCGCGGTCGAGGTCGTTCAAAAGCTCTCCGGAAATGCGCGACATTTTTGCCTCGGTATAACGCATCGCCGCGGCGGAGTCGCCGTCGACCGAACCGAAGTTGCCCTGACCGAGGACGAGCGGGTAGCGGAAAGAAAAATCCTGCGCCATTTTCACCATCGCCTCATACACCGAAGAGTCGCCGTGCGGGTGGTATTTTCCGAGCACATCGCCGACTACCGCCGCGGACTTTCTAAACCGTGCCGACGCCGTGAGCCCCATATCGCTCATCGCAAAGAGGATACGGCGGTGCACCGGCTTGAGCCCATCGCGCACATCGGGAAGCGCGCGCGAAGTGATGACCGACATCGCATAGTCGAGATACGAAGTACGCATCTCTTTCGAAATATCCTGCGGAATCACATTGATATGCGCGATTGGAGTCTCCTCTGGTTCAGTTTTTTCTTCAACTTTTCGCGCCATAATCCCACTAGTCTAACATAAAGTAAGTGACTATTAAAGTATCCGCATGCCACTTGGGTGTTTCGTTCCCAAATTGAATACTTGGGAACGAAACACCCAAATTAAGCTCTGGAAGGGCGGTCCTTCCTAAACTATCTTGCTTTCGCAGGATCGATGATGACCACCCCCGAAAGGTCGAAAATGTCGGTCGTCGTTGCCGTGACCAGAGGCGCAGTGCCTGTCGCCTTCCCGTCCGTTTCCACGAATGACGGCGTGCCCGACATCTTCTCTTTAAAACCCGACACAAGACCTTCAAACATGGAAGTTATACCTATGACAGGAGAAACCGTTTTCCCGCGGACTTCCTTGTCCCGCGCCCGCGCATCCCACGAAGACACCCAGACGAAAAGGATCCCGCAGAAAATAAATATCGTAAAAGCGAGCGAGAGACCCTGTTTAATATGATGTGGTTTTGAGCGCAGTTTTTCAAGCATAGAAGATCAGTCGAAAGTCTGTAAAGTCCTTAAAGTCAAAAGTATCTACAAAACACAAGTGCGGGTGCGTTGACTTTATAGACTTTAAGGACTTTATGAACTTTTGACTATTATCACACTCCCCTCCTTCCCTTCCAAATCTTTCTTTTTGAAAGTAAACTTGTCCACCGTCTCGGCGTTTTCTCCGCTCTCTTTGATGAATGTGTCGAGCGCGCTTTTTTCATAGTCCATCGGGATCACAACTTTCGCCTCGAGAGCAAGGGTGAGCTTGTACGCATCGGAGGCGCCGAGTGCATCTCCTCCGCCGATTGGCGCGAAGAGGACATCAATCTCGCCGAGCCCTTCTTTCACCTCATTTGAAAGTGCGGACCCTGAACCCAGAGAGCCGAGGAAACAAAGATTGATTCCTTCGAACATCACCGAGTAGATGGTGTTCACTTTTCGCTCGCCGCCATAAACAGTATCCACGCCGAACCCTTTGATGAAAATACCACCAACTTCATACTCCCCCGGTCCCGCGATGACAAACGGCTCGCGGTCGCCGTATGCGCATTGGTCCGCGCCGTTGAAATCCGGATGGCGGAGCGATGACAAAACAATGTCCGCACCAAACCGCGACCCCTTTTCCTTCGAGTCCTTGCCAATAGGGTTGTACGCAATAGTACGCTCCCCCAGCTGAATCTTGAAAAACTGCTTCCCGTAATATGTGACGATCATAAATGCTAGTGTAGCAGATGAGGGGAACAATTGACAACTGACGGGGTGCAATCCGTATCCAGCCATATATTTTACGAAGGCCTTGCCTTCGTAAATTTGAATTACGAAACTCCATTTTTGTCATTGCGAGGCACGAAGCAATCTATGGGTCATGGATTGCTTCGTGCCTCGCAATGACGAGCCAAAGGATAGTTTCGTAATTTATAAAAATGGTTCTACGATAATTAGTGTGGAAGATTTATGAACAAAAACGGCGCAAA
>ERZ1292633.2041-Hain-H41-02um-R1-2041-length-21003-cov-65_pt1 | contig 21003 bp, 18 predicted proteins | sample MGYA00564406_ERZ1292633 | MGnify/ENA primary metagenome ERZ1292633 (study PRJEB36523, sample SAMEA6512639) | groundwater metagenome | collected 2019-01-08 | study: AquaDiva: Metagenomics assemblies of 32 groundwater samples
TTTTGGACCCGCTTACCCATTTATCCCTGATTTCAGGCGGGATTTCTGTAAAATAGGGCGCTACCAGCCTGGTTTTGAATTCTATTTGCCCCATTTTCATATCTCCTTATAAATTAAACCTTTATAGAAAACAGGAGCGACCCCACCCTCCCCCCTTACCATACCCCATACCACCCTGTCAGATTACCCATACTACCCTTTGAGGTTATGCATACTACCCTGTCGGGCCATGCATACTACCTTGTCAGGTTATCCATACTACCTTATCAGGCCACCCATACTACCTTGTCAGGTTACGCATACTACCTTGTGCGGTTATCCATACTACCTTGCAATGCTACGCATACTACTTTGTCAGGTTAGGCATACTACCCTGTAATGTCAGGCATACTACCTTGTGAGGTTACCCATACTACCTTATAGAGCCACGCATACTACCTTGTAGAGCTACCCATACTACTATCCCCACAACCACAACAAAATAAAGCGAAGATGACACCTAAAATAATCGATGCAGTTTTCTTCATATCTTTTATTTATGCGGTTCACATTTTGGACGCTGGCTAGGAGTTAAAGGCGCTTCACCAGGACGCCGCCATCCTTCCGGCTCCTGTCCACAGCAACGTTGATAGTTTGCCTCAAATGCGGCTTCAACGTTAGCTGCCGATCCACATGACCTTAAGAGATTGGCTTTGAGGTGTGCAAGAAGAAACTCTTTACTATATCCTTGAGCCCAACAATATGCCTGAATTTCTTCACACACTCGTTCAGCACATTTTGAAGCGCTCGATCCTTCAGGATATGGGGTGGTTCCTGGAGCTTGCGGTGGCACAATAGGAGCAAGATTTCCACAGCAGACTTGACTTGCATGAATCAACTCATGCTCTAAAATATTCTCAACCTGATTCGCACTTTTGATATTACCTGCACATATAACAACGGTGGTATTGCCTTTGCTGTCTGTACTTTGATATCCATCCGCCCCGCCATAAAAACACTCATTATCGTACACGCCAGCACATGTAATATTGCTATCTGATGGATTATATCGTCCTGAGTCAAGCGCAGAAGTTCCAGCATCAAGACATTTTTTCCTTCGTGGATCATCCGACTTCATCGATCTGGCCTTATCCAGCATACCCTGGTAAAGCTTCCATGATCGAGTAGCAGTTGTCGCATCATTTATTGCACGACCTATTGCGAGTCGGCAGTCATTAAGTGATATATAATAGCCGAAAGGATCAATAAAAATTACAGGATTATTTTTTGCGTATCGATATAGATCTACTCCAGGATAATATTCTATCGGGTCTCTGGCTGTAAATCTACCTGACGTTGGCGTATAATACCTTGCCCGGTAGTAATAATTAGCAGATTCAGCATCCCATTCCCTTGATGTAAACTTGTACCTGTTATAAAATCCCTGGAGATTCCCGAATGCTTTTTCGTCCAGCATTTCACCAAAGGCATAGTAGTCATACGCCTTCTTCTCGGAGTTGCCTTTCATTATGCTCCGCACTGACCCCAACCCGTCCTGCATATAATACCACTTGTCGCCGACCTGGACAGTGAGCAGGTTTTGGTCAAGGAATGGGGTAACATACGAGGCGGTCAGATTCCAGATGCCGGATACCAGATTGTAGTCGGCAATTACATTTGCACCATCCAGAATATATTTCTCCGTGTTAGTAACTGTCTCATACTGATTGGCTATGGCGTTCTGTGTGCCTTGTCCATTCTGCGCACCTTTTCCTTTACCATTACCAACACCAATCTTGCTGGCGGCATTTTGACTGCCTTCGCTCTTTAATGTGGTTACGATTGAGGTATGTCCAATTCTCCTGCCTGAAGCATCGTAAACATATGAACCACTATTTAATGGGTCTGTATAACTTATTTGTCTATTCTCGTAATTGTAAGCCCAAGTTGTTGTGCCGGTTTGGTCAGTTTTGGCTGTTAAGTTACCGTTCGGGGCGTAGGTGTAGGTAGTGGAAGTCAGGCCAGTTACTTCAGTTACCAATTGATTGGCGTCATTACAGGTGTAGCTCGTGATAATCCCGTTCTTGTTCTGGGTTAATCTATTCCCCACTTCATCATACAACCAGCTTAGAGCATAGGGCGTAGAGCCATTGCGGACTTCGCTGATAAGTTGATAAGCATTATCGTATCCGTAAGTAACAACATCTCCGTTTGACAAAGTCATTGAGGTGCGATTGCCTACCTTATCGTATTGATTTTTCATTCATTACGCCTTATATCCCAATGAAATCGCCTACTTCCTCCGGTGGGAAGTGTCCCGCTCACCAAGAGTAGTAATGATTGAGGTATGTCCAATCCGTCTGCCACCGGCGTCATAAACATACGAACCGCTGTTTAACGGATCGCTATAACTAACCTGTCTGTTCTCCCAATCATAGACCCAATTCCAGGTGTTTCCGCCTTGCGTCTTTGCGGTAAGATTCCCGTTGGGGTCGTTACTTATCATAATTCGCTTCGCGGTCTCTGCGAAATTCGTATGTGTCCCCGGATTCTGATTCTGTGTCCCCAGATTCAGACGCTTTCCCCCTTACCCAGATGTCCGTCGCAGGTACACGCTCGCCCCTAGATTCTTTATTTTTTTATTCTACGCGCTGAATAATAATTATCTATTATAAGAATAAAACTAGCAAAAATGCTACTCCACATTAAATCATCTAAAATAGTATATAGTCTGATGCCGAATATCTTCGGGTCATTACTAAGCCAACTATCTCTTATACAAAAAGATAATATTGATATTAGTAGCATCAGGGCTACTTTAAAATCTAATATTTTATTTAGTCTCATATACTCGTAGCGTATGACACGTATATTCTGCGAGTGAGAATATATAGCGATATTCTATGCGAGAATATCGTGTCTCTCAAAACTCCCCAAGTTCTTATAGCAATTAACATGTTATTTACAAGGCTTATCAAGAGGACCATCATAATGAAACGCCCCACACAAAAGACAGCATGATAAACATGTTTTTTGAAGCCAATCAGGAAGGGCATTAAACGTATCCTGTAAACACTGCTCCCATCCTCCCAGCCATGCCACACAAACTAAATAAGTAACTGAGGCACCCCCCACGCATCCAATGCATGAACCCTGAAGCGGGACACTTCCCACCGCCGGAATCCCTTTATTTGCTTTGGCTTTAAGACACGATTTTTATAAAATAGCCCTTTATGATAATCAATGTTGCTGGACTCTGCGAATGTCTTAAATCTAATAAATCCCACCCAGAATGTCAAGTAGAATATGCGTTAAAACACTACTGTAACCGCGCAGCGAACTCCGCAGAGACCACGCAGCGCATACGAAGCGAAACTTAGTGGTCTGTCCAGCTTGCCCGCGCTCGCCCAATTTCCCGCCTATTTACCGTTTGCCTTTTTCTATACAGCAGACCGCATCTATGCCTCCCCGGGTATTGTAGATGGTCTTGATGGACAGATACCTGGGCTTGAGAATCTTGTAGATGTCCTTGAAGAGACGGTTGGTGACGTCTTCCTGATATATCCCGACATTCCGGTAAGACACGAAATAATACTTGAGTGATTTGAGCTCCAGGCAGCATTTATTGGGTATGTATTCAACAACCACCGTGGCAATGTCCGGCAGTCCGGAAAACGGGCAGACGGCCGAGAATTCCTTGGTGGTGTATTGGATGAGTTGTTTTTCACCTTTGTAGGGAAAGGTCTGGATAATGTTGGGCTTCATTGTTAATTATGAGTTATAAGTTATAAATTATGAGTTACGGATTCTAAATTATGAATTAATAACTCATAACTTATAATTCATAATTATTTTTACTCTTCCAGCAACTCCACATTAGCCCTGGGTATAGTAACGACCTTGCCATCCGTGAATTCGGCCTGCAATACCCGGGCCGGGCTTTCGGTTTCTATCTTGACCATTTCGTTGGGCAATGCCTTGACCTTGGCCAGTTTGCCGAAATAGGGCTCGCGGATAATCCGAATCACGTCGCCTTCCTTCATCGCGCCCCGCTCCCAGCCCTGGTCCACGACTTTTTCTTTATCTTTCAATGACGGGTCAGGGATAATGATTTCCGGCCTGATAACGCCGGCCCTGATTTGGGTAGCGCCGCTGATGGATGCCTTTTTGCCCTGCTTGGCCACCAGAAGTTCAAATGTCTTGCGGGCCATATTGATTCTGCCGAATCCCTCGGTCAATACTAAGGTCAATCCAATCTTCTCAGTGCCGGTTATGGCCACGCCTAAGTCATAGCCCAACAAGGCCTTGAGGTCTTTGTCGTCAAAACCACCCACCACAATGCCCTTGACGCCGGTCTCAATTGCCTTCTTTATCGCCGCTGATGAGACATAGGAGCCGCCTACGATAATCTTATGCCGGTGCACCGGCAGGATTAATTCCGGGGTTAATTCCTGGTCCGCGTCTTTGACGACAACCTCAATGATGCCGTTGGTCTCGCCGCCGATGCCGAAGATGCCCTGGATAAAACTGCAATAGGACTCGACATAAGCGCCTTCTTTGTCCATAATCTCCACCACCTCGCCGTCAATATAGGCCTTGAGTTCCAGGGGCTGGGGCTCTTCCCTCAGGAGTACCTGGCCGGTTATGGCTGAGACGCTTTCCACGGTTCCCTTGATGGGCGATTTTATCGCGGTTTTGAACCACTTGATAAGCGGTTTGCTCTCGGCAATGATTTCGTCCTTGGCTATTCGGTCACCGGGTTTCTTGAGCATGTAGTGACTGATATCCTCAGGCGCGATGGAAAGCAGATTAACCACATTAATAGTATGAACCTTGCCGGGCAATTCGGTCCGGGCGATAATGGTGTCATTGGTGACCTTTTGCCCGACCTTGACCTGGATATTGCCCTGGATAGGCAGAATTCGTTTCTTGCGGATAATGGTCCGTTCGGTCACCCTCAATCCCGGCGTGTACGCATGTCCCATAGATAACTCTTTCTAATTATTAATTATGGATAAAGATTAACGGCCTTGGCCCATTTTTGCAGGGCGTTAACCCGGGCAATCTTGTCTTCAGGCAGGGCCAGAGGCCGGCCCCGGGTATCAAAGATAATCCCGACTACGCCGCCCTTGACCTTTTTCTTGATGGACTTGCCCTTGCCTTCACCCAAATCAAAGTTCTTGGTCGGCTGGGCTTCAATCGTGGCTTCATGGCCGACAAACAAGGGATAGAGCCGTATCTCGCCGAATGGCAGGGAATCAACGGTGGTCTTGCCGTCCGGATATGTAATCTTGTATTCAATACATTTATCACCGGGCTTGGCCAGTCCGACCGGACAAATAGCCGCGCCCAGGTAAACCATGCAATCGCGGTCAAAGACGTCGGTGGCGGCTTTTTCACTGACCGTGGAAAGCACGCCCAGATGGGGCATCATAAAGATGCTGTCCACAGACAGGTGCGTCACCCCGGCCGGCTGGTAGGAGTCAATCATCATAATCATTGACTGGACCCGGCGCGGCGCGTGCGAGAGTATGCCGCCTGAGCCGACAATCAGATGCAGGCGATTCATATCAATCAGGGTCTGGCCGCTGGCCGACTGGTCAAAGGCGTCCGAGATGGAGCGCTCCTGCTGAACGCCTTTTAAGCCGACAGCCAGTTTCTTGTGATGTTCAAATGCCAGGCGCAATGCCTCGCGGGCAATGGCCTGCTCTATCTGCAGTTCGTCCATGGTCTGCGGGATAGTGGTCGGCCGAATCATCTTGTTCTTGATGCGGTTGCGGATATCCTCTTCCTGGACATCAAAAGGCACCCAGCGCATGATATTAGGCAGTCCGGCCTCGGCCAGGACATTGGAGATGCTGTAACTCATTCCGAGATTAGCGCTGACCGTGCGGTTGAAGATGCCGTCAAAGACCGAGAAGGTATCGGTGGTGGCGCCACCGATATCAACACCGACCACATTGATGCCCTGTTTTTTGGAGATAGCTTCCATAATCAGGCCGACCGCGGCCGGCGTGGGCATAATGGGCGCGCCGGCCCAGGCCATCAGTTTCTTATAGCCCGGGGCCTGGGCCATGACGTGCTCCAAGAACAAGTCATGAATCTTGGTGCGGGCCGGAATCAGGTTTTCCCGCTCCAGGGTCGGCCGGATATTATCAGTAACATACAAAGCCATCTTTTTGCCGAGGATATCGGTAATCTGGGTGCGCGCCTCTTTGTTGCCGGCAAATATCACGGGCAACTGATAGCCGATGCCGAATCTGGGTTTGGGGTCGGCCGCGGACAGGTATTCGGCCAATTCCACCACGTGGGTGACCGTGCCGCCGTCTGTGCCGCCGGACAAGAGGACCATATCAGGCCGGAGTTGGCGGATACGTTCTATTTTTTCATAACCCAGCCGGCCGTCATTGGAGGCCAGCACATCCATAACAATAGAACCGGCGCCGAGCGCGGCTCTTTGGGCGCTTTCCCCGGTCATGCTCTTAACCGCGCCGGCCACCATCATCTGCAGACCGCCGCCGGCGCTACTGGTGGAAACATAAAGGTCCACCCCGACCTGGCCGTTATTGGGATAGATAATCTTTTCGCCGTCTAATATTTTGCGGCCGGATAATTCCTCTATTTCGGAAATGCCGTTTAACACGCCTTTGGTGACATCCTCAAAGGGCGCCTCGACCGTGGTGGGCGCCTCGCCCCGGAAGGTCTGGCGGTATTCGCCGGACGGCATCTTTTCTATCAGGATGGCCTTGGTCGTGGTGCTGCCGCAATCAGTGGCTATTATTACATTTAGTTCTTTATCCATTCTTCTTTACGTCCTCTTCTCTCTTTTCTATCAGTTCTATCAAAAACGGGATGCTCGCCCGGCGTTCCAGTATCTGGGCCAGCAACTCTATCTCCTTGGTAGAGATAACAAAGGACACGATGGGCTGGAAGAAGACCATGGCCTGACTGCCCAGGAAATTCATAGGCCGGACGCTCTCCAGAAACATCAGGGCCGGGGCAGCCAGCCGCCTCTTGACCACGGCATCAGCCACCTTATTAAGCAAAGCCGTCTCCTCTTCAGAGAAAACGGTCTTGGATTCGTCCTCGGTAGCAAAGGCGTATCTCACTTTATCCCAAAAACCCTGCTTAATATCGGATGTCATATTCTCTATACCGTAATCATAGACAAGAGTTTCTTGTACCTGGCCTGAACCTGTTTACGGCCCGTATCTTTAAGCCCTTCTAACCCGAAGTCCTCAATAGTAAAAGACGCCACGACATTACCATAAAGGAGCGCCTTCTTCAAGTTTTTGGCAGACAGATTGTCGCTGTGGACCAGGTAGCCCATCATGCCGCCGGCAAAGGAATCGCCCGCGCCGGTGGGGTCGCGCACTACTTCAATCGGGTAACCGGGTATGGCAAAGAAATCGTTTTTGGTAATGAGCAAAGCGCCGTGCTCGCCTTTTTTGATAATCAGCATCTTAGGCCCCCACTTGAGAATTTCCCGGGCCGCGCTGACCGTGTGATACATCCCGGTCAGCGATTGCACCTCATCGTTGTTAACAATCAGTCCGTCAATCCGTTCAATCAGGTCTAAAAGCGCCTTTTTTTCGTTCTCAATCCAGTAGTTCATCGTATCGCAGACGACTAATTTGGGCCGGCGGACCTGGCTGAGGACCTTTTTCTGGAGTTTAGGACTGCCGTTAGCCAGGAAGACATATTTGGAATCCTGGTAATAAGGCGGAATGACCGGCTGGAAATCTCCGAAGACGCCGAGCGCGACCGCCCGGGTTTCGGCCCGGCCCATATCGCCGATATATCGGCCGGACCAGCGGAAGGTCTTGCCGGGTTCGGTCTTCAGCCCGCGCAGGTCAACCCGGCGTGACTTTAATAATTCCAGTTCCTCCTCATGGGAAAAATCATTGCCGACCACGCCGACCAGGCGGACCGGAGAAAAGAAACTGGCGCCGTAGGAAAAATAAACGGCCGAGCCGCCCAGGATATTCTCCGCCTTGTCGTGCGGGGTTTCAATCGTATCCAGGGCCACGGAACCGACAACTAATAAAGACATAGAATAATTTTTACCACAAAGGCACAAAGAACACAAAGAATTCTTAGCATCTTCTTAATGATAAAATACCCCCGGCAGGACTTGAACCTGCAACCTTCTGGTTCGAAGCCAGCCACTCTATCCAGTTGAGCTACGGGGGCATTTTCCTTAAATCCTAATGACTAAACCAGAATATACTGTTTATTATAATAAAAACATTGCCTCTATCAATAGATTTTATTAGATTATCTTTGTGACCTTAGTGTCTTTGTGGTGAGAATTTATGACCAAAGTTATATCCATTGTCGGCAAGTCCAACAGCGGCAAGACCACGTTATTGGAAAAGATAATCAGGGAATTAGCCGGACGCGGTTACCGCATCGGCACCATCAAGCACGATACGCACGGCTTTGAGATTGATTACCCGGGCAAGGATTCCTACCGGCATTTCCACGCAGGGAGCGCGATGACAGTGATTTCAGGCCCTGACCAGATAGCGTTAGTCAAGCGGCTGGCCAGACCGCTTACCTTAGACGAGACGCTTAAGACGTTTTTCAATCATCACAAACTAGATTTAATAATCACCGAGGGATTCAAGCGGGAGAATAAACCAAAGATAGAAATAGTCCGTAAGAAAGTATCAACCGAGCCAATCTGCAGAACCAAAGGCGATGGCCTTGTGGCTCTGGTCAGTGATACAAAGATTGAGGGCTATTCCGTGCCCCAGTTCGGACTGAATGAGATTAAGAAAATAACTGATTTTATAAGAGAACGATTCCTTACCACGAAAACACGAAAACACTAAGAGAATTTATCTTTGTGTCTTGGTGCCTTAGTGGTAATCGTAAGGAGCTATTTATGTCTGGAGAAGAAAAGAAAATAGGTCTGGTTCAGGTCAAGGTAAACGGCAAGATTGTACCGATAAAGGGATTTGTCCAGGACTTTATCGGGTTCGCGATTCTGGGAATGCTCAAGAGTTTGAATGATGTGCCCGAACCACAGGAAGTGGAAGTAAAAATTAAGGTTCACCCCGTTAGAGATACTTAATATAATAAACATATAAATCCACTATATTATTTGTGTAGAACGGTAAAATAATCCCCTTATTACGGTTGCCTTTGGCAACCTATCTCTAACGGGGTTAAGCCCGAATAAAATAGTCCCCTCACCCTTCCCTCTCCCCTATGGGGAGAGGATAGGTGAGGGGAAACGAATATGCATAAAGACATAACTGCCGTGATACTGTGCGGCGGACAGAGTAAAAGGATTGGCAGAAATAAGGCGTTTTTGAAGACAAACAACAAGCCCTTTATTGAAATCCTCATCAATAAACTGCAGGGATTATTCCAAAAGATAATCATTTCCACTAAACAACCTACGTTATATCATCATCTAAGGTCGGCTAAAGTATCAATCGTCAATGACCGTTCTAAAATTCTGGGCAGTTTAGTCGGGATTTATTCGGCGTTAAGGAAAACGCCCACCGAATATATCTTTGTTATCGCGGTGGATATGCCGACCATAGAATCCGGCCTGATAAAACGGGTAGTAAAATACTATCAGGAATATGACGTGGTGGTACCGCGGAGTCGTAAGGGCCTGGAGCCGCTCTGCGCCGTATATTCCAAGGAATGCCTACCCCATATAACCAGACAAATCAGAAACAGTAATTACAAGATTATTGACTTCTTTGAGCAGGTCAGGGTCAAGACCATCCGGCTAAAAAAAGACGGGCTATTTAATGTAAACACCCTGAATGATTATCGCGCACTCTGATACTTTCCCATCAATTGCCCTTTACCGATAATATGCCCCTGCATCGCATTAATCAGAACATCCTTGGTGACGGTCTTGGGCTCCAACTTAAGCGAAGTATCTAGGGCATAGAGTTTGAAGAAATAGCGGTGCGTGCCTGAGGGCGGTGCCGGACCGCCGTAGCCCGGGCGCTTGAAGTCGCTAATGCCCTGCTGGGCGCCGTTATCCAGCGCTTCCTGATTGGGAATGCCTTCAGGCAAGCCAGAGACAGCGGCGGGAATATTATAAACCACCCAGTGAACCCAGGTGCCGCCGGGCGCATCCGGGTCGTCGCAGATAAGAGCCAAGGTCTTGGCGCCGGCCGGAACATCGCTCCAGGCCAGCGCAGGCGAAGTATCCTGCCCATCGGCCGTATATTTAGCCGGAATCGCTCCCCCATCCTTGAAGGCAGTACTGGTGAGTTTAATAGAAACGACAGCGCCTTTTATTGCCGGGTCTGCCACATCATTACTGCAGGAATAACCGATAAGTGAAAATGATATTGCAAGAATACTGCAACAAAATACCAATATATCTCTTTCAGACATAACAGTTATATGTAAAAGATAACCGGTTATGTCCAGAAAAAGAGGAACACGAATAGAACGAATAACTTATGTGATTAGTGTTTATACTTTCCTAATACTAAGCCATTTCATATAGAACCAGCCCATCAGGGCGCTGGCCAGGTGCAAGGTATGATTGAGCCAGGCGGTTTCGCCGGCTAACTGCCCGGCCATCCGCAGACCGAATAAATGCGTGCTCTTTTCTATCTCCATTACCGTGACCATTACCAGGAATCCGATGATATAAATGAGCCGGGTTGAGGCCTGGCGCCAACGATAATCGGCCTCTTTCAGGTCGTGGGATAAAAAGCGGTAAAGAATAAATAGCACCGAGATACCGCAGGGCACGGCCAGGAGTTTGACCCACTGGACGCTGAAATTGCCCCAGAATGTGCCGTCAGACGGGGCGCGGACCAGATAGCGCAGGAAAGTCCCGCCCAGCATCCGGTACCAGTCAGACGAGGCATCCGTAAACATATCGCTGATAAAGCGCAGGATGCCAAAGGTGGCCAGAAGTATGGCGATAAATAAACCTGTTCCGGCATTAGAATTGTTCATATATTAAGCCACAGATTATTATAATAACTTTCTGTTCAGGTCAATGATTTTATTCACAGGTTTTTATTGCGTTGTATCGTCAAATTAGTAAACTGGATTCCTGCTTTCGCAGGAATGACACATTCGCTCCGCTCAGTGTAAATAGGAAAGAATTATTTATGTCCGACAAGATACGAGTACGTTTCGCGCCCAGCCCGACCGGGTATCTGCATATCGGCGGCGCCCGGACTGCCCTTTATAACTTCCTCTTTGCCCGGCACCACAACGGCACCCTGGTGTTGAGGATAGAGGATACAGACCAGGTCCGCTCCACCGATGAATCCACCAAAGCCATATTTGAGTCGCTCAAGTGGTTGGGAATTAACTGGGATGAAGGCCCTTTTTACCAGAGTCAACGCAAGGATATCTATAACCAGCACGCCCAGAAACTGCTGGACGAGGGCAAGGCCGTCTACCGCGAAGACCCGGGCAAGGGCAAGGCCATTGTCTTTAAGATGCCTTTGGGCCGCAGTTTCGTCTTTGAAGACCTGATTCACGGAGCCATCAAGTTTGAGAGCGACCTGCTGGGCGACCAGGTGCTGGTGAAATCAGACGGATTCCCGACCTATAATTTCGCCTGCGTGATTGACGATTCGCTGATGAATATCACGCATGTTATCAGGGGCGATGACCATATTTCCAATACACCCAAGCAGATTGCGCTTTACGAAGCCCTGGGCAAACCAATACCTAAATTCGGGCATATCCCTTTGATTATGGGCGAGGACGGCTCGCGCTTAAGCAAGCGGCACGGACATACCTCGATTGGTGAGTATCAGGAAATCGGTTACTTACCTGAGACGGTCTTCAATTTCCTGTCCCTGATGGGCTGGTCCCCGGGCGATGATACGGAATTAATGCCCAAGGATGAAATTATCAAACGTTTTACCATTGAAAGAGTAAAAGACAAGCCGGCCCAGTTTAATCTTAAGAAACTGACCTGGATGAACAGCCACTACCTGAAGCATCTACCTATAGAACTGCTCTATCAATCAACCAAGCCGTATCTGGAAAAAGCCGGGTATGCTTTAACCAAGGTACCTGAGGCAAAGATAATGAAACTGGTTGACCTGTACCGCGAGAGAATCAAGGTGCTTTCAGATATCAGCGAGGTGACTAGATTCTTCTTTGAGGACAAGGTCAAATACCAGGCCGAGGCCGTGGATAAATTCGTCAAGACCGCGGATGGCCGGCAAGTCCTGGCAATGGTGCGGGATGGGGTTTTGCCTGTCAGTGAGTTTAACACAGCATCATTAGAACCGGTCCTGCGCCAGGTGGCTGAAAGCAAGGGCCTGAAATTCCAGGGGGTAGCCCAGCCGCTACGGGTGGCGCTCACCGGAACAACTGTCTCGCCCGGTATCTTTGAGGTAATGGAATTACTGGGCAAGGAACGGGTCTTGGAGCGGATAAATGGATGCATTTTATAAAGCAGACCTAATCAGGGCTTTTATATTTGGGGAATAATTTCGGCAGTTAATCTGTTTAATATATAAGAGGTGTATTTTCCCAGAAAATACTTGATTTTTCCTGATATTCTACTATATTAATGCAGTAATTGGTGGTTATCAAACATTCTATATTATAGAGACAACGGGAGGCGACTTATGAAAAAAGCATTATTAATTCCGGCAGCAGTAATAATAGTTATTTCATTTTTCCTATGTTTAACCACCTGGGCAAGCAATCCGGCAGGAGATTTACAAAAAGCCATTCAAGATGGCAAACCGGATTTAGTAAAGCAAGCCGTGGACCAATTGGTTCTGCAGAATGATACCAAGGCGTGCGATACCTTGCTCACCGCCGTAACTTCTGCCCCGGATAACGGCATCTATTGGATACTCCTGGAAGGGCTTTCCCGCTTTACCAATACCGAAGTCATTTCCAAACTGACTGCTTATATTATCAGTAACAAATCCAAGGAAATCGGACGAGATTTACTGGGCGCAATGAAGAATAACCGCTCATCCAGCATTGTCCCTCTGCTCAAAGAGGTTATCGAAAAAAGCACCTATGAGATGAGGATAGAATGTATCCATCAACTCAGCGCCATTACCACCAGGGAATCTTTAGAGGTGTTAGTTAGTTTTCTTAAAACATTGGATGAAAAGAATGACAAAGAACTGGTGAAAGAAACTATTTCATCATTAAAGAGAGTTACCGGCATTGATAAAGGTAATTACCCGGCATCCTGGCTCCAATGGTGGGAGGAAAACAAAAATAAACAGATAGGCGATATCATCAAACCCAAGACCGCGACCGGCGGCAGTATTGAACACGTGGGGCAATATCGCGATATGACCGGCATTGAGGATTTACCTAAGGATAAAGTAATTGTAGTCAGGAATGACCTGTGCGACGAGAAAGGCAAGGCCGGAGGATTTGACGGCAATTATGACAAGGTTCAGGATATCCTGACCCGGCTGGGTATTGAGCATACGGTAATGGGTAAATCAGAACTGGAAAAGGATTCCTTTGATTGGGATAATACCTGGGTGCTACTTTTTAATTGCACGATGTACAAAGAGCATTGTTGTAACCCTAAACACAGGGCCAGTAAAACCAAATCCAGTGAACGGCTTTTTGTTTGTGAAGGAGAAGGCGCGCATAAACCCCATAAACCCGAGGTGAGCGATAAAACCATAAAGAAAATCACCAAATTCGTAGAAACCGGCGGATATCTGTTTACCGAAGATATGAATATTAACGAGATAATTGTCCGGGCCTTTAAGGGAATAATTGCCTCGACCAAATTTCTGCCGGAAAAGAATGTTCCGATACTGCCGGCGCCCGGGGCGGCATTACATCCTTATCTGAAATACGTCTTTGAGGCCGCGCCATCAAGTTCCAGCGATGCGCCCGATGCCTCGGAAGCGGACAAGTCAGGCGAAACCAGGTCGGTTAAGCCCGGCGAATTCCGCATAGATGCCGAATGGAAGATTGACGAAGATAGTCCTGATATAAAGGTGTTGAAGAAAGACGTAACCGTATTGATAATGAGCCCAAAACTGGCGACCAAGTCCAATACCGACGGCGCGGTGGCGGTGACCTTCGGCGTATCCGGCAGTAATATCGTTGCAACCGGCAGTGAAAAAAGGTCGTCTTATCAGGGCGGCGGCCGGGTTCTGCATGTGATGAGCCATTTTGGCAAGCAGAAATCAAAGGTGAACGAATTCGCCCTGCAAAATCTGATACTTAACTTTATAATGGAACTCAACCAGCGCAGGCCAAAAGGAAAAAAGTAAACTATCGTTCATAAGAGAAGAGTAAAATTATGCTAAATAGATTATTGATTCCGATAGCAGGCATTATTTTTATCTGCATGGTCTTTAGCATACCTCTATCGGCAGGTAATCCGGCCCAGGATTTACAAAGCGGAGTCCAGAAGAAAGACAGCGAAAAGGTAAAGAAAGCGGTGGAAGAATTGGTTTTGCAGAATGACGTTAAGGCCTGCAACGGCTTACTTGATGCTTTAACCCCGCCTCCAGATACCGGTATTTATTGGACAATTCTGCAAGGAATATCCCGTTTTACTAATAGCGATGCCATTTCCAAGGTAACTACTTTTATCCTGAATAAAAAGGACAAAGACATCGGTCGTGATTTGTTAGGCGCGATGAAAAATAATCATTCGCCCAATATTCTACCTCTACTGAAAGAGGTATTGGAAAAAGCCCCGGAGGATATGAAAACCGAATCACTCCATCAATTAGGCGGCATCCAAACCAAAGAATCTTTAGAAGTGCTGTTTAACTTCATTAAAACATTGGATGAGAAAAACGACAAGGAAATGGTAAAAGAAACTATCAGTTCGTTAAAAAGGATTACCGGTATGGACAAAGGCAATTATCCGGCTTCATGGCTCCAGTGGTGGGAGGAAAACAAGGGTAAAGAGGTAGGTGAAATCATCAAACCTAAGACCGCAGCAGGAGGTGTTATTAATTCTGTCAAGGATTATCGCGATATGACCGGAGTAGAGGACTTACCAAAAGAGAAGGTTTTTGTAGTCAGAAATGACCGTTGTGACAAACATCATCAAAGCGACCGTAATTATGATAAGATACAGGATGTTTTAACAAAGATGGGCGTGGCGCATACTGTGATTGGCAAATCAGAATTAGAAAGCGATTCTTTTAACTGGAAAGAGGCATGGGCGCTTATATTTAATTGTAATTACTATAAGGATTTGCATTGCGGGAAAGATTGTAAAGGCGGCGGCGTATCAACCGGAGCAAGAACCGAAGGATGCGTCGGCACCGGCGACCATATGAACCATGACACTGAACTCAGTAAAAAAACCATTCAAAAGATTAAAGAGTTCGTGGAATCCGGCGGCTATCTTTTTACTGAAGACCTGAATATCAGAGAAATAATTGTCCGCGCATTTAAGGGAATAATTACAGACACTAAGGAGCTGCCTGAACGAACCGTACAGATACTACCTGCTCCGGGAGCAGTGTTGCATCCGTATTTGAAATATGTGTTTGAAGCGCCTCCTTCAAGTTCAAGCGATGCGCCAGGTATGCCTGGTATGCCACCGTCAGAAGGAAAATCAGGAGAAACACAATCTGTTAAACCGGGCGAATTCAGTATTGATGCCGAGTGGAAAATTGATAATGGTAGTCCTGATATCAAAGTATTAAAGAAAGATGTTGTGACAGTTTTAGTAATGAGCCCGAAACTTGTTGATAAAACCAAGCCCGAAGGAGCCATAGCAGTTACCTGGGGCGTATCAGGCGAGAATATTATTTCAACCGGCAGCAATAATAAAACGTCTTATTCAGGCGGCGGCCGGGTTCTCCACGTAATGAGCCATTTCGGTAAGCAGAGATCTAAGATAGACGAATTCGCCCTGCAGAACCTGATACTTAATTTCCTAATAGAACTTAACCAACGTCGCCCAAAAGGCAAAAAGTAGGATTCTAATAAACATTGAATTATCAAGCCAGTTGGCAGGAAAAGGCAAGGAAACTTCCCGAAGAGATATTCAGCCGCTTAGAAAAAGCAGCCAATCAGTCAACCTTCACGCTAAGGCGGGATGGGGAAGGAAAGGTATTGTCTGACCCCACAAAACGCGCCTTACTGGTTGGTAAAAACATAGAATTACTGATACCTGATTTAAACCGATTTCTTAATAAATCAGAATGGAAACTATTCATCAGTCAAGATGAAGGCGGATGTGCCCTGGGCCATCATAGTTCAGATATACCACCAGGTAACTCAACAACTCCGTATGATAATTTAGTGCGCCTTAAGGATGAATCAATTACACACTTGACTTCTTTTCCTGCGGGAATATTTAATTTGGTAATTTCACTATGGGACTTACCATCCCAAAAACCAGATAATATCTCTTATACGGATAACCTCTACCGCCTATTAAAGAAAAAAGGCCGGTTCAGCATAATAACCTACCTCGACGGTTCTCCCGAATTACCTTTAGCTATTATAAAAAGAATAATCAATCAGAAGAAACTGCCGCTGAAGATATTTAAGTCCGCCCTGCCGGATTCAACCGGTAATTTCAGGAAGATGCTTGATAAAGCCGGTTTCGGCGACATTCGTATTTGGAAAGATAATATCACCTGCGCTTATCAATCTGCTAAAGATTTGCATGACGATATCTTTTCGGATGGCGAAGAAAACCTGTTCCTGAACAGCACCTCGGCTAAACAACGTCTTACCATAAAGGAAGAATTCATCAATGAGGCCAATAAATCACAGTTCCCGCTGGAAATAAGTTATGATTTTGTGGGCGGGGTAGGAGTAAAACCCTGAGATGGTTTCAATAGAGATACGTTGATTTTACGACTAATAATGGGCTGATTGTCGCAGAGTAACTCAAAAACATACATTCCCTCTTGTTCAAATACGATATTCTTCATATCAAAGATAAATTCTATGGTGGCTAACGGATTAGGAAATTTAATCGGTCCGGTCAGGCTAAAGATGGACTTGTTTGACTGCAGGTGAGTGCATTTCAGGGTTCCTTCATATTGACCAATGCCTTCGGTCATGACGCAATAAACATACAAAGATTGATGACGACAAGGTAATTCGGCTGCGGCAATGTTGTTAAAGATGCCGATGACGCTCTTCTTACCGCTGAGCCGGTCATCAATTATGCTGTCACAGACAACCATTGACAGAGGAATTGGTTTGGGTTTTTGAGAATCCATATTATTATTATGTCAGAATTTACTTGAACTACAAGATTTATATTATATATATTTTGTCTCCCGGCAATAAATATTTTCTATAAGGAGAATGACCAATGACAACCGCAGGTATAGATATGGGCGCCAAGACAATAAAAGTCGTATTAATGAAGAATAACCGGATAATTGCCAAAAGCATTGGCTTGGGTGGTTTTGACCAGCGCGCCTCGGCCGAAAAGGTTTTTAATGATGCCTTATCACAGGCGAAACTGTCCCGTAATGACATAGAACACATCACGGTTACCGGCATCGGTCGGAAGGAAATCATTATGCACCCGCCTATCTCGGCTGACAAGGAATTAACCGAAGTTACTGCCGCGGCCAAAGGGGCGATCCACCTATTTCCTTCTGTCCGCACCGTAATTGATGTCGGCGCTGAAGAGGGCCGGGCCATTCGCTGTGACGCCAGCGGCAAGGTGATTGACTTTGCGGTCAACGAGAAATGCGCAGCCGGCGCCGGCTCTTTTACCGAGGCCATGAGCCGCGCCCTGGAACTTCCTTTAGAGCAAATCGGAGAGATTTCCCTTTCTTCACAACAGGTTATTCCTATGAATGCCCAATGCGCGGTGTTTGCCGAATCGGAAGTCGTCTCGCTGGTCCACGCCAAGACGCCTAAGGCAGATATTGCCCGGGCCGTCAACGATGCCATTGCCAGTAGAATCGCCTCTATGACCAGACGTATTGGCATGGAAAAAGATGTTCTTCTAATCGGCGGCGTTGCCAGAAATAGGGGCTTTGTCAAGTCGCTCAAGGATAATCTGCAAACAGAAATTATCACTACACCTGATACGGAGTTTGTTGGCGCTATTGGTGCGGCATTGATTGCTGAAAAGTAGAACCGGATAGCTCTGTGGAAATCCTACCCAGATTGTCATTGCGAGCGACCGCAGGGAGCGTGGCAATCTCATAATTTGAGATTGCTTCGGTCGTTTCACTCCCTCGCAATGACACCGGAAGAAGGTAAAAGCATAGGGTTCTAACAGAACCGAAATTGGTTATTTTACTTCGCCCCGAAATAATCGGGACTACGCTCACGCTTCGTAATCTGAAATCTTCTGTATCCGCCGTTGGTGGCGTGGGTGCTCAGTGTCAAATGGTGTTTCCAGCCATATCTTTACTATTTCTTTAACAACGGATTCGTCCAGAACCCTGGCGCCTAAGCATAAAACATTGGCATCATTATGCCGCCGGGACATCTCGGCTGTAAATTTATCGTATGGGCTGACAGCACGAATACCCTTAACCTTATTAGCGGTAATACACATCCCTAACCCCGTACCGCATATTAGGATGCCTTTTTGATATTCGCCTCTCGAGACGGATTCAGCCACCTTAAAGGCAAAATCAGAATAATCTACCGAATCCTCATTCGTTGGTCCAAAATCAGTGAAATCATATCCCAGTTGTTTAAGCAGTTGTTTAACCATTTCTTTGATTTTATATCCAGCGTGGTCAGAGGCAATAGCAATTTTCATAATATTTTCTCCAATGCTTTTTGTATTTTAATGGCGCATTTCTGATAGACCTCTTTACCGGCGCCAATCGGGTCTTCAACGTCAGCAACCGGGTCAAGGAGTTTTATCCGTTCAGAAATAAGCGGCGCCCATTCTTTCAATGTCGTAAGATGCCCCTTGGTCATTACATAAATCTCGTCTGCCTCATCAAGCATGGATAAAGTTACCGGCTGGGAGAGATGCCCTTTAATATCTACACCTTTCTCTTTCATTATTTCAACAGCCGTGCCGGAAGCCGGACTATTATAGATGGCTGATGTGCCGGCAGAGATAATCTTATAACCGTTTTCTTCCAGCCCTGAAACAGATATCTTTAATCTGTCTGCAAACATCCTCCTGAACAGTCCCATAGCCATCGGACTACGGCAGGTGTTGCCTGAACAGACAAAGACAATCATCTTATAAGTAAAACGTCGGATGTTATCTTCAGTGATAGAACCCTGGCGCATTATCTCAAATTTATTATCCTCTGTAACCTTAACTACTGTAGAAGAAATGCCGATTTTAGATGGGCCGGCGTCAATAATAATATCAACCTGCTCGCCTAATGTCTTGATAACTGTTTGGGCGTCAGTGGGCGGAGGTTGATTGGTATTATTGGCGCTTGAGGCAATCACCAAGGCCTTGGAGAGTTTAACTATATCACGTGCGATAATGTGGTCCGGTACCCTTAAACCCACCCAGGACTCCTTCCCGTTCTCGCTGGGCGCAGGCAGAACCAGTGTCAATGGTCCGGGCCAGAATGCCTTTATCAAACGGAGCGCCAATCGAGGCACAGTTGTGGTATGACAATAGACATCATCTGCCGATGCCAGATGAATAGTAAAAGGCCTGGCCGCTAAACTATTCTTTACTTCATAGAGCCGTTTTACTGCGGAGGGAATATTGGCATTGGCGCCTATCCCATAAACGGTCTCGGTGGGGAATACCACTAAGCCGCCTTCTGAAAGAACCTTTGCCGCATTGGATAAAAGTTCTATCCGGTAATTCTTAATGTCTATCTTAATAATTTCTGCTGGCAAGATGAATACTCCTTATTAGATTTTATAATACTAACTTTATCGGTTGTGTCAATCTATTTCTCATTCAACCAACCGTATTCCCGGAATTGGCCGTTTTGGGTAGCACTCTTAACCATTGAGGATACCATTATTACTCCTCACCACTATTATAGGGGATATCAGGGCGTGGTAGCCCCCCCTATACCCTACCCCCTCCCCCGGGATACCCCCCTCCAGCGACTACTGTTTAAACCCCCAGCGTCCAGTGTTTGAGCCATAAGCATACCCTGGTTGAACCTCCTGCATACCCTGGTTGAACCTCCTGCATACCCTGGTTTAACCTTCTGCCTACCCTGATTAAACCTCCTGCATACCCTGGTTAAACATCCTGCACACCCTGATTAAACCCCCTGCCTACCCTGGTTTAACCTCCTGCCTACCCTGGTTAAACCTCCTGCCTACCCTGGTTAAACCCCCTGCCTACCCTGGTTTAACCCCCTGCCTACCCTGGTTTAACCTCCTGCCTACCCTGGTTTAACCTCCTGCATACCCTGGTTAAACCTCCTGCCTACCCTGGTTAAACCTCCTGCCTACCCTGGTTTAACCTCCTGCCTACCCTGGTTAAACCTCCTGCATACCTTAGTTTAACCAGTAGCATACCCTGGTCATTTTTTGGATATTTCAGCGGCTACTTTAGAGGATGAGATAAATCATAGACAGGATTGTTGACTTATAAAAGACGGGAAAATACGAAAAACGGTCTCTAAGAAACAATCCGTTTAATCTGAACAAGTATGCTAAGGAGCCCGGACAGGTCTTTGAGGGCCAGGGAATTGGGGCCGTCGCAAAGCGCCCTATCCGGCTGGGGATAGACCTCAAAGAATACGCCGTCTGCCCCGGCCGCTACCGCGGCCCTGGAGAGATATTGTATCATCTGCCGGTTACCGCCGGATTTGCCCTTTGCGCCACCGGGCAACTGGACGCTGTGCGTGGCATCATAAATAACCGGATAACCAAACGTCTTCATTATAGGTATGGCCCGCATATCATTGACCAGGTTATGATAGCCAAAAGACGTGCCTCTTTCTGTAATAATAATCTTGTTATTGCCGGTGCTTTTGACCTTTTCTATCAGGTAAATCATATCATCAGGGGCAAGGAACTGACCTTTTTTGATATTAACCGGCTTACCGGTTTTTCCTGCGGCAATCAGTAAATCGGTTTGCCTGCATAAAAGCGCCGGTATCTGAATGATATCCAGAATCTCGGCGGCTGGTTTTATCTCTTCCTTAGAATGGACATCAG
>ERZ1292633.2042-Hain-H41-02um-R1-2042-length-20999-cov-62_pt1 | contig 20999 bp, 20 predicted proteins | sample MGYA00564406_ERZ1292633 | MGnify/ENA primary metagenome ERZ1292633 (study PRJEB36523, sample SAMEA6512639) | groundwater metagenome | collected 2019-01-08 | study: AquaDiva: Metagenomics assemblies of 32 groundwater samples
CCAGCCGTTGTCTATGCTTACGCAATAGTTCTTCATAAGCCGGCAGGACAATCTTAGCCACCAGGAAATCACGGAACCTGTGCTTCTCGTCATATTCCTTGATTCTGGTAAAGGCGTCGTCAACACATTCCTCGGCAAAATCCCAGACATCCTCATTGTTGAACCATTTAGACGGTATGGCCTTGCGCAGGGCATTGAAAAGCGAGGCCCGCCATTTGCCCTTGGCGTATTCGTAGGACGAGGTGTCCAGCAATCCGGACTTGACTTTGGCGATGGCGGCCTGTTTCCGGGGCGTGGTCGCCGTGCCGATAGGGAAGAATTTCTTAGGCATGGATAGTTCCCTCTTTAATATAATAATTAATTTTATTCTTCCTACAAAATCTGATTACTGCTAAAGCCATGCTGTTATAAAATTCCTTATTGTATTCAAACTTGGTTGATTGGCCATTGTAATTCATCTTGCCGAATATGATTTTATCCACAAATGATATTGATTCCAATATCTCATCCAAATCTTGGCCTATCAGGTTGGGCGTGGGATAGGGTTCTATGCTTACCCATGTCTTGAATCCTTTCTTATGCAGGTGCTTGAGTGATTCTATCCGGTCACGGAATTTAGATGAGTGCGGTTCAAAATCCTTCCTGAATTGCTCGTTTAAGGAGACCAGGGTAATGCCGTATTCGTTATTTTTGCTCAAGCCGTTCCTGCCGGCCAGTTCCCGCGGATAAATCCCCTTGGTCAGGACAGTGCAGCGGATATGATGATTATTAAGTTTATCAATAATCTCCAAACTCAAATCGCATATCTCGTCCTGTTTATACATAAAGGGGTCGGTAGTAAAGCACAGGTGAACGTATTCTATTTGGTCTTTGTATTTTGGAATTTCCTTGTCCAGAAGTTCCAAGGCATTAGCCACAATCTTAGGCCGGCACCACTCGGCATAGGTCTTAACTGTTCCGCATCTCTTCTTCAATAAGTAAGCGTAACAAGGATATCTGCATCCATGCGAACAACCCTCTACGTGGTTAAGGCAAAAATCAGCGTATTCCACCTCGCTTTTGTATAATAACGTCTTTCGTGTTATGGACTGCATATCTGGTTATATTACAATTTATTCTAAGTTAAGAAAGCAATTCGAGATGTATTTAACCCTCCTCTTGGTCCTCTGCCTGTTATGACAACTTTTTTCTCTTTTTCTAATTCTTCTATGGCGTCTTTATAATGCGTATCAATAAAAGGCGGTTCGGTATACCATGGCTCGCAGGTTATTTCGTGAATCTTGGCGAATTCTATTGTTTTTCCCTTGAAGCGTTCAAGCAGGCACTGTTTCAAGTCGCTAATATTGTTAACATTGAATAATTTTACCTGGGATTTTTCCGTTAAATCATTTGGGCCCAAATAAGCGAATTTGCCATCAGCACTTTGATTATACATAATGCTTTTCATGATATTGTGACCCTTGAAATTATTCGTTACGTGAATAAGATAATAAACCGTCTGCGTGATTTCCGGCATGCAAACCCGAAAAGCCAAGCTGTATTTTACTTTTGCTGAGTTATGCAATTGCTTTCTATATAAATCAACCAATGCAACCTCTGGCTTAGGTGAACTTTGAAGGTTTTTCCATTCTTTTGTTCCGTATAACTCATCAAGGTGTTGTTCTGCGTGGCCAACTTCAAGAAAACGATTAATATCGCGTGTCATTAAAGTAAAAAACACCTCCGTTTTGGGATTAGACAGGATTTTTTGGATTACCTTGAATGGTACTCCGCTATATCCAAAAGGGTCTATAAAAAAGAAAGACGGTACTAAAGTAGATTGCTTCTGCTCAAGAGATTTAAAAACACTATCAATAACAAATGCAAACTCGTTATTTTCTTTTACAACCTCTATTTTATCCCAGTTTTTTATATTTGTTTTTTCCCGGTCTAATACAGCCGTGAGATTTTGGAAGTTATCAGAATCCTTTTCTATAATAAAACACAAGAATTTCTTAAAGCTATCACTAAATGCATCTGCTTCTTTTAAGGCAATGATTGGCGAACCCTCCGCAATCAAAACGCCCTTATCATCAAGATACTCTCCTCTACCTGCAAATCCATCAAAATAGCAAATCGTGCTGTTATATCTCCCTAATATAGGAATCCATGCTTTCAGATACTGTTGAAGCAAAATGTGTTTTACTCTGGTATGCTCTCTATACTCCCATTTCCTTATGTCATTATCTGGCAATGTCATTTTATTACACTTTCTTTATCACCCGTTCTACCTTGCCCACAATCCTAATGTTTTTATCCTTGGGGTCAACGATAATGGGTTTCATCTTGTCGTTCTCGGGTTTGAGTTTGACCTTACCTTTTTCCAGATAGAATCTTTTGACCGTGGCTTCGTTGTCAATCATCACTGCCACCATCTCCCCGTTTTCCGCAGTCGGTTGTTGCCGGATTAAGATTATATCGCCGTCATTGATACCGGCGTTGACCATACTTTCACCCTGGACTTTCAGGGCAAAGACATTATCCGGGTTTCTTACTAAATTCCTGTCAATTGTAATAGTGTCTTCAATATTTTCCTCGGCTAATATAGGCGCGCCGGCCGCGATACGTCCGATAACAGGAATCTCAAAGTGGGCAGGGCGCCCCCTCTCCGAAGCGCCCTGCTCCTCAATCCATTGGTCAATCGTCTCTTTTCTGAACCGCCATTCACTTCGCACCTTGAAAGACGGGAGCTGTTTGGCAATTAACATCCGGTAAATAGTCTGCTTGTTGACCTTGAGATAGTCGGCTACTTCTTGCAAGGTCATAATATCGCTTACCATAACGTCTAATCTCCTCTAGATTCGTTCCTCACTACAAGTAAAACAAAAGTTGTTCTTGGCTATCTATAGGATAATATAGTATATTATAGTATGTTTGTCAAGTGTTTTTTAATAATTTTCGGAAGATTTTAGGTGTAACCCCGGGCCTTTGCAAACCGGATGGCAAGCGCCTGTGTCACAGACCATAAGTTCTTATGTTGCCGGGGCTAAGCGCCTGTGTTGGAAAGGTCAAGTCCTTATGTTGCGGAGGTCAAGCATCTATGTTGCGGAGGTTAAGCGCCTGTGTTACGGGGGTTAAGCGCTTATGTTGCGGAGGTTAAGCATTTGCGTTGGAGAGGTCAAGCGGTTGCGTTACAGGCGGTAAGCCGGTGCGTTAGAGACCTTAAGTCCTTGTGTTACAAGGGTTAAGCATTTGTCAGAGAGTCCATAAGCATCTGTGAGGCAGTCCATATCAGTGACCAAAGAAGGTGGTATCTACCACCCTACCTACCCCCCTTATTACTTTTAAAAAAAATGTGAGCTTTACAGAGGTGTTACCTACTATATATGTTATATCAGTTCCGAAACCTTGGTTACCACTTTATATTCCACGTCATCAAATTCCTTGAAGTGCGATTTACCGCATTTAATCTTTAATTCTTCTGAACCTCTCAGATTGAATTCTCTTACCTCGGATTTAGTTTCCGCCACAAAATATAACTTCTTCTCGTTCTTGAATATCAAGGCCCAATCCGGATTATATTCGCCAATCGGCGTCTTTATCTTAAACCATCTTGGCAACTTGATATAGAATTCAATATTCTCGTTTGATTCGCAGTCCTTGGCAAACTGTGTCTCCGGCCCGGACATGGAATCGATAACCACATAATCAGCTATGGTCTTATCCGGCTTTTTAACCGCATACAGATTGTCAATATACGTCTCTATCTCTGCATCTTCAAATAACCGCATCTCGTATTCCTGTCCGCCGATTTTCTCGTATTTGATACCGTTAATCATTAGTTTATACAATGCATTCCTAATTTCGCTTACTGCCAAATCCAGGAATAACTGCGGATTATCCATTGCCCCTGATAATCGCTCGGAACTTTTGAGTATCTTTAAAATAGTCGAGCGGGTTAATTCGGTCTTACCCTGGATATATCCCAGAATATCAGGAATCTCCATTGGGCCGTATTCTGCCTTACCGGTGCCTTCGCTTATTATAGAAGTTCTGACGCCGTCTTTGTCCATTTCAATACCGACCTTGGTTGACCTGATAACCGGCCGGGTAACACTCGGCATACCATTCATTAATTGAGCCGCATCTTTAATCAACTCCTCAGTTCCATACTGAACCCGATAAGTAGTTTTGTATTTTATTCTGTTCCATAAATCAATGAAGTTCTTGTCCAACTCAAAACCCTTTCGTAAGTTTACCTTAACCCGGTTATTCTTATTCTTAATCCGACCGGTAAATTCCACTCCGCAATCATCCTCAATCTCTTTCTGCAAATTACCGGCAAATTCCTCGTAACTCTCGTTGGCAATTACGGTCAGTTTATTGATATTCCGGTCCTGTATCCTATCGCCCAACTGATTCACGGCCAGGCGCATGCCCCGGCCGATTTCCTGCCTCTTTTTCATCTCGGACCTGGTTTCGTTTAAGGTGCATATCTGAAAAACATTCGGGCTGTCCCAGCCCTCTCTTAACGCCGAGTGGCTGAAAATAAACCGCAATGGATTATTAATATCCAGCAGTTTTTCCTTATCCTGCATAATCAGTTTATAGGTATCGTTATCCGCCTGTGTTTCGCGTCGCTCTGATGAATCCTTGAACAGTCCCTTTTTATCCTGGGCAAAATATCCGTTATGCACCTTGTCCGTCTCAAAAGGAATCAAACCCTTATAATCCGGCTTATCGGATATAGCATTAAATATCTCCTCAAACCACAAGGCAAACTTGCCTTTGACCGGACTGCCCGATTCGTCATAAGAACGGTAATTAGCAACCCGGTCAATAAAGAACAGCGACAGCACCTTGATGCCCTTATCGCGGTATTTCTGCTCCTTGTCAAAATGCTCTTTTATAGCCTTCTGCATCTGGACCTTCATCACCGCATCCTGCAAGGCGCCCCGAGATTCGCCTTTATGAAGCACCTCCCCGCTGGACAACTCAATGAGTTCGTTGGCCACATCTATGGAATTAATCACAAACCCATTCTTGTATAACTCGCGCTTATTGGATAATTCATATAAATCAGTACCCACTTTAACCGTGATTGACTTCCTGGCCACTTCCTTATTCGTCTCGCAATCAATTTTCACCTTAGCCGTGGTCTTGGTCTTGGTTGACTTGACATTTTCCAATGCGACAAACGCCCGGTTGGAATCTCTCTCGGTAACTACCGAATCAACCTCTATCTGTTTGACCAAACCCAAATCATACGCCTTGACCGGATTCAAACTATAGACCAGATTATACAAATCCCGATGCGTGGCTGAATATCGGAGCGTACAACTCGGTTTCAGGTTAGCCACGGCTTTTTTACGAATCTCCGTTTCCATATTCTGCGGCTCATCCACTATCACAATCGGCTTGGTGGATTGGATAAATTCTATCGGCTTTTTGCCATTGAGTTTATCATTTGGCCGATTCATAATATTAGCGGTTTTGCTTTTGGAATCCTTTTCTGTGACATCCTCAGTTTCAGAGTTCTTGTCTTTGACGTCCTTGGCGAACGAATCAATATTAATAACCAGTATCTGAATGTTGTTGCTCAAGGCAAATCCTCTGAGCGAAGAAACCTTGGTGGAATCATAGACCTGATAGGTGACCGGAGTTTTCTCATAGAGATTCTGGAAATGTTCATGGGTGATTTCCAGGTTCTTCAACACGCCTTCACGGATAGCAATACTCGGCACGACAATAATAAACTTCTTAAACCCGTATTTCTTGTTCAATTCATAAATCGTGCGCAGGTAAACATAGGTCTTGCCAGTACCGGTCTCCATTTCCAGCGAGAAGTTCAGGCCGTTCAGTTCAGGTGACAGATTAATCTCGTTGCGTTTCTGGACAGCATTAACATTCTTCAGGATTTGCGTATCGGACAGGATGATATTATTCCCGACCCCGTTTTCATTAAACTGCAAACTGCCGTTATCCATGGCCAGGGTAAACTCATAATCGCCTTTATTCAGTGGCTGACCTTCAAATATATCAACTATGGACTGAATGGCTTCGATTTGAAACTTCTGATTAGGGTCAAAATGTAGTTTCATAATTATTAAATCGTCTTAAACTCTATCCCGGCATCCTTCATCTGCAGGACCGTATTGGTCTTCAACTGGTCATTCCCGGCGAATAAAGAATCCAGGCAGATGCACCGCTTGGGTTTTAGCTTGATTATCTCTTTTATGGCCGACTGGCTTATTTTGGACAGGGCAATAATAACCTCTCCCTCTGATGCGGAATAGACCTCACAGCTATCCTTTTTGTCATGCCGAACTTGTTTCGGCATCTCAATTTCCTCCACCTTGGTATTCAGGTCGTAACCTGATTTAAGCAGTATCTCCCAGACCATATTACTGGCCTTGGCTTCTGGTTTTACCGGCTCCTCAAACACATCCATCTGCTTGGCTAAATCCTTACCATTTTCAATTACATCACTGCGCCATATCTTAAAATTGGAGTTCTTGAGTTTGAACACCTTAAATCCCAAATCCATCTCAGTTTTATCTTTAAACAAACTTGGGTTATCCTGTTTCTCTTTCTTAATCTTCTTTATCACCCGACGAATCCGTTCCTTACAAATATCCGCTATTGTCTTATACCCGGCGTTGAATGCCTCTGAATCATTTTTGGTCTTTTCAGGTAACTGGACGCAGATAAACTTTCGATTACCGCCGTCCTCTTTATTCAAATCCAATACAGCGTGGGCAGTAGTGCCTGAACCGGCGAAGAAATCAAGAATAATATCATCGTTCCCCTTAGTTAATTTTAGCATTTGAGTAATTAAGCGAACGGGTTTAGGCGTATCAAAAATCGTCTTATCATCAAATATGCTTTTTGTCTCCCTTGTTGCTTCTTGATTGTGTCCAACTTCATCAGAAAGCCATAAGGTATCAGCCTTTTTCCCTTGTTGAACTTCTGATAAATATCGTTTTAGTCGGGGGAAAGCATTGCCGTCTTTACCAAACCAGATTCTTCCTTCTTTAATATAGCTCTTCATGTTTTCCTGAGAATAAACCCAATGCTTGCCCTTAGGCACATTAAATGTCTTCTTCGTCTTTGGACTTTTAACGTCATAATAACCATCTTTTCTTTCCTCGTTTGCAACCAGATCGCCGGACGACCACGGTCCTCTTGGGTCATTATCTGGATTCTGGTAACGATTGTCCATTTGCTCAGTTCGTGGCAACAAATTTATCGTACATTCAAGTATATTCTTTGCATACAGAAGAACATATTCATGGTCATCAGAAAGGTATTTAGCATCGTTCTTGGTGCTGTGAATTTTCTGCCAAACAATGTTAGCTAAAAAATTCTCTTCCCCGAACACCTCATTCATAAGTAGGCGCAGGTTATGGACTTCATTATCATCAATAGACACAAAGATAACGCCGTCATCCTTTAATAGATTTCTCGCCAGAAACAGGCGCGGATACATCATTGACAGCCAGTTGGAATGATATTGCCCGCTTTCCTTGGAGTTCTTCCTGAACAAGCCCTCTTTGAGCAGATAGCCCTCTTCATCTTTTTCTCCGATGCGCTTAAGGTATTCCTCTTTGGATTCAGAGAACCTATCCGGATAGATAAAATTATCACTGCCGGTATTATAAGGCGGGTCGATATAAATCATCTTGATTTTGCCGTAATATGATTTCTGTAAAATCTTGAGCACTTCCAGATTCTCACCCTCAATAAAGACATTGCCGGTTTTGTTTGCATCTCCGATACCCTCTGAGGTTGGGGCTAAGGTGGCGGTGGTTGGGGTTTGCAGGACGCGGAAGGCATCGGACTTCCCGGCCCAATTCAGGACGTAGCGTTCATTCTGGATATTCAGGTCTTCGCCGATAGCCAGGCGCAATTTCTCCGGGTCAACCTTACCTTCGGTAAATATTTCCGGGAACAACTTCTTTAACTTGGATAGCTTATCTTGCGCAATACTTGCCCCGTTAGAGCCGTCCATCGCCGTTGATAAGGACTCTGGTTTGGCCTTATTGCGCTTGTTAGATGCGTCTCTAATGGGGTCAACAGATTCACCTTTCATATATGATTCCCTTTCGTAATACCTGAAATAACAAATAGGTGTTGCATTTGCCTGAAACATACAGGCGCTTGATACACAGCACTATACGAGATTTTTCCGCCCTGACAAGAATAAATACCCCAAATCTGTCACACGCTACCAATAAGGATGGTGAAGGAAGTGAGCGGGACTGGCTCATAGGTTCACCATCAACTTGGGTGGCGAGCGCGCCCTGTGAGAATAGTCCGGATACCTGACACGCTGGTCAGGCGGGTATCTGATTCCGATGTTTGTCGGGAATGGCTCAAAGGTAACCGGGGAAAGGAGAATGTAAAATGCCAGAAGTTGTATCGTTGGTAAAGTTAGGTATTCCCAATGTCCAGCCGATTTCTGATGAGATGGCAAACCGTTGGGCTAATCGGTTGTCCGATAGCGCCACGCATCTGCATCAGCAACTCCGAACTCGCATACCGGATGCCGGAGAGTTCGAGAAGTTATTGGCTGACGGCTCCAGCAAGAAGTGGCGGCCGATGATTGACCCGGCGTTCGTTTCCAAGAGCGAGCGCACCAGCGGAGATATCATTACAATGCAGGGCGCCAATCTTAAGGATGCCTACGATAAATGGGATGCCAAGGTGGCATTAGCTTTTGAGACGGTGGACGGCGTAGAAGCCAAACGGTTCAAGGACCAGGTTCAGAACAGCAAGGATAACTGGATTACCCAGGTGGAAACCAAGACCTTGCGCCTGACCGGGGACAAGATTCGCGGGCTGGGCGCCGCGCCTATCTCAGGCTATTGGCTATCAGGCGACCTCAGGGCCAGCGGATTGCTTCGTGAGAATACCGATGAGGTGCTCAAGGGCGGTCCTGTCAATGTTGCCCGGACCGGTTTAAGAACAATGCTCAAGGCCGGATTGATTCAGAAAATCATCCAGAGCGGAGTTCTGATAACCAAGGCCGGTTACAGCCCGGCGGTTGTTACCCAGCATAACACTGTGATTAACGATTTCATTAAAGGTCTGCAAGACCCGGCTTACGTGGATTTCCAGCCGACTGTTGACCCCTTAAAATCGTATTGCGTGTTTATATGGGAAGAGCCGCTGTTCCGACTTGAGATTCAGGTCGTGATGGTGTAGGTTAAACGTGAGTGGTCTCGCTTGGGCGCCCAAGCGGGATCCGACCACGTTCTATAATAATGAATGCCCCGCAATTCTGCGGGGTCTAAGTTACTGTAACGACCAAGGTCTAACAGTAACTAAGAGAGATTTGATTTATGTCATTAAAACCATTAGAAGTAAAGACGGTTAATATTGCTACAAAAGCAGTCACCAGCGAAAAGATTGCCGATAATGCAATAGAGACCAGAAATATTAAAGACGGTTCGGTCACACCTGATAAGCTGACCATAACGCCAGTGACAAGGCCTTTGACCCCGGGGCTGGACAGCGCGGAAATCAAGGATGCGTCTGTCACCTCAACCAAGATTGCGCCCAATGCCGTGACCTCAGACCATATCGCGGCCAATTCAGTGGCCACGGACGACATCAAAGACAGCGCCATTACCACGGCGAAAATCCGGGACGGGGCCATCACCAGGGAAAAGGTGGCTGACCAAAGCGTCAGAACCGAGGATTTGGTGGACGGGGCTGTAACCAATGCCAAAATCGCGGCCAATACCATAACCGCGGCGAAGATTGCGGCTAATGCCGTGGGCTCAAGCGAACTCGCGCCTAATTCGGTCGGGTATTCGGAAATCGCGTCCCAGTCATTAGAGCCGAGGTCAATCAAGACCCTGTCCGGCGCACCGCCTACACCAGGTCAGGTGCCGGTATACGACGAGACAGGTCCTAATTACTGGTGGTTCAGATGGGCAAATGCGGCCACGAGACCATTAACGCCGCCAGTGGCAACAGAGGAAATCGCCAATGGCGCAGTGGTAAGTGATAAGATAGCGGCTAACGTAGTAGACAGCAGCAAGTTGGCAAATAATGCAGTTACAAGTGATAAGATACAAGATGCGAGTGTGGGAACGAATAAAATACAGAATGGCGCAATAACGCAGGAGAAACTGGCTCCGGGCGTGGGCGGCGGCGATACCCTGATGATGTTCCCGGCGCCGGTAACCGCGCTTGACATCGGCGGTATTATTGCCACCACAGCGCCGGCCACTGTTGACCTCTCCGCGATTATCCCGGTGGGAACCAAAGGGGTGATTGTGTCCATCGCCTGTATCAACCAGAGTTATGTGAACGGCGGGATGATGGCCTACATCTACCGTCAGGTTGGAGCGGAATACGCCCTGCAGGTCGGGGTTCCGCCTGTTAATGCGCCGGGCATATCTAACGGCGGCTCGGTCCTGATGCCGGTGGCCGACGACCGGACCCTGACCTGGCTGGCTTATGTGGCCGGGAATAATTCCACGGAGTTAGTAATCTATATACTTGGATATATAATGTAGTGTCCGCCACAGGCGGATCTAACTTGCCCGTACGGGCAAGTAAGAGAGTTGGTGATTTATATTTTGGGATATATAATGTAAACACACACATACTGACCCCGCTTTATTGGGGTCAGTAGTGCAAGCAGAGACACAGAGAACACGGAGTTAAATCCGCGTTCATCTGTGTTTATCTGTGGCTGTAATTCGTGTTAAGAAAGTGGCGCCATAAGCCCAGTGGGTCGGCGCCAGAGATTTGATTATGAACAAGATAAAGCATTCGTTTGACCGGCGCAAACAACCCCAGAACTCCATTCAGGCCATTGCCGATGCCCTGGCTGAAATCAAATGGGGCATCAAGGAGGTCACCAACCACAAATTCATCCTGCAGGACTCGGGCTGGACCAACGAGTCATTCGGCTACGAACTGGCTGTACCCAAAAAGGTGCCGATTAAGGAACTCTGGGTCGGATTCATCAAGCACGTCAAGGCCCAGCCCGGGATTTATGCCGGCATTACCCCGGATATGAACCGGGACGAGGAATCCCTGGCCCTGCGGGACGGATACCGCATCTCCGAATTCGGCCGGCACGCGCTCCTGAAACCCATTATCAGCCGGGACAAACTCCAGGAAATGGAAGAGAAATTCGGCACCACCGACCTGAAAAATGAGATAAAAAAGATACTCCAAAAGCACTATCCATTCTCGGAAAAATATAAACACGAATGACACGAATTGGAGCGAATGACACGAATGGATTTCTTATTCGTGTGATTCGTAATATTCGTCTGATTCGTGTTAGAAATTGTATTGAATGAAAGACGACAACAAGGATTCATTTGACATATTCCAGGCCAAGAACGACGGCGAATTGTCCTCGGACTTATCCGAGCGCAAGCACCAGGGATTCCGGAAATTCTTAATCGGCGTATTCCGGGCCATCAAGTGCCTGGGCTTCCCGGGCTCCAAGGAGTTATTGCGCATGCAATCGCTGGACCGGTGTAACGGGGTGCTCAAGGCCATGGCCGCGGACCTGACCGAGGACCCGAACAACATCAGCCACTGGATATTGGATTTGGAAAAGACCTATAAGCGCACCAGACGCCGGCTGGAAGGCAAGAAAAAACCCAGGAAGAAAGGCGCGTGAAACCACAGCCCTTCCCGATGGATATCGGGATGGTCGGTAGCATTTAGCCAGCGGCTAAAGCGCACCGGGTGCTTTCACAGATTAACACAGATGGAGAATACCCCCTTAATAAAGGGGGGTAAGGGGGATGTGATTAACGAAATGGTTGGCTCAAAGGAAATGAGGCAGCCGAATTGAGTTGAGCGCAGTTACCCAACAAATAAGGTATTTTTAGTGTTTGTTAGGTAATTCCTTGACAACTGTTACCCAACAATGTATAGTATCAATCAACTTGTTAGGTAATAGCCCGTCCGAATGGGTGTTCGTCCGGGCGGGGAGGAATTTATGCGCGGAGTGATAAAAGGGGTTTTGGCCGAGGAACTGGGGAATTCCCTCCGGATGGCCCGGGGCTACCAAGCCGCCCTGGGGAAACTGCCCCAGGGGTGCCTGGCGGCGCGGGAAATAAAAGGCCGCCGGTATTATTATCTGGTTAAAAGAGCCGGTAAGAAAGTCAAATATATTTACCGGGGCAAGATGGCGGCCGGCGAAATAAAGAAATACCAGCAGGCAAAACTGCTCCGGGCAAAATACCGCGGATTATTGTCCCAGGTGAAAAAACAGATAAGGTTTTTGAGGATTTCTTTGCGTGGAAAAGAAACAGTATGATTTGTGCCGGGCCATACTGGGCCGGTTCCATAAAGCCGGCATCCTGGATGATATTATCCTTGTCGGCAGTTGGTGCGTCTATTTTTATCAGGACTATTTTACCGGAGTTCCCTACCTTGACCAGGCAACTATAAAAACCAGAGACATTGATTTCCTGATAAACCAGCCGTCTAAAATAGGTCGCGAGGTAAACATTCCGGAATTGCTCAAAGACCTGGGATTCATCATAGATTATAAAGGCCGCCAGGGATATATCAAACTGGACCATCCGGAACTCATTGTGGAGTTCCTGGTGCCGGAAAAGGGCCGGGGGATAGACAAGCCCTTTCCGATTCCGAAATTAGGAATCAATGCCACGGCATTAAGGTTCCTGGGCTTCCTGTCCGCCAACACCATCCGGGTAAAAGTGGGCGATTTCCGGTTAACCGTGCCGCATCCGGCCAACTTCGCCCTGCACAAACTGATTATTTTCCAGCGGCGGACCAGAAAAGAAAAGGCGGCCAAGGATATGAATATCGCCATTGAGGTCTTAAAGGCGCTGGTCAAGAAAGGCGAGATAAACATTATCAAGGATGTATTTAGTTCTATCCCCGGCAAATGGCAGGCGAAGATACGAACCGGACTGGAAAAATCACGGGACAAAGAATTGGCTTCGACGCTCCGATTATGAGAAAAACCGATTAGCTGTCCATGGCTTGGGCTGTTGGATTTGGAAAAGACCTATAAGCGCACCAGACGCCGGCTGGAAGGCAAGAAAAAACCGAAGAAGAAAAAGAACGATTAAGGTTGAGTTATCAGGTGGATTGGGGTATACTACCAATAATTAATCAGTCACAGATTAATAAGGTGTTTTAGAAAAACTGCCTTTTGAAAGGCGCGGAAATAAGGGGTTTGCCGGCGAGGTGTGTGTCACCGGAGAAAAGAATGTGGCTTGCCTGCGATTACCGCGTTGCGTGATGTGGTGAGGAATATCCGGCACAATAACTCATGCTATCCTTGCCATATTACATAATAAATATCTTCCTGTCAAATAATTGAGTATGGTGTCCCCCGAATTCCCGAATTGAATTCAATACGCTTTTACAGATGCGTATGGAGTAGTAAACGTTACATTCAATCCCTACGTGATTGGATATGTGGTGTAGATGCAAGATGCGAGATACAAGATACGAGTGGAAAAATGTTTTAACACGCCCCTCCGGGCGACCGTATGGTCGGGCGACTGGCGTAGGCCCGAATGGGACGAATAATGGCGAATGACACCCCGAATGCTTTCGGGGTGTTATTCGTTCTATTCGTGTGATTCACTTCGTGGTCACGCTTCGCTTAGTGCGTGTTAGTATTTCTTTCTGGTGAATACTTATTTCTCTTTGGCTTTCTGCCTGCCCGCCTCTGGAGGGGATTCCTACAGCATATTCGGCGAGATTTCCAAGGCGGACATCCATTTGCTCTTGAACAGCCAGTCGCCGGCCAGGCAGACCTTGTCTTGATTGGTATAGACGTCGTGAAAGACCTTAATCTTGCCCTGGCGCTGGAGCCGGCCCAGGGTCAGACGAATGCCCAGTCGGACTACAGATTCCGCCGGCAGCAATCTCTTTAGTTTCTCGGTGATGATTTCCGCGTAGTTGGCCTGGAGGTTCTTTATGGTGGCGCTTTTGTTGGCGTTGAGATACTGCCACAATCTGGCCGCGGATAAATCCAGTTCAATGTCGACCAATTCAGTATTGTCCGGCGATTGCTTGTGCGATTTGGGCATAAATAAGGCCTTTCATAGGTTGAAGGACTATTATTGCGCCCCGATGCCCTGCCGGGATACGGGGCGCTCCGCTCGTGAGCATCGGAGCGTTAGATATTTCTATCGTATTTTTCAGGCGGATTCTTTATAGGAAATTATATTAAGATTAACCACCAAGACACCAGGGCACAAAGTGACTATTGTCACCCTGAACGAAGTGAAGGGTCTCTTTCCGAAGAGATTCTTCGCCTACGGCTCAGAATGACATCTGTGTCAATCTGTGTTCATCTGTGGTTGCAATTTTCCTTGACATTTGTTATCAGGTTTAATCTAATATAACTTATGCTAAAACTGCTTAAGAAGGTGATGGTGGTGGTCCTGGCCGGCGGAAAAGGCGAACGTTTAGAGCCCCTGACCCGGGACCGGACCAAGCCGGCCGTGCCTTTCGGCGGCATCTACCGCATCATTGACTTTTCCCTGAGCAATGCGGTTAATTCCAACCTGCGCAAAATCATCGTCCTGGTCCAGTATAAATGCGTCTCGCTTAACCGCCATATCCGCGAGGGCTGGAATTTCCTGTCCTCGTCCCTGGGCGAATACATCGAGACCATCTCGCCCCAGCAGCGGGTCTCGGAGCGCTGGTATCTGGGCACGGCTGACGCGGTGCACCAGAATCTTTATTCCATTGAAAAGGAAGAGCCGGAATACGTCCTGATTCTGGCCGGCGACCATGTCTATAAGATGGACTACAATAATATCCTGCGCTTCCACCGGGACAGCGGGGCTGATATCACGGTCTCGGCCATTGAGGTGCCGCGCGCCGCGGCCAATCTCTACGGCATAATGCAGATAGACGGGAATAGCAATATCATCAGTTTCGCGGAAAAACCCGGCTGCTCAGAGGCAAAAACCATTCCTACAAATTCCAATACCTGCCTGGCCTCAATGGGCATCTATGTCTTCAAGACCCAGGCGCTTTATAAATTGCTCCAGGAGGATGACCAGGACCAGAAGAGCTCGCACGATTTCGGGCGCGATATCATCCCCAAGTCGCTGGGCAAATACAAGACCCTGGCCTTTAATTTCATAGACGAGAACAAAAAGCAATCCAAATACTGGCGCGATGTCGGCACCATTGACGCCTATTATCAGGCCAATATGGATTTGGTCAGCGTCACGCCGCTCTTGAATTTGTATGACAGCGACTGGCCCATCCATACGTCTATTCCGCAGGTGCCGCCGCCCAAATTCGTCTTTGCCGGCGGCGAGCAGCCGGACCGCATCGGCACGGCTCTCGATTCGATGGTCTCGCCGGGCTGCATCATCAGCGGCGGACAGGTCAGCAATTCCGTGCTCTCGCCCAATATCCGGATACATAGTTTTTCCAAGATAGCCAATTCCATTCTCTTTGAGAACGTCCAGGTCGGCCGCTACGCCAAAATCAAGAATGCGATTATTGACAAGGACGTGATTATTCCGGAGAAGGCCGAAATCGGGTATAATATAGAAGACGACCGGAAGCGGTTCACGGTCAGCCCGGGCGGGATTGTGGTCATATCCAAAGGCGCCGTGTTGTAGAGAATTTTGCCACAGAGGCACAGAGTCCACAGAGAATACATTACCACGAAAACATGAAAGGACGAAGGCACGGAGAAAGATAAAACACGAGAGATTCGCTACGCAATCTCTGAGGAGTTCGCTGCGCTCAGTGTAAACTCCGAGCGTATAGCGTAGAGTTTAAAGCGGAAAGACAAACCACAAAATAATCCGGTAAATCTACCAAATCTGCGTTTATCTGCGTACTACTAATTTTTACGCCAATCCAAATATTTTCCTTGACAATCTTATGAATTTCATTATAATGCATAATCCGCGTTTGTCAGCGGTAAACTAACATCTGTAGTAAGCAAGAAAGGGTGAAAAGAAATGAAACTAAAACCTATCGGCGACAAAATCATCGTGGAGCGAATCGAACCGGAAAACAAGACCAAAGGCGGCATCGTCCTGCCTGATAACGCCAAGGAAAAGCCCAAGGAGGGCAAAATCATTGCCATCGGCGAGGGGAAACTAATGGACAACGGCTCACGCGTGGCGCCGTCCGTTAAAGTAGGCGAGAAGGTTATCTTCACATCTTTTGCCGGCAGTGAAGTGAAGATTGACAATAAAGAATTCCTTATTATGAACGAAGAGGATATTCTGGCGGTTATTGAATAACAAGATAAACAGTCCCGATGTTCAATCGGGACATAAGACCCGGTAACGCCCTTGATTTTCATCAAAGGACTAACCGGCTCTAATGGAGGTTTTACAATGGGAGCAAAGAGAATAATATATGACCAGGAATCACGCGAAGCCATCAAGCGCGGGGTCAGCGCGCTGGCCAAGGCCGTGAAGGTAACGCTCGGACCGCGCGGGCGCAATGTCATCCTGGAAAGGAAATTCGGAGCGCCGACCATCACCAAAGACGGCGTAACCGTAGCCAAAGAAATCGAACTCAAGGATACCTTTGAGAATATGGGCGCCCAGATGGTCAAGGAAGTCGCTTCCAAGACCAGCGATGTGGCCGGCGACGGCACCACCACCGCGACCGTTCTGGCTGAAGCCATCTTTGTCGAGGGCTTGAAGAACGTTGTGGCCGGGGCCAATCCCATGGCCCTCAAGCAAGGCATTGAAAAGGCCGTGGAAGCCGTGGTTGAAGAACTGAAGAAGATGTCCGTCAAGGTCAAGGGCAAGGAAGAAATCTCCCAGGTCGGCACCATCGCCGCCAATAACGACAAGGAAATCGGCAATATGATAGCCGAGGCCATGGAAAAGGTCGGCAAGGACGGCGTCATTACGGTTGAAGAAGGCAAATCATTAAAGACCGATGTGGAATGGGTCGAAGGCATGCAGTTTGACAAGGGTTATATCTCGCCGTACTTTATCACCGACCCGAATAATATGCAGGCGGTGCTGGAGGATTGCTACATCCTGATTTATGAGAAGAAGATTTCGGCCATCAAGGATATGCTGCCGCTGCTGGAAAAGGTTGCCAAGACCGGCAAGCCCCTGTTAATCATGGCCGAAGACGTTGAGGGGGAAGCCCTGGCTACTTTAGTCGTCAACCGCCTGAGAGGCACGCTCAAGATAGCGGCCGTGAAATCACCGGGTTACGGCGACCGCAGGAAAGCCATGATGGACGATGTGGCCATTATGACCGGCGGCAAGGCCATCTTTGAGGACCTGGGCATTGACCTGGAAAAGATTGACCTGGATTACCTGGGCAAGGCCAAGAAAGTGGTCATTGACAAAGAGAACACCACGATTATTGAAGGCGCGGGCAAGACCGCCGACATCCAGGGCCGCATCAGCCAAATCCGCAAAGAGATGGAAGATACCACCTCTGATTACGACAAAGAAAAACTCCAGGAACGGCTGGCCAAACTGACCGGCGGCGTGGCTAAGATTAATGTCGGCGCGGCCACCGAAGTTGAGATGAAAGAAAAGAAGGCCCGCATAGACGACGCCCTGCACGCCACCAAGGCCGCGGTAGAGGAAGGCATCCTCCCGGGCGGCGGCGTGGCCCTGTTGCGCGCGCTCAAGGCGCTGGATAAACTTAAAGTAACCGGCGATATGGTCACCGGAGTTGATATCGTCCGCCGGGCTCTGGCCGCGCCCCTGAAACAGATTGCCGATAACGCCGGCTCCAACGGAGCCGTCGTGGTCCAGCGGGTGATTGAAGAAAAAATGAATATCGGATTTGATGCCGACAAGTTAGAGTATGTGGATATGTTCAAGGCCGGCATCATTGACCCGACCAAGGTAGTCCGTTCGGCCCTGGAAAACGCCTCCAGCGTAGCCGCGTTGCTGCTGACCACCGAAGCAGTCATCGGCGAGATACCCGATAAAAAGGACAAGATGCCGGGTATGCCTCAGGGCGGCGGATACGGCGGCGGCGAGGACATGTACTAATTGAATAAATCCCCCTCTCTCCCCCTTTTATAAAGGGGGAAGGGGGGATTTTAAAACTATGTCTTTTACTCCCAGAGAAGTGTTTTTGACCAAAGGCGTGGGCCGACACAAGGAAGAACTATCCTCGTTTGAGGAAGCCCTGCGCGATGCCCAGATTGCCCGCCTGAATCTGGTTCATGTTTCCAGCATCTTCCCGCCCCACTGCGTCCTGATTCCGCGCGAACGGGGACTGAAGAAACTGCGCGATGGGCAGATCATCTTCTGCGTCCTGTCCCGCAACGCCACTAACGAACACCGCCGTCTGATTTCGGCGTCAGTCGGACTGGCTATTCCTTCGGACCGCAACCAGTTCGGATACCTTTCGGAACATTCCAGTTTCGGAGAAACCGAGGACCTGGCCGGCGACTATGCCGAAGACCTGGCCGCCTCAATGCTGGCTACCACCTTGGGCATTGAGTTTGATGCGGATGCGGCCTGGGACAAGAAAAAGGAAATCTGGAAACTGAGCAATCGTATCGTCAAGACCACGCACAACACCCAATCAGCCATCGGCGAAAAGCATCGCTGGACCTCGGTCGTGGCGGCCGCGGTCTTCCTGCCGTAAAGACAAACTCAGATTTGCCACAGATTTCGCTTTCGTGATCACAGAGAACTCCGCAGAGACCGTCCGCCCTCTGGGCGAGACCCCACAGGGGCACGGTGTGACCTCGCCTCGGCGGGCGAAAGCGAATTAAATCAGATTAATCAGTGAAATCCGCTTAATCCGCTTACTTAACTTGTCAGCGGCGCGTACATCATCAGGATTATCAGCGTGTTATTCAGGAAATGACACCAGATGGTAGTGATAATTGAACGGGTCTTGACCAGCAAAACTCCGAAGAACATCCCTAAAATGCTGACGGATATCACCTGGGGCGGTAAGATATGGATTATCCCGAAGAGCAGTCCCGAAAGAACTATGGCCTTGGCAGCCGTAGAGGAATTCTTCAGTCCGTTCAGGATTATCCCGCGGAACAATATCTCCTCGGCCACAGCCGGGATTATGCCGATGCCCAGCACCAGCAGGAAAATATTAACCGGTGATTGGCTGACCGAGACCAGTCCGATGAAAAAATCCTGATAGACAATCATATCTTTGGCATAGGGCTTGAACAACGGCTCGATTAATCCCTGGAACATATTAAGCGCTACGAAAAAGATAATACTGACTAAAGATACTATGAGCAAGACCGGCAAAGAAACCGGGCGCAGGTTAAGCGTCTCCCTGAAATTACAACCTTTGGAATAGATATAAATAATAACCGGCGCCAGGATGCCCAGGATATGGCTGAAAAATAGCGCGTAGAGCAGCCCGAGCGGTGTGGTCGGCGATGTTTTTATAAAGGTCTGGCTCACGAAACTCATGGCAAACGAAAATATTAGAAAGATGGCGAATATTTTCAGGGCGTCCCGATGCGTCACGGACGATACGGGGCGCTCCGTATCCGCAGGCATCGGAGCGTCTATGACGGTGGACGATTTATCAGGATTCATTATTTAATCCAATTAACCCCATTAGAGACAAGTCACGCGGGACAAGATTGCCCTCCCGACATAACGTCGGGGTCGCAATGACGTCATTGCGAGGGACCACGAAATCTTTCGGGGGGCCGAAGTCATGCCAAAGGCAGACCCGCCTCTGGCGGACAATCTCAATCTCTAACGGGGTAAACCTTACAACGCGCCTGCCTGACGCTCTGCATCTCTTCGGTGTACGCCTGTATTACTTTCAGTCCGAATTGCTTGGGGTCTATTTTATAATCATTCAGTCCGGCGGTCTTGACCGGCGTCCGTTTGGTCTCGATATTAACCGCGAAGTGAATCATCGTGGAAACCGGCGAGGCCGTGGCAATGGAGATAGACAATTTCCGGCCATTGTCGTATAAATCATCGCCGATTCGCTTCAACCGCCGCTTAATCTGTTCCTCCAACGTATCCTTAACGATGCAAGCCAGCATCCTCTGCCTTAAGACGGTCTTTTCCAGGCCGCAGTCGAAGTGTTCCACAATAAAATGGAGCATCAGCGATGAATAGATTTTATGTCGGCCGCGCACATCCTCAACATCCACCATCAGATTAAAAGAAATATTGCACGGGCCGATAAAAGCCACGATGCTATCGCCTAACAGCCCGAAATTCCTGTAGGCCCAGAGCGAGGTTAACTGTTTGCCGGTATATTTGATTTTCTTGGGCAGAAATGCGGATATCATTCTTATTTGGGTTTTTTGTCTTCGCGCCATTTTTCCCATTGTTTGATGTCCCGGCCGAAATCCTGTTTGGTAATGACCTTAAGCGCCTGAAGCGCGGCATAAGCCACGGTCTGGTTGATGTCGTCCAGTTGTTCAATCAATCCGTCAACGGCCTTAGGGTCGTTGATTTTCTTTAAGCCGTCGGCGGCGCGTTTGCGGACTTCAATATTGCTGTTCTTTTCCAATAGGGTCAGCAGCGTGGGCAAGGCCGAGTTGTCCTTAATCTCGCCCAGGGCCCAGACCGCTTCCTGCTTGACAAAAACACTGCTGTCTTCGGTGGCCTTTATCAGGAGAGGAAGGGCCGGTTTATGCTGGAAATTACCCAGGTAGTAGGCGGCCTGGGCGCGCGCCATAGCATCGCCGTCCTTCTCCAGCACCTCCATAAACACCCCGAAGTATTGCGCTGGTTCTTTGTCGGAGGCCATCACATCTAAAGCCTGTTTCCGGTAATCCGGATTGGGCGAAGCAATATCCGACACCTTAATGGACGAACACGAAGTGACCGCGACAAGCAATACGCCGGAAAATATAATCGCTATGATATTCTTCATATAATTACATAAAATATATATAATACTGCTGGAGTCAAGTAAAACAACAGGATTTAGCGGATTTATCAGATTGGAATTGTCCGTTTAATCTGTTTAATCCCGTTGTTATCTTTTAAATTACATACAATGAGATATAAATTAACCGACCACACGGCTGACATCGGCATCCGGCTGAGCCACAAAACCCTCAAAGG
>ERZ1292633.2043-Hain-H41-02um-R1-2043-length-20999-cov-11_pt1 | contig 20999 bp, 13 predicted proteins | sample MGYA00564406_ERZ1292633 | MGnify/ENA primary metagenome ERZ1292633 (study PRJEB36523, sample SAMEA6512639) | groundwater metagenome | collected 2019-01-08 | study: AquaDiva: Metagenomics assemblies of 32 groundwater samples
TTTCTTCCGACAATTCCGCTCTCGCTTTTTCTATTTTTATTTGTAATAAATCTACTGGTGTATTCATATGTTTATTATACTTTATTATTCCCCTCTTGAGGGGTGGCGCTTGCGCCGGGGTGGATAATTTGTCCACCTCCCCCTAAAGGGTACTCCTCAAGAGGAGAATTTTGGTTTATAAAAACAGAATAATCTCCACCAGAGAGAACAAAATTTAAATTTTGTTTCCAGTCTAATTTTTTGTTTTGCATATTTTTTTTGATATTCTCCGTTAAAGAATAATATATCGGCATAAATATTTTTTGATTAACTTCTTCGGCGATTTTTTCTGCTTCATTTTTAGTTATGCCGACGTTACTTTCTATATTTAAAGTATATGAATTTCCGTAAGTAAGACCTGTCAAAACTAAACCCGTTTCGACTTGTAAGTCATTTATTTCACTCTCAGTAAGTAAGTATTTTTTACCAATTTCTTCTGTCATTGTTCCCCAATCAAAAGTGCTAATAGCATCTTGTGATTCTTTTGGTAGTTTTATTAATTCTTCTTTAATTATCTGTTTTAATTTTTCTGTCATATTATTTTTAGTGGCCCTTTGCTCCACTATCTAATTTTGTTTCCATTCTTATCTTGTGTATAGCTTCGTCATCAGCATATCCACTATATCCAGGGTTGAACATAAGATTTGCAAACTTTCTTTCTTTAATTTGATTTATATAACCACCTCTTACTCCTCTCTTTTCATTTTCTAGATGATGTTTAGCTCCTGGAATTATATCATCTTCAAAATTGTTTATTGATCTTCCTGTAAGCCCATTAGTAGTTTTAGCCAAAGCATTTGCTGCCGCAGTAGCAGCTTTTGCTAAATCTGCATTTGCAGGATTTGCTGCTGCAAGAGCAGCAACAGCTCGTTCTGCAGTAGCCGCAAGAGCTTGATCTGCGGCAGCTGTAGCTGCTAAGGCTGCATTTGCAGGATTTGCCACCGCAGCAGTGGCAGACTGAGTTGCTATAGCTGCATAATTAGCAGCATCCGCGATAGTAGAAGCATTGGCTAAGTCAACATTACCAGGGTTTGCAATAGAAGCGGCAAGAGCTTTTGCTGATGTTTTTGCAATACCTGCAATTGCATTTTCACTTAAGTTGCCATCAAATGTATTCTCTCTATGGTCTATTATTTTTCCATCCGATGTGATAAACATTGTTGCGTTTTTAATTGCCCCTCGTTCTCCTTGTAGGTCTAATACTCGAGAAGCTGCAGCTTTTACTGCTTTTTGTGCTTCGTCATAAGCTGGAGTCCCTTTAGTTTCTCCTCTAAGCGCAGCTTGAGCGGAAGAACTTGCTTTATTAGCTGCTTCAATTTTTTTGTCAATCTGTTCAATCTTAAACGCGTTTCCATTTTTCATGAGGAGATTTTGATGGTCATCTTCTACTTTATTTAAATCTTTTTTAGCCTTTGATCTTTCTACAATTTTATCAAGATCAGCTGCTCTTTGTCTCCTCTTCATTTCTTGATCTTCCATTTTCTTTTCAAATCCACCCTCTTTTGCCTTACCGACATTCGTGAGACCTGTATCAGCCAAGCCTTTACCAGCTATTTTTATTCCACGTGCATCAAAGCTTGCCCTACCAAGTGTACTACCCAGAATCATTGCCCCCATTTTACCTTCTTTTGCCCTTTTTATTGCCCATTCCGAGCTAGCAAGCTTAGTTCCAAGTTTTCCAACAGTTCCTCTTGCTGCCATTGCTGCCCCTCCCGTCGCTGCACCCAAGGCCAACCCTCCAACCATCTGCGCTCCTTTCATTAGAGCCGCACCTAATTCTCCAGAGTATTTTACAGCAATATCTTTTGCCATTCTTAAGAGCATCATAAGAATTATAAAAGGAATTGTTATGGTCATTAGACGTCGAAGTGCGTTTGTTGTACTACTTATACTTGGATCGCTTGTATATTCAGCAATTGTAGTAAGAAATTTAGCAAACAACACTATTATATATAACATAAATACAAAAATAGGCGCCAGAAATGCATTTTTCAGTAAATTATCCCACCATTCTTTATGTCCAAATTCTGGAATTTCAAAAGGAACAGCGTAAGATACGAAAGCCAGGGGTGAAAAAATCATAGATATCCAAAGAGAAACAACTCGAGCAGCAAAAAGAATAGCCACTGAGAAAAATATATACGCAGTATAAAGAGTAATGGCCATAAGTAAAAGTATTATAAAAATAGCATAACCTAACCCGAGCCCTGTGTTATAGGCATCCATTACGATATTTTGGGGATTAAATTTATCAACTAACCCTACTGAAATAGATTTTTCTCCAGCATTCCCAGTCGCGGCATCTGTAGTTCCTTCTTTTGTTGAAGTTATATTATTGTAAAAAACCTTTGCCAGAATATTTGAGGCGTCAATAACTACTTTTGTGGTGAATAAGCTAAAATTTATAATTAAAGCAATTACAATAACAGCACCAACAATTTTTTTATTATCTGTGACATTTAGTCCAAGAATTGTTTTAATTGCGACATATAAAAGAGAAATTATAAAAAGTATATTTGCAATGTCCCGCACAGCTCCCCAACCTTGTGATACGAAAGTATTAGTATAAGAAGCGCTATCAGTGGAGTAATAAACAAAAAAATCAAGAAAACCTCCCGCTAGTGTTGCAACCCAAGCTGACGCTTGCCAGAGAAGATAAAGTATTTCCAGAATACAACCACCAAGATCTGGACTTAAGGGATTTAAACTACAACCAAAATCACCTGCCACATTATAATAACTTTGTGTGTTTCCAGTGCTAGCGCCAGAGGTTTTTTCATCTCCTGTTCTAAATGTTTGATAATATGCTACAAACTCTTGTTTATTATCACTTCTATAAAACTTTACCTTTAATTTGTAACTAGTATTTTTTGTTAATAATGTACTATCACATTTTGGGTGTTTGTCTGTTTGATCTGCTCCGAAACATATTTCTATGGTTCTTTCGCTCTCACTAGAGATAGTTGTAGTTACATACTCTTCTGTAGAAACTATTTGTGCTTCCTCTTCTGCTTTAGTAAGGGTGGAATCATTAAAAACACGAATTATGCTTGTATCCAAAATATAACTAGAGATAGTCCCTGGTGTTTTTATAATTTTTACATCGAATATTGCAGACGCATAACCTATTCCCTTATCGGGAACGGAAATTGTAACATACTCTCCACCTGTTAATTTTTTTATCTCTGTTGTGTCTGCCCCGGTTGTATTCTGTGCCTCCGCTTTATTTATCTTCATTCCCCCCGAAAAAGGCGCCAGGAAAATGGCTAGCATTATTATTCCAACTATTCCTTTTTTTATCCAACTCTTATTCATATAAGATTCTAAAAACCGATTTTATTTTGTGGTCTTACTTTTTTTATAAATGATTGAATTGTTTCGAAAATTATTCTAAAATTTTGATCATATTTTTTTTCTAATTTCTCAATTTTTTCCCTTAGTTCTTTGTTTGTTGTTAACATTTCACGTAGGTTGGTAAAAGTTCTCATTATTTGAATATTGACTTGTATGGCTCTTTTGCTATTTAACACAGATGAAAGCATGGCTACACCTTCTTCGGTGAAAACCATTGGAGAATATCTTCTTCCACCCCAACTTGAGGTCACAATTTGTGATTTCAAGATAACAGTTTGTGATTTTGAACTTGAGGTGCCAATTTGGTACTTCAAGTTACCTGTGTCAGATATCTCAATTTGTGATTTCCAAACATCAGCTTCTCGTTTATTGAGTTGGAACATGAAATCCGCGGGGAATCTTTCAAGGTTTCTTCTTACCGCTCGATTTAAGGATTTTGTTTCAACCCCATAAAGTTCGGCAAGATCTTTGTCTAGCATTACTTTCTTTCCTCTAATTAAAAATATTTTACTGACAACTCTCTCACTTGGTATCACAATAAGTTGAGTTTTAACTAGATTTTGTTTTTTATTTAATTTTGTATTTTTCTTTTTCATTTTTTTACTAGAAACTAGAACCTAGCACCTAATTCTTTTTGAAGTAGTACTCATACCCCGAAGCGTTTTTGAAAACAGTGGTTACGTTTCTAATATCAACTATTTTGTTATCGTAATATTCATATACAGTTAATTTGTTTCCAACTAGAACAAGCTGATAAGCAGCGATATCTGGCAAGCTAACGCGTATCTCTCTTCCACTTGCATTCACATAACCAAAAGCTCTGGCAAATTGATCTGCCAGATCTCCAGCAAAAATTTGTAGATTCATTCCTTCTTGATAACCATATTTTTGGGTGAAAATTGGTTTGTTTATAATTTGTCGAATGAAAACAGTTTCAATTCCTTCATGATAACGAACAATAGCGTCCCAAGGTGGAGTGGCTTTTTGTCCCAAAACAAGATTGGCCCAAGTACCTGTTCCCGCACTACCTGTGTTTCTTCCGTTTGTCCAAGTGCCAGAACCATTAGTGCTATACCAAGTTCCAGTACCGTCTCCATTTCCCGCCCAATAAACTATTCCTGTTCCACCTGTTCCTGTTGTAGCTCTCCAAGTCCCAGAATCTGTGCCTGTTCCCCAAGTTCCACTAGTACCGGGTCCTGTTCCAGGCAAAGTACCCCAAGTTCCTTGATTATAGGGATTATTAGGATCGTTAGGATTATAAGGGTTAGGGTTATTAGGATTATAGTTTGGATTGTTCGGATTGTAAGGGCTGTTAGGATTATAAGGATTATTGAAATCATTAGGGTTATAAGGTGAACTTGATTCAGAGTAATGAGTTGGGAAATAGTTTTTAGTTAAATCGCCATCTTGATAACAATCAGAATCAAATACATCTATTTTTCCATCTTTGTCGTTATCTAAATTATCACTGCATTGGGGTTTGTAACTAGTGTCAGGCGATATCGTACAAGCTGGTGGATTAATATTTCCATTTATACAAGTACAAGCTGCTCCTGGTAAACAAACAAGACTGCAAGTCGGATAATTAGTTGCTCCGTTTGTGCAACTATTTTTTGAAACACTGTTATCACAATTTGGATAATTAGTTGCACCATTTCGGCAACTGTTTGTAGAACACGAACTACCTGGTGGACAATTTGGATTACCCGTATTATTACAATTTGGATAATTGGTCGCGCCGTTCGTACATCTTTTACTACCAGTGCTGACTCCACCTCCGTTTCCATTATCACCTTCACTGTTACTAACACTTGTTGTAAAATTTAAAGTGGAACCATAAAATGTTTTGCTTTCTATATTTAATTTATTGGTTACTGCCACAGCTCTGAACTGATATCTTGTACTTGGAGTTAGTTTCGTCAAATCAATACTGATATCTCCATAAATATTTGCAGCGCCGGCGATGCTGTAATTTTTCTCACCAATTTGTTTCCATGCCGTTGATGTTCCGTCTATCATAGCTTCTTTATATTCAAAATAAGTGGTAACAGCATCGATAGAACTATAAGATCCATTTAGTGTAGCAGAATTTGATTTTATCTTTGTCGCACCAACAGTTTTTACTGTAGTTCCATATGGGCTAGTATGAAGTTGTTTTACTATTTTGCTTCCGCCATAGGCAATAACATTTTTGTTTGAAACTATTGCACAATAATAATATGTTGTGTCTGGAGTCAGACCGCTGATGTTTTGATAAAAAGTTGCTTTGCCAGTTGTATTTAAATCTGTTCCTTTTATTTTTATATCTTTGGTTGAAATCATGTTTGTGCCATAAATATCGTTGCAGAAAATTGGCGGATTATTTTTTGCTTTTGCGTATCTAAAATATGCAGTGATTAATGGAAGTGTTGAAGCTGTTGCTGGGTCAAAGGAATTATAACCACCCGTACCATGCAGTCTCGCAGTAGTGTAGGTGATATTAGTTTCCGGATCAGTCTGAACAGATAGATCAGAGCTTGAAGAAGAAGCAGAAGAAGAAATACTGTCTTTAATATAACAAGCTTTGACCACACCGTAATTTGGATCCCCGAATACGCTGTTGTTACAATCTATACCATCTACGACTTTATATTTGTAGTTGAAGAACTTATTAAGTCCATAAGCAACATCTTTTGTTCCACTAAAATTACAACGTTCATTTTCGAGCGCGCAAAATGTGTAGCCACTTGGCCCCCCGGCATTACTTCCAGTTCCGCTTCCGCTTCCATCGCCAGTTCCTAGACCGCCATCATCCACCCAAATTGGAGGAAGCGCTCGCGTAACAAATGGAGCAAGAAGCAAAATGAGTATTAAAGTTATTATTGTATATTTTCGCATTTTTGTTTAACCCCTTAAATTCCCCTTATCAAGGGGACTTTTATGATGTCAAAGACGGTCTTTGACAGGAAGTTTTTCCATTCTTCTGTTAATTCTTCACGGATAACTATTCCCCGCATTCTTTTTTCAATCCAGTCATCACTGTAGCCTTTTAGTTTATAAAGCATTCTGGTTCGTTTGGTTGCAAGTTCCGGATTTTCTATTTCTTGTATGCGTTCATAGCCGACTTTTGCTAACCAGCGCTTAAATGGTTCGGCTTTAGGTGATGGAATTGACTGAATTAAACGAAACATTATTTCTGTATCAGCAGCGTCGGTTGCATAATATTTACTATCTCTAGCCATAAATTTCAGTTCGTGACATTTTGTCACGACCTCACTTCCTTCTTCTTTTAATCTTTGTTTTAATTTTCTCCAATAAGCACCAGCGTCAATACTGTCCGTTAGAACCCTAACTACATCAATCACAGAAAAATACCATAATTCTTTTTCATCATCCCAGTGTCTGCGGATTTCTTTGTTTTCAAAAATTGCTATTTTATTTTTTGTTTTTTTTGGCATGTGTTTTTTAATGGTAATTTCAATTATCGACAAATTGTAGACAGTTCAATATAAGGGGTAGTACAAATTGTACCTAACCCTTTACGAACTTGTTTATTTTTGAATAAAACTATTTTTGTTGTGTCTTTCATTTTTTGTTTTTACTTTACAAACTTTTTACTTTATGAACTATTTTGAATTTGCCTGGAACCTAGCAACTAGAAACTAATCATTTAGTAGATTCCGATTGTTTGTTCGAATATTCTACCTGGTCCACGGTTAAATTTTGATTCTCCAAGCGGTTTCCATTCGAGATCACAATGTTTACTATCATTATTACAAGGTTCATAATCATAGATTAAATCACCTAGATTTAATCTCTCACTTCCATTGTACTCATTATTACCACTGTTCCCCCTATTAGTTAAAGCAAAATAGATGAAACTGAGAAATCCTGGACCAAGTTCATCATATTTATCATATTCATCCTTAGTAGGCATTTTGTTGCTACAGCTTTTAGGAGGGTTTTTAACACTACAATCAGTCCATGGGTCTGGTATAGTAGCTCCTTTTGCGAGTACGTTATAATCATAAAGAATCGGAAACGGATAGGTCATTCTTTTAACAGAATTAATATTATATTTATCCCAATCATAATCTGCCTGTTTTACTCCAGGATTCGCTGACGGAAATGGCTTTGGTGTTTTCTTAAAATCTCCTTCGCAACCATAAGGTCCTTTTAAGAGATTTTTATATATATAATCTTTTTTTAAAACAATTTGTTTTGCTAAATCGTCAGCAGCGGCGATATCGTCTCCATTGACCATACTTGCCGATAGTCTACCGAATGCGTTGATTTGAACCTTTAAAGCATTTTCATAATCTGTTTCAGTAAAAGGATTCCCATTTAAATCTTTCCCAGCTTCAAGTTGTGCATTCAAACTATCCACTGCATCTTTTATCTCTCCTAAAATACTTACAGTGGTCTTAATTTCAAGCATTTTGTTTTTGTTATCTTTTATTATTTGATTATAACCGGGCAATTGATCAAATTCCTTTTCCGCTTCCTTGCTGATTACGGGCAACATTTCTGGGTCAGAAAAATATGTTTTATTCATAATATTACTATATCTATCTAATACTGCATTTAAAACATAGAATAATCCTTCTTGACTTGACATATTAGCATCTTTTGGATCTGTACCTTTACTCCATGGCGCTTGGAAAGTGAAACCCGTTAAGTCATAAAATTTACCTGTATAGTGGAGTCTAGTAGCAGTGGATTGTGCCTTAATTGCACCCTCTTCTGTTAATGCTCCAAAAAGTCCGCTTAAAACTGGACCAACAAAAGAACCAACAACAGGAATAAAACTAGCAGCGACGTTAATACCAACACCAATGGCGCCATTAACAATTTCACCAGCTGTGTTTGGGGGTTGTTCTTCTATTGGTGTCAAGGAATTTAATTTTATAGCTAATGTTTCTCTGGAATCATTTTTCCAACCTGGATGAGGCCCTGGAATACAATAATCTAATTGATAAATTGCCGGCATAAGACCGTATGCATTAGAAGTTACGGGATTATCTGGACCTTTACAGTCGGGATATTTTGGGTTGGGAGTCCAACCAGATGGACAACTTTCACCCGCATTTAGCGTACTCCAAATACCAAAACCAACATTAATACTCGTTACTGGACCTTTACAATTAGGATATGTTCCAGTCCAGCCAGATGGACAACCCCCAATATTGTAATCTTTTCCGTCATCTGTAGACATCAATTCTTTATTTTGCAAAGCCAACTTGTCAGAATATGTTCTTTGTTCATCTATTAAAGCTTGAGTAAGATCCTTACGAATATCAAATTCAGGATTTGCTTGTAGCCAAGAACTTGAAAGTTGAGATGGTATATAATCTTTTTCTGTTTGAGTTCTCAAATCAGTGTTGCTATCCTTGAAAACCAATACACCGTCGATTCCCTGATAGTCAAGGTTGGCGAATCCTTTTTTATAAATACTTGTAGAGAATTGACTTAGAATTGCGTCTGAAACAGCGGCTACTGCGTCGTTCAAATCTTCCACATTTAAGAAAGAATTGTTTGGATAACCCATTACATTTGTGGCTGCATCAGATATCATTTTTCCAGGGGTAACATATTTAAAACTACTGCATAGTGTTATTGGTGGAGTTTGTTGTAATGCATTAATATAGGCTGTTTCTGTAACATTATTATCTATTCGGCCAGTTGCTGCACTTATACAGCGTTTGTCTCCCAAAAATCCATTTGCCGCTTGGAGGGCATCACGAGTATCTTTGGCTACCGATTGAGATGTGTCTGCTAATCTTTTTTGTATTTCGTTATCAGCCATTAATTTAAAACCAAGAGGATTGTTGGCTGGCACTTGAGTCATGGCTGTCCAAGCATCCCATCCACCCATACTAAAATCTTGATTGAATTCTTCGCTACAGTTTGTGTTTTCTCCATTTTCTTTTAAACAACTGGGATTTGTTTGAGCAATCATTTCGTTTAAAGAATATTGGGCATTTTCTGCAAATTTGGTTTTGTAAGCCAAGGCTTGATTTTTTAGCCATTCTTTACTATATGGGTTTATTCCATCTATTTCTATGCCAAATTGTAATATCTGAGTATCAGCGATATCTTTAAAGAATTTTCCGGAATCTTGTATAAAAGAAGGATTACCGTCATAGCCACTGTTGATCCACATGACTGTGCTCATAGTTAATTTTTGTAAAAGCATTTTTGCAATCAATCTCCCGATGCTTGCTATACAACTAGATTGTTTATTTATTTTCTCGGCCGTTTCGCCAAGTTTTTTTTGTTCTTCAAGTTGTAGTTTGAGTAATCTATTTGTTTCTGCGTTGCTCGGAGATGAACCGGCTTTAATTGTTCCAGAACTTGCTTTCGAATCTAAAGTTTCTGCAATGGTTTCTGCTTCAATTGAAAGTTGTACTTTTTTATCAAAATCTGGATCAGCATTCATTTTGGCCATTAGATCTTCTTCTGGGCTACCCCCTGTTTCCCCACCACTAAACATTTCTCCAATTCCACTGAATAGTTTTTTTATTCCACTACCTATTTCTTCTCGACATTGTGGTAATTTAGCAATAGCTGGAGCGAGGCCTCTTACATATCCTGATACACCTAATGCGCCTAAACTGCTATATTGCGCTTCGGCTTTTTGGGGCAAAAAACTCATAGGCATCAATATTGTGCTGACTATTAGTACAAATGAAATTATTGATTTGTAAGAATGTTTTTTTAGCATTTATTTTCTAATTCGTAATTCGTAATTGCCAATTTATAATTAATTATATTATACCATTCGTAATTCGTAATTGATAATTCGTAATTTAGAATTTTTTACTGCTTCAGTAAAAAATTCTCCAAATCTGCTACTGCCTTGACCAAATCATCGCTATATTTCTGATATTGAGAAAGTCCCGAGAGTCCAACGATTGGGTCAGCTGCGATTTTTCCCATACCTGAAACACTTATGCCAACATTGTTTGCACTATTTGCAATTCGTAGGTGATATGTTACGAGACTTTGTGGAACACTTAACCCCATTACTTTTTGGGCAAAATTCTGGTACGCGCTTGCTATTGCCGGTAATTTATCGTATTGACTGGTGTTGCTTGATGTCCCATCTGCAGAGTTGGAAGCGAGCGCTTGGCTAACAAGGTCTAATTCGTTTCCCAACCCAGCTGATTGGTATTTTTTAAATAAAGCTTTCACTCCCCAATAATATTTTTGTTTTGAAGCGGGATTATCAATGCTATTTATTTTTGCATCTGTTTCTGTATAACGATCAACCAAAGTTGGATCTATTATATTTTGCCCTAGAGCGCTAGAAAAATCATTAATTGTGTTTTGGTCAATTTGACCGGAGGATTTCATGGCGGAATAACTGGTGAAAAATTCTCTGGCGAATTTTTCTGTTTCAGTTAATTTTGTCGCATCCGCGATTACGTTTCCTTCTATTTTTAATTCTTTCTTTTTATTTTCTATGTAAGTTGCATCAGGAGTGTCGTTGAAAGTTATTTTTTTATGTGGGTCTGTTCCCCAAAGAGCTTCTTCCCAATCGGGAACACCGTCGCCATCGGTATCTCTTTGAATTAAATCTGGGAGAGTTGGGTTTTCTACCTTAAGGGCAGTATTGTTCTTGTTTCCTGTTATAGAAAAATTTTCTCCGCTAGACGGCATGAAGAAAATTATGAAAATAAGTACAGCCAAAACGATAATAACACTTGTTATTATTGCAAATTTTTTACTTGGCAGATATTTTTGATATTTTTCCATTTTTTACCTCTCTATTGTACCATTTTAACAAGGTCAATCCAATCTTTTAGTGTTAATTCCTCCGCTCTTTTATTCCCTAATGAATCTACAGAGGCCTTGCCTATGTATTTTTTTAAATTTGATGACAATTTCTTTCTTTTGTGAGCAAAACCAGCATGCACTATTTCCCAAAAAAGTTTTTCATTTACTTTCCCCTCTTGAGGGGTGGCTCGCTTGCGAGACGGGGTGGATGCATTTCTACCTCCCCCTAAAGGGTACTCCTCAAGAGGAGAATTAAAATTCTTTCTGGAAATATTTTTTATGGCAATTACCGCTGAATCTACTTTGGGGGCAGGAGAAAAATATTGAGCTGGCACTTTCATAATTATTTTCGGTTCACCGTATGCTTTTACGGAGATGGAAAGAATGCTTTCTTTACCGTCTTTTGCAATAATTCTTTTTGCCACTTCTTTTTGTATCATCAATATCATCATACTTGGTTGATTTTTTTCTGTTAAAAATTTTTTTAGTATCGCGCCAGTGATGTTGTATGGGATATTAGCAATTATTTTATAATTTCCCAAAAATGGAATGAAATTTTTCGAGCTGGTCTGGTTGAGCCCCTCGGATTTAATGGGGGCGACCCGAGGACCCGAGAAAAATTTGCAGTCCATTTTTTGGATATCAAATTTTAAAATATCTTCTTTGATTAAAATTAATTTTTTATTTTTAATTTCTTCAGAAAATTTATTTTGTAAAAAATCAAAAAGTTCACGATCTTTTTCTACAGCTATAAGCTGACAGCTATTAGCTAAAAGCTGTTTAGTGAGTGCTCCTTTTCCAGGACCAATCTCTAAAATAATATCTTCTGTAAAAATTTCTCCAGCTTCCACTATCTTATTAAGTGCTGGAATTGATTTTAAAAAATTTTGTCCTAAAGCCTTTTTGGCTCGGACGAAACTGTAATCAGTTTTTAGTCCTAATGATTTTTTTGCTCTAAAAAAGGTATCTTTTTTTGCGATAGCAGAGTTTGGTACCTTTTTATTTTTTCCAAAATATTTTTTCATATGTAAATTGTTTTTATTCCGCTTTCCCCTTCTTTTTCTAAAATATCACTGGGAATGTCTCCAATAAATTCAGATGGAGTATTTATTTGGCGTGAACCGAAGATTGTTCTAAAATTTGCAAATGATAAAAATAATTTTTCTTTAGCTCGTGTAAGTGCGACATAAAAAAGCCTACGCTCTTCTTCTTTGTCTTCAGCATTTTTTGTTTCACCATTTCTTTGGTGTGGGAAAAGACCATCCTCTAATCCAGTGATAAAAACATATTTAAATTCAAGTCCTTTTGATGCATGAACCGTCATCAGTTTTACCCCATTATTTTTTATCAAGGACTCTCCTTGATAATTTATCAATGAATCTTGATCTGAGGCTAAAGAGGCATCTTCTAAAAATTTTTCAATTCCCATTCCACCCTTTAAATTATCGTATTTTAGAGCCAAAGTTGCTAATTCTTTAATGTTTTCTAGTCTCTCTAAGTCTTCCTCTCCCCCAGCTAAAAGCTCTGTTTCAATGCCAGATTTTTTGACTGCAAATTTTATTACGTCGGAAGCTTTTTCAGTTTCTATTTTATTTTTTATTTCTTCCAGTATTTTATAAAAATTATCAATTTTTATTTTTGTTTTGATTGGTAAAGATTCTTTTTCTCCAGCAAAAATTTTCATTAAAGTTGCCTTCCCTATTCCCCTAGTTGGAAAATTTATAATTCTTTTTATATCTGAAAGACTTTCTGGATTTAATGCTGCGCGAAGATATGCAAGCGTATCTTTTATTTCTTTTCTTTCAAAAAATTTTACTCCCAAGACTTGGTATGGAATATTATATCGAAGCATTGCTTCTTCTAGCGCACGTGACTGAAAATTTGCACGATATAAAACTGCGATTCCTGACAGAGTCACGGATGTGCTTTGAGAGGGTGTCTCGCAGGCTGACGAGCCGAGAGGCAGCGCTCCGCGAGCACGCGGAGACAGCGACCCTATTAAAGTAGTATCCGTGACTCTGTCTTGTATCTCCAAAATTTTAGTGGCGACGAAATCTGCTTCATCTCCCTCATCCAACGCTTCATAAAAACCGATTTTTTCTCCAATTGGATTTTTGGTAAATAAATTTTTGTCTGGTCTGTATTTATTTTTTTTAATTATTTCGTTTGCCGCTTCTAAAATATTTTTTGTGGAGCGATAATTTTCTTCCAACAAAATTATTTTTACATCTTCGCAGTAATCTTTTTCAAAACTCAAAATATTTTTTAAATTCGCTCCGCGCCAAGAATAAATATTTTGATCGGCGTCTCCAACCACGCAAATGTTTTTATTATTTTCCGAAAGTAGTTTTGACATTAAATATTGCACCTCGTTTGTGTCCTGATATTCATCAATGTGAATATAGTCCCATTTTTCTTGGTAAATTTTACGAATGGATTCATTTTCTTTTAGTAATTTTGTCGCTTTTAAAAGCAAATCGTCAAAATCCAAAGAATTTTCCTTGGCTTTTTTCTTTTCATACAAACTCCAAACTTGGGCCACAATTTTACTCAAATAATTCCCTTCTCTATAAGCAGGGTCATTTACTTTTTCTTCATAATTTGCAAGATTTGTGAATTTTCCTTTTTCTCGGCTGATTATGTTGCCTATTTTTTTTGGGTCATATTGTTTTGGGTCTAATCCAATGTCCTTTATAGCCTCTTTTATCAAAGTTGTAGAATCTGATTCGTCTAAAATAGTGAAATGCCTAGTTAGTCCTAAAATTCTAGCGTTTTCCTTTATTATATAAACCCCTAGGGAGTGAAAAGTAGAAATGAAAGGAGCAAAGAATCCTTCTCGTGTGGGGTCGCTGTCTCCGCGTGCTCGCGGAGCGCTGCCTCTCGGCCCGTCGGCCTGCGAGACACCCCACTCAAGAAGATTCTCTGCCCCTAAGGCAGACATAATTCTTTCGCGCATCTCTTTGGCTGCCTTGTTGGTGAAAGTAACAGCCAAAATTTTCTCCGGTGCCACCCCGTTTTTTATCAAATTTAGTATTCTGTGGGTTATGGTTTTGGTTTTCCCTGCCCCTGCTCCAGCTACAATCAAAAGTGGCCCATTTATATGAGTGGCCGCTTCTCTTTGTTTTGGATTTAATTCTTCAAGATGGTCTTTCACTTACTCAATATAACACAATTTATTTAAAATTTACTTCATCTAATTTACCCAAAGATGCTATTTTGAATAGGGCTCTATCAATATATTGTCCACTGGTCTCTCCAATTTGTAATAGATTTTTACTTATAGGTTTTAATCCAGACATTTCATAAAGTTTATTAATAAATTTACACAAAGGACGATATACTTCTTTCAAATCATTTTGATTTGTGCCAACTATCATATCAGCCTGGCCGTCCCAGACTTTGTTCATAATAGATAATTCTTCTGGACTACTTTTGTTTGCATAAAAATTATGAACAATTTTTTCACTCAATTCAGATGCTTTTTCATACTGTTCTTTGGTTATACCATATGTGTTTTTAGGCGAATTGACCCAATCTTCCAAACGTTCTATATAAATTTTGCCATCTTTTATTGGTATTTTCTGATATTTTTCTCCGTCCCATTGGATTATATGATCCGTCGTTGTTTCCTTTGATATATCTTCATATTCGGATATTTTAGGATTCTCTTGGTTTATATTATGCAAAATATCGTGCGTATCAGAATAATTGTGTTGATCTTCAATTACTGATTTTAAATCAGCGATGGCTTGTTTTTTGATTTGTTCATCTAATTGACTTGCCTGATTTTGTGCATCGAGGTGGTCTTGTTCAGAATCACTTATTGCTTCGATGTCGTGGTGTGGTTGTGTATAAACACGTTCATATTTATCTATTTTTTCTTCAAACTTATCTCCTTCGTGATGTGTTTCAAGTATTTTTCCGTCGACATTTTTTTCATCAACAAGAATATGTCCACCTTCTGCTCTAATCTCATAAGCCACTTTATTTGCTTCTGTAATTCTTACTTCATGTCCAGTATTATCAACATAACCTTCTTTTATAGCTATAATGTGTGCTTCTTTTCCAGCAAATTCATGTAAAGCTTTTGCATCATTTATATCTCCCTTGAACCCCAATTCTGTCGCTAATTTTGGGTTATGTTCAATTTGTCTAATGAAAGAATGTTCTATTCCCTCTCCCTCATGAATGGCTGTCCCACTTGTTTTAAATTGTTCCAAAATTTTATTTTTTAGCTCTTCTGTTTTTATTTCACGATCATTTATTTTTGTTTCGACAGAATCTTTTTGTTCAATAATAGTTTTTAGGGTGTCTTGATTTCCGGTTTTTGTTTTTAGTGTTTCTTCTATAACATTTTTTCCTATGCCGGTGTCTATTTGGATAGAAGAATCTGACCCAGAAAGAATGTGAGATAAAAGCCCGGATATTTTTTCATAAGAAAGATATAATGTTTCTATCGTCATTGTTGCCACAATAACCTTGCCAGCTGTTTGTGCATAGCGACCAGCCATGGCAAGCTCATCAACCGTTCCAACTTGGGTTAGCATTCCATCATAGTCTGATAGTTTTTCTTTTTGTTTGTTTAAAATAATTTCTATCTTTGTTTCTTTTTCTTTTTGTGAAAGAGAGGTGTCGTTTTCTACTTTTTCTATTTTCGAATTTATTTTATTTACACTAAGTTCTAGATATTTTTTTAAAACATTTTGAATTAAATTATTTGCTGTACCTGGTTCCTCAAGTCTTTTTTGTAAATCCTTAGGAATTTTCGTTAGATATGCGTTTTTTAAAGCATCAGCAGAAACATTTTCTGTACCTTCTTTTTTTTGTGCCAACTCGTATATATTCCAAGCTTCTTCTGCTGCCTTATCGGCATTTTGGATTCTTGTTTTTTCTATCAGGTCTTCATTTTCTAAACGTGTTTCTGTTGCTGCTCTAGCCCCACGAGTTAAAGCCATACCCCCCATCATTACGTAACGTAATGGAGAAGCAAAAGAAATACCTGTAAAATCAGAAACCATTCTTCCATATTTTAAAATATTTCCAAACAAAAGCCCAGTATTTTGTATCCTATGTTGTTCTTCTTTGCTTGTTATTTTTTCTGCTGTTTTAAAAGCTTTTTCCGAATCTTCTATAAATCCTTTTTCTAGGTTTTTACAAAAACGAGAAGTTGTTTTATCTTCAGGTAATTTTTTTGATATCTTATTAAATACATTTGCAAAAAAATTGTTTTTCTTTTGTTCAACTTTAAATCCTAAAGTTTTAAGTCCCCATCCTATTTTTTGTTTGTCTTCTTCGGGTAGTTTTTCAAAAATTTCTTTTGCTTCTTCAAAATCAGGGAATAGTATTTGCTCATCTTTTGATTTCTCTTGAAACATTTTACCCGTATTGATTATATTCCATGCCTCTTGTGGTTCAAGATTATTTACCTCTTGTCGCGTATAACCTAAATCAAACAGTTGTTGTTCCATATCTCTGGTTATCTGGAATGGGATTTCTGTAGATAGATTAGTTTGATTTTCTTTTTCATTTATTTCAGGTGCTGGATTTTTATTTTCCTCAAATTCATTATCTAAAGCCTTGTGTATAATTTCTTCTGTACTTAAATTTTCAGGGAGAGGAGGTTCTCCTATTTTTCCAGGGTCTGCTTGTTTTATTGTGTTCCCTGAGTTTCCTAATTTTAAATTATATTTTTCTTCAATTTTTTTCCACTCAGCTCTGTACCATTTTTCTGTATTTTCTTTTACTTCTTCAAGTTTATTTGGGTCATTCTGGTAGGATTCCTTATTAGACTTAAGAATTTCTTGATATGTTTCAGAAAGAGCGTTTAATTCATTCCTTCTTTCTTTTTTTACCTTCTTGATTTTTTCTTCAATAGAAATGACTTGATTTTCTCCAGAGTTTCCGTTTTCAAGTTCTTCTTTAAAGCCATCGAGGATAAGTTTTTTAGTCTCTGTGTCATCAGATGTATCGACTTTTTCTTCTTTTTCCTCAGGTATTTTTTTTGTTTTCAATTCTTCTATTATTGCATGGAGATCATCAAATCCTTTGCTTTTTAAATCAATAAGAATTTTTTCAGTTTCTTTTATGTGTTTTTTGAGATTTTCTTCTGTTTGTGGATCATTTTTTAAATTTTTTTCCCATCTTTTACTTATCTCTAAATCCTTTTCAAAAAAGGAAATAGGATTATTATTAAATTTTATCTTTTCTTCTTCTGTGAAGGCAGTTTCTTTAAGAGTTTTCAATACATCGACAATCTTTTCTCCTGTTTTTGTCTTATCATTTAGGTTTGATGGATTCTCTTTTGTTTTATTTTTATCCATAATATTTTATTATAAAACTTTTTACTTTTTTAGCCTAATTTATTAGTTGAAAACGATCTTTATATTATATATTATTAAAATTAATCTGTCAACTAGTTTTCCACAGTTGGGTTGACTTGACCCCTTGTTTGGGCTACCCTATTAGGAGTGGTTTGAAAGGAAGTACCGAATAATCGATTTAACGAGAGAAACGACAGTAACCACCGTAAGAGCCTTAATTTACAATGTTTAGCATTGGTCGGCAAGGAAAATCTTACGGTAATTAATTTGTTTTATAAAACCTCAATTTAAAATACTCAGCGCTATTCTGGCCTTTTCCCTGTTCTCAGTGGTCTTTTTGGGGGTCTTTTTTGCGCCTTTTACAGCAAAAGCGGGACTCTTTTCTTCGATTTTAGGGAATGAAGCCTCTGCCGACATAGTGGATTCCTTAAATTCCCCTGAAGTTGTTAAAAACTCTCAAACAATGGCTTTATTGCAGGCTGGTGTTTCTTTTATCCCAATTTTACAAGATAAAAAAAATAAGGACGAGGAAGTAAAAAGTAATGCAGATGTTAATATAGTATCCGAAAATGCTCTTCTTCCTACCACTACTCGTATGAGTGTCTTAGGTGAAACTGAAACTGGAGACCCCTATTTTGATCAAATAAGTGTTTATGTGGTAAGAAAAGGCGACTCCATCTCGCAAATCGCGGATATGTTTGATGTTTCTGTAAATACTATACTTTGGGCAAATGACATGAAAAAAGGTGACAAGCTTGTGGAGGGCGATGTTCTCTTTATTTTACCGATTTCCGGACTTGAACATACTATTACTAAAGGACAGACTTTAAAAAGTATAGCTAAACTTTATAAAGCAGATGTTTCAGATATAGCTCGGTTTAACGGTATTACCGAAGAAACAAAACTTGTTGTTGGAGATAAAATAATTATTCCAGGCGGTGAATTATATAATGAAAGTTCTTCTTCAACTTCAAAACCTAATATTTCTAATACCCCAACCAGAAACGTAGCAGGATATTTTATAAATCCAGTTCCCGCTTATTCTAGAAGAAGCCAAGGGCTTCATGGTCCGGGGAACAGAGGTATAGATTTAGCAGCGCCAACAGGAACACCAATATTAGCATCTGCTTCTGGAACAGTTTTACTTGCGCGTACAGGATGGAATGGTGCTTATGGCAATATGGTTATTATTACTCATCCCAATGGAACAAAAACTCTTTATGCGCATTTGTCTAGAATAGCAACAAGTACTGGCGCGCGAGTGTCTCAAGGAGAAATTATTGGTTATGTTGGTTCTACTGGACGTTCTACCGGACCGCATCTTCATTTTGAAGTATTTAATGCTAAAAACCCGGGTGGCACCACTCCGATGTCTTGGGCAAAATAGAAATATACCTAAAATAAGGCTAAAATATAATATAGTCATATTTGAGTTATCCACATATTATAATTTGCAAAGATAATGATAATGTACTAACATTATTAGTATGAATAATTATATCAATCGTAATATTGTTAGCCAAATAAAAGAATGGTTATCTTATAATAAAATTATTATTTTATATGGACCAAGACAAGTAGGAAAAACGACTTTAGCTAAACATCTGTTAAAAGAAATTACAGGCAGTGAAGATGGTTTTATTTCTTGTGATGAAGGAGAGGCCTCTTTGGTGTTATCTAGCAACAATACCGAAAAAATAAAAAATTTTTTTGGTGAAGGCAATTTCTTTGTTTTGGATGAAGCGCAATCTATCCCCAATATAGGTTTAATTTTGAAAGTTTTTCATGATGCTTATCCAGAAATTAAAATAGTAGCCACTGGGTCATCATCTTTTGATTTAGCCAACAAAACAGCAGAGCCTTTGACTGGCAGAGCGAAAGAAATAATATTATTGCCAATGTCTTGGAATGAAACAAAAAATTTTTTTCATTCAAACAGAAATAAAAATTTTGTCATTGAAAAATTTTTAAGGTTTGGTGGATATCCTGAAATTGTCAAATCTGAAAGTGATAAAAAAGCCATATCGATACTTGAAACTATTTCTTCAAGTTATCTCTATAAAGACATATTTATGCATGAAAACATTCGCAAGCCGGAGCTGATTACAAAGATTTTAAAACTGCTTGCCCGCCAAATGGGAAACGAAGTTTCCTATAACGAAATAGCTCGTGAGGTTGAAGTAAATCGCGCTACTGTTATTCGATATATAGAACTTTTGGAAAAAACTTTTGTGATTTTTCGTCTTCCGGGACTCGAACGCAATCGTCGAAATGAAGTTGGTTCTAGAAAAATTAAAATATATTTTTATGATTTAGGTGTCCGTAATGCTATTATCCAAAGTTATGGGACTTTAGAGAATAGGATTGATGTGGGCGCATTGTGGGAAAATTTTTGTATTCTTGAAAGAATGAAAGAGATTAGTTTTGTCGGTGAACATCGTTCACATTTCTTTTGGAGAACAGATAATGGAAATGAGATTGATCATGTGGAAGAATTTCAAGATAAATTCACATGGTTTGAATATAAATGGGGAAACAAAAAAGAAAACAAAAATTCAATAAGAATTTTTGAGGAATCATATAAAAATTCAAACGGGCTTCTCGTTAGTAAAGAAAACTTTGAAGAATTTCTGAAATTTAATTTATTCTAATTTTGTCTAGTTATGCCAACAACAACAAAGCGACCATAGTTAAAATTCCGACTAATACTGCTATTATTTGTAAAATAGAATATTTTAATTCTTTTGTTTTATGAAGTTCAGGAATTAAATCTGCCATAGCAATATAAATAAAACCGCCGGCTGCGATTGGTATGACCCATAGAGTAAAAGTTTCTGCAATACTGCCAAAAATTAAAGCGATAAAAACTCCAAAAACAGAAGTAAGAGCTGAAAGAAAATTTAACCATAAGGCTCTTTTTTTGTCGTAACCTGAATGAATAAGGACTGCGAAGTCCCCTATTTCTTGTGGAATTTCATGTAAAACTACTGCTAAAGTTGTAGCAATTCCGATTGGAATACTTACTAAAAAACTTACACCAATGATTATTCCATCTGTCAAATTATGAAAACCGTCATTAAAAAGTATTAATTTCCCTGCTGGATGTATGTTTGATTCGTCTTTGTCTTCGCCATGATGGTGCCAATGAATAAATTTTTCCACAACGAAGGATAAAAGGATACCGGCGATGATTAATAAACTTGCTGAAATGGAGTTAGAAAATTTTTCAAATATTTCGGGCATCAGGTTAATAAACACATTGCCCAAAAGCGCGCCCACAGCCAGACTTATAAACAGACTGGTATATTTTTTTACAATTTCTTCCTTGAGTGAAAGTGAAAATACTCCAACTAGAGAGATAAGGCTCACTATAATTACACTAATGAATGCATAAAAATATATCGTTATCATGCAATCATTATATAGTATAAAAATTTTTGTGCCAGGAAGTAGAAAATTTAAATTTTTTGTGTTAAGATGCAGTTAATAAAAAAAACGGGCTGTAGTATACCGGTAGTACAAGCGCTT
>ERZ1292633.2047-Hain-H41-02um-R1-2047-length-20986-cov-23_pt1 | contig 20986 bp, 14 predicted proteins | sample MGYA00564406_ERZ1292633 | MGnify/ENA primary metagenome ERZ1292633 (study PRJEB36523, sample SAMEA6512639) | groundwater metagenome | collected 2019-01-08 | study: AquaDiva: Metagenomics assemblies of 32 groundwater samples
CCTGCTTGTATCCTTTAATGCAGTCGATACTTGATTTGTCAATAAATTCGAGCGCTCTGGGTAAGAGATTGTTGGAAATAATTTGACTCGCAGTTCTTACTGCGTCATGCGGGGTCGCAAAGAAGACCAAGAGGGTTTCAATTTTTTCCGGAAGAGGAAGCAGTTTCACCGTAATCTGTGTAAAAACACCCAACGTACCCTCTGAACCAACAAACAAACGGGTGAGGTCGTAACCGGTTACGCTTTTCAAAGTTTTTCGACCGGTATGGATAATACTTCCGTCAGCAAGGACAACTTCCAGAGATAGAATGTAATCTCTGGTAACGCCGTATTTCAAACCGGTGATTCCACCTGAACACTCGGCAACATTGCCACCTATGGTTGAAAATGCAGCGCTGGCTGGATCAGGTGGATAAAAGAGCTTATATTTAGCCACTTCGTTTTGTAATGTCTGGGTGACGACTCCAGGTTCAACCGTAGCTGTAAGGTCTTCAGGAATAAGCTCCAAAATTTTATTCAGTTGCGTGAAATCCAGTACGATTCCCCCCTGCACTGGTACAGCCCCTCCTGTGAGCCCAGAGCCAGCACCACGTGGATAAACCGGTATTTCATGCTCATTTGCAAACCGCAGGATGTTGGATACATGCTGGGTCGAACGCGGTCTTACAACAACGTCAGGAATATATTTTTGCTTAGTTCCATCATATGCATAACATATCCTGTCCTCAAGCGCTGAAAGCACATTTTCTTTCCCAATAAGCCGATTCAGCGCATCCAGCGATACCATTGTTTTTGACTTTGTGAGCGTAGTCGTTTCCATAGTAGAGTTAATCTATTAAATCTAAAGAAATAAGTCAACCTCTTTTTCATTTGCAAATAATTAAAGAAATTGCTATAACTCTTGTTATGTCAAAACCTTCTAGTGATTTAAATAGTTTGTTATCGGGAGAAGATGTAAATGGTGGATAATAAAAACCAGGTTGTACAAGATATTCCACTAGAAAAAGAAGAAGCAGAAATACTGCAGTTTATAGGGATACGGCTTGGAAAAGAGCTGTATGGTATCCCTGTTGAAAAAATAAGAAAAATTGTAAAACCTCTCCAAATAACAAGCATTCCGGGAACTGCTCCGCATATTATGGGATTAATGAATTTACAAGGGGAAATCCTGTGCATTGCGGATGTAAAGATATTACTCAATATGGGAAAGGCAATTCCAGCGGAGAACAGCCGGGTCGTAGTCATAAAAACTGTCGAAGGTCCTGTTGGGATTTTTTGTGATGAAGTGATGGATATATACGACATCGTGAAGAAAAGTATAGAAACCACACTGCCTGCATTAAATATGGAAATTAGCGGTTATATTCAAGGACAGGTACAGATACACAATGGATTGATGGGCATTCTGGATATTGAAAGATTATTATTTAAACAGGAGAAATAATTATGTGGGATATCTAGTGGAGTCTCGTCAAACCCCTTGTCATTATAAGGGTTTTACCGAGTAGGTATTTCGATCGGCTAAATAATTACTACTAATTTAATTGTATAGGAATATTCATTTTGTTTATGCGGGTTCTTGGTAGTGGCAGACAAAAATCCCCCTTAAAAAAGGGGGCTCGGGGGTTGTAAAATAGCCCAAAAAAACACAACCCCCTCAACCCCTTTTTTTAAGGGGGATTAACTCGTAAATTTTAAATAAAAAGGCATTTAACACCCGATTTCTTTCTTTACCATGGTAACTGCAAGGAGGTTAAAATATGACAAAGATATTAAACATAATAGTGGTTTTTATTGCGCTAATTATCGTTGCTTGCACGCATACGAATGCCGCGGAAATGAATGAGGAAGAGTATGCTCAGTTAAAAAACAGGCTTACGTCAGAATTCATGCAAAAATTAAAAGATGAGATTAAAAACGAGCTCATCACCGAACTGAAATCTGAATACACCATAGAGCCAAAACAAAAGCAAGAAGATAAGCAAAAATCTCAAACCGTTACTGCACAGCCTGCCGTACAAACACAAACCAGCGATTACTCCGAAACACATAAAGCAACTGACGTACTCAAAGAAGAACCCACGGAAGAAGGCGAATTTGAATTGGATACCGCGCATTATAGACTGGGCGAGGGTCTTACCTTTGGGGAACAAATGCTCACGATCAAAGGCTTTGGAAATGTAGACGCGCGTTATTTGGATAAGCACGTCGGTGAAAGTGTCAATCAAGGCAATACCTTTTTTTCTATGGGTGAATTGGACCTCTTTATAACCTCGAAACTTAGCAACCGCATTTCGTTTTTTACTGAAACCGTGTTTGAATTTGAATCAACAGGAGAAGTAACACCTGATGTAGAACGGTTGTTGATTCATTACGATATCAATAATCTTCTTAAGGTTGATGTCGGAAAGATTCATACGCCGATAGGATACTGGAATCGAGTCTATCATCACGGGCGCTGGTTGCAGACAACGGTTGATAGGCCGGAAATACTCAAATTTGAAGATGATGGAGGCCCCCTTCCCGCACATAGTACAGGAATACAACTGTCAGGCATTGCCATGTTTGAAGGCTTTGATATGAACTATGCGTTTTCGGTTTCCAATGGAAGAGGGATTGATACAGAGCAGCAGCAGACCGCAGTCGACCTAAATGATGAAAAGGCATTCTGCTTTCAACTCGAGGCGGTACCTCACAGCATTGTAGAAGGCTTACGTTTCGGCCCGACAGTCTATTACGATGTCATTCCCGAAGACGAAACCAAGCCAAACAGGGCAAACGAAATCAAAGAACTTATCTATGGCGGACATATTGTTTATTGCTTGAAGAACGTCGAGTTGTTAATGGAGGCATTTGAAATAAATCACGATGAGTTTTCTGGAAGCGTCTTTAACACATTCGGCGGGTATGCTCAATGTGCGTATGCGATAAGCAAATTTAAGCCTTACTACAGGTACGATTATATTAATTATGACAGTAAAGACCCGTTCTATAGTGAAAGTGAATTTGATTTTCTTGATACGAATACGCACACCGTTGGACTGCGATATGAACTCTCACAATTTAATGCTTTGAAGTGTGAATTTTCTCATGGTGTATTTGATGATGAAGATGCGAACATCATTCGATTGCAAACGGCATTTTCTTTTTAAACCGACGGACAAGATACTCTTGTGACAAAAAAACATGAGCAAAATTTAAAAACAGCAATACCCGTTAAAATGAACAAGTATCACGGATAACCTTTACTCTACGACTCAATCATCATTAAACATAGTAAATTTGGCTTTCGTCAACGTGCTTGTGTTACCCTCTTTAAATCTCCCTGTAAACGGGGGGACTAAGGGGGCATTGAATATTCGGAAACTTTTTTGGGTACATTAAAATGAAATACTTCCCATACATTTTGATTGCAATATTCGGTTTCGTGGTTGTCGTCATAGCAGATGTGCACGCAAATGTCGCTGTTATTGTTAATAAGTCAAATCCTGCAATAGACATTCCATACAATGACCTGAAGCATATCCTGGAAACCAAAAAACAACGCTGGGATAACGATGAAAAAATCACCCTCGTGTTCAAACCAATTACATCCAATGAGACACAGATTTTAATAAACAAAATATATAAAATACGATGCGAAGATTTCTGTCAATATTGGATGTTGAAATCATACAATAATGAAATATCAGAATACCCGAAAATGCCCGAAAGTTTAAGCGGAGTGATTGCGCTTGTTTCAAAAATACCAGGAGCAGTAGGTTTTATTGGTATAGACGAGGTATCTCAATGCAGTGAGAAAATAAAGGTAATCAGGGTCAATGGGAAAATGCCTGGTGAAGACGGTTATCCATTAAATAAGGAGAAATAATCATGAGGGACATGTTTTGGAGTCTTGTTATACCACTCGTCATAATACTGGTCTTTGATATTTCCTTGTTTATCCTGATCAAAGTAAAAATTATACAAAGACTGAAACTGGTAAAAAACCTGATTGTAATATTCCTGGTCGTAACCCTTGTCCCTCTATTGTGCGTTGGGTATGTTGCAAGAGAAAAAATATCCCAGGTTGTCTTCCATGACACGTATGAAAAAATAAGGTTTATAGGAAAGGCTCGTGCAGAAATATTAAATAACATGTTAGACACTATGGTAACGCATGCGGAAACCATTGCAAAACAGTATACCGTGATAGAGGTTTTGAAGAAAGTATCGGTTGAAGGAATAGACAGGTCTGATCTATTATTCAATGCATTGCTCAAGACTACACAAGAAAATTTGGATGGAATTATATCGAGCAGTAAGCTATGCGATATTATGCTCGTTTCTGCCGAGGGCAAAATTGTACTAACAGGAATAAGCCATAAAAAAGAGACTGAAACCGATGTCTCTGATGAGATATATTTTAAACGGGGCAAAGAAAAGACCTATTTTACGGACTTATTTTATAATAAATTTGTGGGTGATAATAACATGTATGTAGTAACGCCCTGCCATGACCTTCTGGGGCGATTTGTGGGTTGTGTTATATTAGAAATCAATGTTAAAGGAATTTACGAAATGCTCGCCGACCATGAGGGGCTTGGAGAAACGTTTGAAACTTATATTGTGAATCAGGATAACTTCATAGTTTCTGAGTCCAGATTCATCAAGGATGCCGTACTCAAGGTTAAGGTGGACACCCTGGGAGTAAACGAGGGTTTGAAGGGTAAAGCCGGAATTGCGTTTTACCCGGACTACAGGAATATTCCTGTAATTGGCTCATGGCATCCCATAAAACATATAAACTGGATATTACTTTCAGAGATTAGCGAAAAAGAAGGACTTGCGCCAATGCGGGCTGCCACGACTATACAGCTTATCCTCGTAGCCGCAGCAGGTATTATGACGGTAATTATCGCAATTTTCTCAGCGTTTGCTACGGTAAAACCTGTGCAGGAATTGATTAAAGTTTCAAAACATATAGGAGAAGGGAATCTGGATCAGGATGTGAAGGTACAAAGCTACGATGAAATTGGTACTTTAATAAATGCATTTAATGCCATGATAGGAAATATGCGCATACTAATTAAGCAGTCTCAGGAATCAATTATGCGTGTTTCTTCAGTTACAGCGGAGATAATGTCCAGTTCGGAAGAGCAATCGAGCGGCATATCTGAACTGGCTGCTTCTGTTGGTGAAATAACTTCAACAATTGGGGAGCTTTCCATTTCTGCGAAACAGATTGCCGTAAACGCAGAATCTGTGGCAAAGGTTGCCGAGGATTCAGAAACCACATGCCATCATGGTATGGAAGCCGTTTCGGCATCTATTCATATTATGGAAGATATCAAGGGGGTGACGAAGGATAGCGCTGGTAAGATTCTTTCTCTCAGTGAAAAAGCACAGAAGATTGGAGACGTGCTGGGAATTATTAGAGAGATTGCGGGTGAAACGCATTTACTGGCCCTAAATGCCTCGATAGAGGCGTCTGCTGCCGGTGAATTTGGCAAACGATTTGGCGTGGTGGCAGCAGAGGTTCGGAGACTTGCAGAACGGACAAAGACATCTGCAGAAGAGATAAAAGGCATTGTTTCAGAGATACAGGTGGCAACCAACGCCGCTGTTTTATCTACAGAACAGGGTGTAAAGAATGTGGAGAAAGGTGTTGATGTGGTGCAAAAGGCAGGGCAGTCTATCGAATCTATCTTGAATTTGACGAAAGAAACAACAGATGCCTCCCGGCAAATCGTCATGGCAACGCATCAGCAAAAAAGCGCCACGGAGCAGGTGGCAGGGACGATGAAAGAAATATCTGAGGTTGTAGGACAGACGGCCGCGGGATTAAAACAATCTACTGCCGCTGTCGCCGAATTGAACAAACTGGCAGATGATTCAAAGGAAGTTATTAAGAAGTTCAGAATGTAACCGGAGTCAGGATTATGATGATGAAGAAAATCTCAATTGGTAATGATAGAAATCAGGAGATTCTACGAAGAGATGAAGATATACCAGGAGAAGTGCGTCAATTTATAGGAATAAGACTCGAAAAAGAGATGTATGGCATTCCAATTGAGAGGGGGAGAAGTTGCGATACCACGTCAATATTATACGTATATCCCTGGTACGGTGCGTCTATCATGGGTTTAATGAAATCTGCACGGTAAAAAACTCTGTGTTGTCGATATAAAAGTATTATTAGATATGGGAGAAACGCATCCGAGTGAGAATAGCAAGATTGTAGTGATAAAGACGAAGGAATGTCCCGTAGGAGTAATCTGTGACGAGGTGTTAAATATATATGATGTATCGAAAAGTATAGAGAGACCCCTCTCTCTACGGTAAGCAACGTAATAAGCGCCTATATTCAAGGGGTACAGATCCACAATAGATTAATGGGCATTCTGGATATTGAAAGATTATTATTTAAACAGGAGAAATAATCATGAGGGACATGTTTTGGAGTCTTGTTATACCACTCGTCATAATACTGGTCTTTGATATTTCCTTGTTTATCCTGATCAAAGTAAAAATTATACAAAGACTGAAACTGGTAAAAAACCTGATTGTAATATTCCTGGTCGTAACCCTTGTCCCTCTATTGTGCGTTGGGTATGTTGCAAGAGAAAAAATATCCCAGGTTGTCTTCCATGACACGTATGAAAAAATAAGGTTTATAGGAAAGGCTCGTGCAGAAATATTAAATAACATGTTAGACACTATGGTAACGCATGCGGAAACCATTGCAAAACAGTATACCGTGATAGAGGTTTTGAAGAAAGTATCGGTTGAAGGAATAGACAGGTCTGATCTATTATTCAATGCATTGCTCAAGACTACACAAGAAAATTTGGATGGAATTATATCGAGCAGTAAGCTATGCGATATTATGCTCGTTTCTGCCGAGGGCAAAATTGTACTAACAGGAATAAGCCATAAAAAAGAGACTGAAACCGATGTCTCTGATGAGATATATTTTAAACGGGGCAAAGAAAAGACCTATTTTACGGACTTATTTTATAATAAATTTGTGGGTGATAATAACATGTATGTAGTAACGCCCTGCCATGACCTTCTGGGGCGATTTGTGGGTTGTGTTATATTAGAAATCAATGTTAAAGGAATTTACGAAATGCTCGCCGACCATGAGGGGCTTGGAGAAACGTTTGAAACTTATATTGTGAATCAGGATAACTTCATAGTTTCTGAGTCCAGATTCATCAAGGATGCCGTACTCAAGGTTAAGGTGGACACCCTGGGAGTAAACGAGGGTTTGAAGGGTAAAGCCGGAATTGCGTTTTACCCGGACTACAGGAATATTCCTGTAATTGGCTCATGGCATCCCATAAAACATATAAACTGGATATTACTTTCAGAGATTAGCGAAAAAGAAGGACTTGCGCCAATGCGGGCTGCCACGACTATACAGCTTATCCTCGTAGCCGCAGCAGGTATTATGACGGTAATTATCGCAATTTTCTCAGCGTTTGCTACGGTAAAACCTGTGCAGGAATTGATTAAAGTTTCAAAACATATAGGAGAAGGGAATCTGGATCAGGATGTGAAGGTACAAAGCTACGATGAAATCGGTACTTTGATAAATGTATTTAATACAATGATAGGAAATATGCGCTTATTAGCAGATCAGGCAACGGTGATATCCAAGGGCGACCTTACAACCAGTGTGGATGCAAAAGGAGAACTTGCTGATGCATTTACCAATATGCTAGAAATTATACGTTCTTTAATTAAACAATGTCAAGATTCAATTGGGCGTATTTCCGCCGTCTCGGTGGAAATGTTGTCCAGCTCTGAAGAACAATCAAGCGGTACATCTGAATTAGCAGCTTCGGTTGGTGAAATAACTTCAACAATTGAGGAGCTTTCCATTTCTGCGAAACAGATTGCCAAAAACGCAGAATCTGTGGCAAAGGTTGCCGAGGATTCAGAAACTACATGCAATCATGGTATGGAAGCCGTTTCGGCATCTATTCATATTATGGAAGATATCAAGGGGGTGACGAAGGATAGCGCTGGTAAGATTCTTTCTCTCAGTGAAAAAGCACAGAAGATTGGAGACGTGCTGGGAATTATTAGAGAGATTGCGGGTGAAACGCATTTACTGGCCCTAAATGCCTCGATAGAGGCGTCTGCTGCCGGTGAATTTGGCAAACGATTTGGCGTGGTGGCAGCAGAGGTTCGGAGACTTGCAGAACGGACAAAGACATCTGCAGAAGAGATAAAAGGCATTGTTTCAGAGATACAGGTGGCAACCAACGCCGCTGTTTTATCTACAGAACAGGGTGTAAAGAATGTGGAGAAAGGTGTTGATGTGGTGCAAAAGGCAGGGCAGTCTATCGAATCTATCTTGAATTTGACGAAAGAAACAACAGATGCCTCCCGGCAAATCGTCATGGCAACGCATCAGCAAAAAAGCGCCACGGAGCAGGTGGCAGGGACGATGAAAGAAATATCTGAGGTTGTAGGACAGACGGCCGCGGGATTAAAACAATCTACTGCCGCTGTCGCCGAATTGAATAAACTGGCAGATGATTTAAATGAAATAGTTAAAAAGTTCAAGACCTAATATGGGGAATATCCTGGTGTTTAAAATAGGGGCAGCTTGTTTTGGTATTGAAACTGCGCATGTAAAGGCTGTTGTAAAGGACATGGAGCTGACTGATGATAAGAATTATCCGGATTTTGCCAATGGTGTTGTGGAATACGAAGGGCAAAAGATATTTGTGGTTGATTTCGGAGAGAAGCTTTTTCAGAAAATAATCACCCCTTTAATAAACGCAAAGGTTACTGAAAATACCCCTGCTTTAACTCCTTCTGCCAGGGTAGAGGAAGCCCGGAAAACGGGACTTTCCTCTTCTTTTGTTGGACGAAAAAAAGAAAAGAATGAAAAGGCCCGTTCGGATGAAGTATTACCTCCCTCTCAAAGAAGACAAAAATCTGTTTCGGGGTTAAAGATGGAAAAATGTCAATGGGTTGATTTTATATTGGTCTCGTTTCAGGATGGTGAATTCGCGATACCGATTGATGAGGTTATAGATATCTTTCAGATTTCAGAAAAAGATATAAAACCTATCCCTCTATTTGCCGTGAAGCATATGTCTAAAAATTTCTTTAAAGGTGTGTTTAGTGCGGACGAAAAATTAGTACTGTTGCTGGATGTCGGTAACTTTTTTAAGCAGGAGACATATTTAACGGATTAAACAGTCATGCCTGCAGTCGGCACAAAGGGTGATGAAGACTTTTACCTACAGGCGCAAATAAGGGCGCAAAGGACGTGGAGAGCGAGAGGAATCTCAATCAAGAAAGTCTTGAATTACAGTTCGTAAGGTTGGGTTGAGCGAGGCGAAACCCAACAGTTTGATTTAAACGGCTCAAAATCGATGGAACTGCTGTGATGGGTTTGCTTCGCTTAACCCATCCTGCGTAACTGCGTAACCCAAACCTTTAGGTTTGAACCTTTCTGTTTTTAAAGGATGGTTTGATGATACATTTTCGATGCGTGTTGTTTTTCATTCCGGTGTTCGTTGTCTTAACCTGTAATCAAGGGTTCGCTGAAGAAGTAAAGGAACTTCATGGGAATAAAATTATGGATAATTCTTTCCTGATTGAGGAGGCATACAATCAGGAGCCTGGAGTTATCCAACACATTCAAACATTTCGATATTTGGAAAAGAGCGAAAACTGGGAATATTCTTTTACCCAGGAATGGCCTGTCCCTGGTCAGAGACATCAGCTTTCCTACACAATTCCAGTTAGCCATCTGAATAATCCTGTAAAAGAAACCGACATAGGCGATGTGGCATTAAATTATCGTTACCAGCTTGTTTTCCAGGAGGCGATTGCCCTTGCGCCTCGTTTTTCAACGCTTTTGCCCACAGGAGATTATAAGGAAGGATTTGGCAGCGGCGCCCTCGGGTATCAGGTAAATATTCCGCTTAGCTTGGAACTCTCTGGAAAATTGGTGAACCACTGGAATATGGGGACGACAATTATCCCGGGAAATAAAGAAGCTGATGGAGCAGATGCGGATACTTTTGGATACAACTTTGGAACCAGCCTTATCTGGCTTGTATCGGAAAATTTTAACCTCATCTGTGAGGCTGTATGGAATTCCCCGGAATCTGTTCAGGCAGATGGCACAAAAACAAGAAATGACACATTGTTTATTAACCCAGGCGCTCGATTTGCCATTAACTTTGAATCTGGATTGCAAATGGTGCCTGGGATTTCCTTTCCGATTGGTTTAGGACCTTCGAAGAATGAATATGGTGTATTGCTGTATCTTTCTTTTGAGCATCCCCTGTTGTGAATTGGATTTCTAAAAAAAATTTGCAGGGTGAATCCCATGAGCCAAAGGCTCGCAAAAGCGTATAAAATATATCACCCTCCCTTAATCCCTCCCATCAAGGGAGGGAAAGTTCCCTCGCCCCTTGTGGGAGAGGGTCTGTGTGAGGGGTATTTCGTGTTAATACTACTATAATATGAATAATGGTTTCGATATAACGACCTTTGTCCCGAAGTTTGTGGACGAGAACAGGGACAGGATACAAAAAATAAATCAGGCTATTCTGGCCTTTGAAAAGGACACATCCAATCTTGAATTACTAAAAGAGATTATGAGGGATGTCCATACCCTGAAAGGAACTGCAAGGATGATGGGATTTGTTGATGTTGTGACCTTGGCTCATAAGGTGGAGGATGTATTTGTAAAGATTAAGGAATGTGGCTTACAACCAACAAAAAGATTATATGATGTTGTATTTCAGGCATTAGACGTGCTCGCAAACATGGTGGAGTTGAAACTTAAGGACGCAAAAAAGATAATGGATGTGGAGAAAATGTGTGGTCGGCTAGAGGTTGTTTTGAGCCCTGCTGGGTTGCAAGGCAGGGAAGAATTGTTACAACTCGAAGTAGATAAAGTCGTGTATGATACGGCAGAGTCAAAAATTGTGCAGACTGAATCGTCCCCAACAACTCCCATCGAGACTGAGGGTAAAGGGGCAGTAAGTGAGGTAAAGATTGTACAAGAGCTTAGAAAATCTATACGAATAGGGCTGGATAAGATCGAAGCCTTATACAATCATTTGGTGGAATTAATCATGACGCAGATGACTTTTCGTCAAAGATACGAGGACATGGTGAAACTAAACCAACATGCGAAGCAGTTAAAGACAATAAAGGCGGAGACCGAGGCTGATTTAGGTTCTCATGAATCGAATAATAAAAAATTGTATCAGATTGTCACGCGATATAATAGAGAAGAAGAACACCTCCTGGAAGAAATATCAAGGTATTCAGAGTCATACGAGGCAGACGTTGTTAAACTCGACGCTATCACAGAGGGTATTCGTCAACAGGTGATGGCCATGCGCATGCAGCCCATTTCTGCAATATTTGATCTGGCGGCGCGTATGGTAAGAGACCTTTCAAGACAATTCAGTAAGGAGGTAAACCCCTTAATTTCAGGCGCAGAGGTGGAATTGGATAACAATATTATAGAAATGTTAAAAGACCCTTTAGTGCATTTGTTAAGAAATGCAGTAGATCATGGCATAGAAGAACCTTCTCAACGCGCATCCCTTGGGAAGAAAAAGACAGGTACTATTGCATTAAGTGCGAAGCAGGAAGGCGGAGACGTTTTGATTAGTGTTGAAGATGATGGAAAGGGAATTAATAAAGAACTGGTAAAAGAAACGGCCATCCGGAAAGGGCTTTTGAGTGAAGAAGAAGCTAAAAAGGTGTCGGATGCAGAAATTTATGAAATTATAATGAAACCCGGATTTTCTACAAGTAAGATTATTACCGATACATCTGGACGTGGTGTAGGCATGGATGTCGTAAAAACAGTGGTGGATAGATTAAACGGTTCTCTCATTATTGAATCAACGGTGGGGCATGGTACCAGGTTTATTTTAAAAGTGCCGGCAACAATTGCCCTTATTAATGTTTTGATTTTACGGGTTGGGAATATGACCATTGCCGTTCCGTCCCTGAGCATTGACCGTGTTGCTCATGTTTTTTGGAAGGATATAAAAACCCTGGAGGGGAAGGCCTCTGTTTTTATAGAAGGGCAAACCATTCCTTTGGTTCACATGGCGGATATTTTTGTGCTGGAAAAGGAAGAGGGGAAAAAAAGTGAACGTATTCCAATTATTGTCACCCGATCCGAGGGGAAAAAGATTGGTTTTATTGTCAGCGAATTTTTATATGAGAAAGAGGTTGTTTTCAGGGAATTTAAAGGATATTTAAAAAGGCCGAGATATTTTTCGGGTGTTACAACGCTTGGGACAGGACAGGTCATCCTGATATTAAATATGCAGGAACTTGTCAAGGCAAGAGATTTGGTGGGTGTATTACCAAGAGGTGAAGTTTCAAAGGTAGTAAAACCACAGGCTAAAAGGAATGCAATCCTGATTGCCGAAGATTCAATGATAACAGCAGAATTGGAGAAGAATATCCTTGCGAATGCCGGCTATGAGGTCGATGTTGCAATTGATGGTATCGATGCTATGGACAAATTACATGGGAAAAAATATGACTTATTAATAACGGATGTTGACATGCCCAGGATGGATGGATTTGAGTTAACGTCGAAGGTGAAGGCGGATAAAAGACTGAGAGACTTGCCTGTCGTTGTGGTAACCGTAAGAGAGAGAGAGGAAGATAAAAGGAAGGGTATAGAGGTAGGCGCAGATGCTTATATTTTGAAAAAAGAATTTGATCAGAGCAACTTATTAAATACGATAAAAAGACTGATAGGAGAATAATTTCAATCTGTGATAAGTTCATTGTATAGGAATTTTCATTTTATTCATGCGGTTTTTAGGGTATCTTTTCAAGTGGGTTGGGTGAAGCTTGCCCTGTTAGATAATTAAGACTTGGGCCTTAAGTTACCTAGTGAGGCAGACAGCGCGTAACGCAAATCTTCGGGTTTGCCAGTTATCTAACAGGACGAGCGCACCCAACAAAAATGGTGGTGATGGGTTCGCTCTGCTTAACCCATCCTTAGTTATTAAGGATTAATGTAAACAGACACAGGGCGTAAAGAAAGAAAACAGATGTTGAGAAGAGGAGAATTTGGGAAGCAGAGGAAGTCACAACCTCTCAATTTCCCAATTTTCCAACTTCTTTCTCTGTCCGCTCTCTACGTCTCTGCGGTGAACGATTATTAAAAAGGAAATTATGTTCGAAAAAATTAAAGTACTGATTGTAGATGATTCCGGACTCGTCAGGGAAATATTGGAAAAAATCATTGAGAGCGACCCACTACTACAAGTAGTGGGCATGGCCGAAAATGGTGAGAGGGCGATTGAGTTGGTGCGGAAGCTAAGGCCGGATGCCGTTACCATGGATATCAATATGCCCGTGATGGATGGTTTCCAAGCAACGGAACAGATTATGGCATATCATCCAACGCCTATATTGATTCTTTCTTCTGTCATAGATAAAGAAGGGCTTTATACCACCTTTAATGCACTTGCCGCAGGTGCGGTGGACGTTATGGAGAAACCATCTGGATTAGGAGGGAATACGTGGAATAAGATTGGGGAAGTGCTCATTCAGAAGGTCAAGCAGATAGCGAAGGTAAAAGTGATAACCCATGTAAAGGGTAAGTCTCGGGCATTTTCAAAACAAAGAGGACCTGTTTCCCTTCTTAAACCGGTCAGATGCGAAATTGTTGGTATCGGGGCGTCTACGGGAGGGCCTTCTGTCGTTATGCAGATATTGAAAAATATTCCGGCAAACTATGATTCTGGAATTTTGGTGGTTCAACATATGGCTAGTGGCTTTATAAAAGGCTTTGTAGACTGGCTTGGGAATGCGTGTGAGGTAAAAGTCAAGCTGGCTAAGGACGGTGAAAAGATTGAAAGTGGACAGGTGCTGGTTGCCCCTGATGGATATCATACCATAGTCCGCGGTAAAAAAACCGTAGGTTTAATTTCAGGCGAAAGAGTACACGGCGTGAAACCATCTGTAGACATATTGTTTAATTCCATTGCCGAGGTATTTGGGGAAACTGCTGTTGGGGTTTTATTGACCGGTATGGGTTCGGATGGTGCAGAAGGTTTAAAACACATGAAAGACAGAGGCGGTATTACGATTGCCCAATCCGAGAATTCCTGTACTGTGTTTGGCATGCCAAAGGTTGCTATTGAAAAAGAAGCCGTCAGTGAGGTGTTATCTGTAGAAGATATTATCCGTACACTGAACATCATACATAATACGCAGTGAAGTATGAATTGTCAGATTTTTCTGATTCATGTAAACATAATTGTTGCCATTCCCGCACGAGGAGGATCAAAGAGAAGTCCTTCTCTAGGGGGAATGGTTTCCTGTTTTCCCAGGGACGGCAGGGGGCTGGACAGATACTATAGTTTCACGAGGGGGGATAGGAATGGATAAGGGAAATATTTTAGTGGTTGACGACAGTCCGTTAGTGCTGGAAGTCATAAGTAAATATTTGAGGGATAAGGGATTTAATACGCTCACTGCCTGTGATGGTATTGAGGCAATCGAGAAAACATTTACGGAACTGCCGGATTTGATAATACTTGACGTTGCGATGCCAAAGATGAATGGGTATCAGGTCTGCCGTTTGTTAAAATCAGATCCCGAAACATGCCATATCCCCATTATTATTTTGACGGTGAAAGATCAGGCACACGATAAATACTGGGGTATTCAGACCGGCGCAGATGCTTATTTATCCAAGGAACTTGAACAAGCTACCCTCTTGAAAATAATAGCGGACCTCCTACAGAAACGGAAGAAGTCTGAATACAAAAAATCACTTATCAGGGAAAGCAGCGTAATAAATGCCGTTAACATCATTTCCGAAGTCAATGAGTTGCTCGATAAAAAACTCTTTGAAGCAACGGTATTAAATGAAATGAGTTCCTTGATTGAGAGAAAGATTGATAATTTCGAAGATGTTGTGAAGAGTGTAATGGGGACCCTGGCAAAAATTCTGGAATATAATGTGGCGGCGATTGTTACCCTGGAGGAACACAATGTCGAGTGCTTTTTTAAAATGAATCATCCGGTAAGCGAGCAGTATCTGAAAAAGGTACAGGAGTATGCAAGAAGCTATTTGCAGGCAAACGGTGTCTCTCTCATGGCATCAGGCACAATGACCGTTTTTGATTTTGATAAGATTGAACAGACAGGTGAAACAAAAATGGCTTTTTTCGATGTGCCGATAAAATATAATAATAAGCTGGGTGGTTTAATTATACTGGCTCATGATCCCTCTGAAAGAATTGATGGCAAAGAAGAAGCCTTTTTTAAGATTGTGGTAAAACAGGCTTTCGTCATAATAGAAAATTCGTGGCTTTACAATAAGGTGAAAGAGCTTGCTATTACCGATAGCCTGACAGGCATCTATAATCATGGTTTCCTGTATGAATGTTTGTGTAAAGAATACGCCAGGGCTGAAAGGTATAAACTGCCTCTTTCCTTTCTGATGATGGATGTAGATCATTTTAAAAAGGTGAACGATACCTATGGACATCTTCAGGGCGACACCGTGTTATGTAAAATATCACAAATTTTAAAAAATAACATTCGTGTCTGTGATACCCTCGGGCGGTACGGCGGTGAGGAATTTTCTATTATCCTGCCGGAATCAAAGCTGGAGGATAGCATGAATTTGGCTGAACGAATGAGAAAGGAAGTCGAACAATATAATTTTGGAGAGGTAAACAAGGTAATCAAGTGCACCATTAGTATTGGCATTTCCAGCTATCCAGGCCCTGACGTAAAAAATTTGGAAGACTTAATTAATAAGGCTGATAAGGCGCTTTACAATGCAAAGGCTGAAGGCAGGAATCGGGTGTGCATTATTTAATGGAAGAAACAAAACGGATATTTTCTAAAATAGTCTTTGATAAATTTCGTCAGAGTATTGAAAGTCTCACCGGTATCTATATTGACGCCAGTAAGCAGAATTCGCTTAAAATAAGTCTGGATACCCGTATGAATATCATGGACATAAAAGATTATGATGCATATTATTCGTTCATTACAACAAACGCCATAGGGAAGAAAGAATTTAATGAGCTATTAAATCTCATATTGATTAAAGAAACATTTTTCTTCCGTGATGACAGGCAATTGAAGGTTTTGACAGAAAATATCTTGCCTGAGTTGATAGAAAGAAAAAAAGATAAAGAAATAAAAATATGGAGCGCTGGCTGTGCTACAGGCGAAGAACCGTATTCCATAGCGATGGCGCTCATGGAAAGCTCCCTGCCTGACAGTATGAATGTCTCTATTTATGCCACAGATATTAGCGAGGAGGCTTTAAAAAAGGCCGCAGCGGGTATTTACAGTAAAGGGAGTATGCGGTCAATTGATAAAACAATCTCAAATAAATATTTTACCCAAAAAGACGGACGATACTATTTAAATGATACGGTAAAACAACGCATTTGTTTTGATACGATAAATCTAATCGAACCTTTTTTCCCCAGAGAAGCTAATCATGTTGATATTATTATTTGCAAGAATGTGTTGATCTATTTTAGGACAGAGACAGTAAAAACGATTATTCGTAAATTTTATAATATGCTTACCGATGGAGGTTATTTATTTGTTGGTCATTCAGAATCCCTCTGGCAGATATCAGATGACTTTGATTTAGAAGAAGTTTCCGGAGTATTTGTATACCGTAAAGAGGGGAGAAATAGGGCTGTACCCGCAACAAAATGCTTTCAGCAAAGGGAAAAAGCAGTGAATCGTATGGTTTTTGCCAACCAAAGAATGCCTTCTCCCTTAAAGCGGAAGATGGGCCGGCAAGTCGACCTTGCGACACAAGCAGTGAGAGGGAAGGTGGTACCGCAAGAGATTGACCTGAAACGCAAAAGAAATCTATCTGAATGGATAAAAAAAGGAGTACACCCTCCCGATGGTAATTATGAAGCGGTATTAGAAGATATCGAAGAGGTACTGCAGAAGGAACCGAAGAATATGGATGCCCATCTATTAGCTGGTAAGATATATGCAAATATGGGCTTGTATGATAAGGCATTAAAAAAGGGTATGGATGCCCTGGAGGTTAATGATTTATCAGCAGATGCCTATTTGATTTTAGGAAGTATTTATTATACGATTAGAGAAAAAGAAAAGGCCATCTCCTCCTTTAAAAAGGCGGTTTATTTAGATAACAACTCTGTATTATCACATTATTATCTTGGAAATCTGTATAAGGAAGTCAATCTCATTGAACAGGCTATAAAAGAATATAAGAATGTGATTCACATATTTGAGACAAATACGGATAGGAAAGAGTGGCTGGCTGGTGAAGTTTTTACCGTAAAACAGTTGAAGGAAATATGTGCAAGAAACGCTGAAATATTGGCATCAAATCAACAGGGCGGCTAGTATAGTGGCTTTACGTTCACAAAAATAGTAAAGTAAACGGCATTGAAAAGTAGGCGAATTCCTCTTTCGTAAAGAATGGTTTAAAGAGGGCTCATGCAGTTTTTTTTACCATGTATTAGGAGGGTATGCGATGGATACAAACAAATGGAGTGTAAAAGGGAAAGTATTAATAGTTGACGACAGTCCGCTTGTCTGCGACATGTTTAGTAAAACATTGGCTATAAAAGGATATAAAACGGAGGTCGTCCATGATGGAGAATCTGCTCTGAAAAAACTGCGTACAGAAAGTTTTCAGGTTATGATATTAGACCTTGTTATGCCGGGAATGAATGGGATTGAAATACTGAAGGTATGCAGGAAAGACAACCAGGAGATATGTATTATTGTTGCGACATGCTATACGAGTGAAGCGACGGCCGTAGAAGCGATTCATGAAGGCGCGGATGATTACGTTGTGAAGGATTTTATGCTCATGAATGATGCCAAGAGTTTGGAGGTCATAATTAGCCGTGGGTTAGAAAGAAGAAGACTTGCCGTAGAAAATATCGAGTTGAATGAACAACTCAAGGAACTTAATATAGTTTTACAAGCTGCTTACGCACGAGAAAAAGACGAGAAGGATTATATTCGAAATTTATTTGGTAGTATATCCTTTGCCGTAGTTTTATCAAAGATTGAAGGGGGTATTTGCGGATTCAATGATGCCTTTGTAAAAATGACGGGGATTCCAGAGAGCGATCTTTTTCGCATGTGTGTGTTTGATTTGATAGGAAATGAATTTAGAAGTAATGTAGAGTCGTTGTTTAAAAAGATTCGAGCTGGCGCAACGCAAGGAATAAAGGTAAAGATTATTGCAAAGTCACAAGCGGATATTGACGTTATTTTTAATGCAATTCCCTTTAAAATGGCTGGAGAAATACTGGTCCTTTCAACGATTGTTAAACCCTTAGTAAAAAATGAAGGACCGGCCCCTCGGGTCTTCGTTTAGTAGGGTAAACGGTGCGCTACGAAACTGAACATGATTCAATATTGATATTTCTCAGATGCCTTACTTCTTCGGAGGTGTAAAGAAATTAATGTATTTTGAGTAAAGAATTTATAGTCAGCAACAATAATAACTAAACAAACCCCCCTTAGTCCCCCTAGGTTAATGTACAGGAATTTCAATCTTTTGAAAAAGAGAGGCTTCGCTCCGTTCAGCATGACAACGGGTCATTCTGAGTGAAGAGAAGCATCTAATTCAATGTTCAGGAAATTCAAAGTTGCAATTGTAGCGCGAACTGAAGTTCGCGCTACATTGAAAAAGTCACCGAAGGCCTGGTTCAAGTCGTTCACTATAATTTTGTTTTGATAATATTACGCGGTTTCCGGAAATAAACTATGAAAGATGAGAAAATAAAGTCACAGTTCGATCAGATTATATCAGCGCTGTCACTCATCATGGACCAATTTGGACATCACAATCTGCTGCATTCGAGACGTGTTGCCGTAATTGCAACGGCCCTTTCGGAAATCGTCATGCCCGAAAAGCGAGATATTATATTCTATGCAAGCTTGCTTCATGATGTAGGTGCCGTCATCTTTGGTGAACATCCTGTAATGTTTCCAACTATGCAGGAACAAAAACGAGTTCCCCATATCTTTGAACATCCTACGGTAGGCTCAAAGATTATATCCAGAATAAGTGTCCTGGAAGAGGCACAAGCCTTTATCCAGGACCATCACGAGTGGTATGACGGAAGTGGTTACCCCAACGGGAAAAAAGGTGAGGATATCTTCCTGGGTGCGCAGTTGATTCATATCGCTGATACGATAGACCAAAAGATAAAGGTGTATGGAGACTATCCATGCACTGAAATTTATAATTATTTAAGATTGCATAAGGGGCGGGAATTTAGCCCAGACCTGTGGAACGCTATAATGGACTTAAAGAATAAGGATGCCGGGTCTTTTTGTATGAGAATTTCTGATGATATGAGTATGCAGGGGATATTTTCAGAGATGATTCAGTCGGTTGATCCACATTGGATTATATTTACAGCTAAGGTGGATGACTATACGCAGGTTATCCTGCATATCTTTGCTGACATTATTGATGCCAAGCATAAATACACAAAAAACCATTCGGAACGGGTTGCCTTTCTAAGCGAAAAGATTGCCCGTGTTCTGGAATTATCTGAGGCAGAAATTGAGAAAATCAGGAATGCTGCTCATCTGCACGATATCGGTAAGGTGTACATACCGTACGAAATCATAGATAAACCTGGACATCTTTCTGACCGGGAAGTGGATATCATGAGAAAACACGCAATTATTACGATGGAGATACTGGACACGATTGAAGCATTCAGAGATTTATCGCCTATTGCTGGATTTCATCAGGAACGGTACGATGGTAAAGGATATCCTGACGGATTAATGGGGGAAGATATACCATTGGGAGCAAGAATTCTATGCGTTGCAGATTCCGTCGATGCCATGTTGTCAGACAGAGCCTATCGAAATGGCATAGGAGTAGGGAATACTATTATCCAGTTACAGCGATGCTCTGGTACTCAGTTTGATCCTGTGGTAGCCCATGTTGCTATAGGGTTATTGAGTGATAAAGTATTCGTGGATGAGCTGAGAAGGGCAGAATAGTTTGTATTGCTGGCAGAACCGTAGCGCGGGTGGTTTATCCCCCGCTGGCCGACCACAAGGGATCGGCGCTACGTTTTTCGACAAAAAATGTCAAAATATTTTTAAAGTACTAACTGCCGTTTCCTTCCTTCCGTAATGCCACATCAATAGAGTAGTTTAGAATTGACACGATAATAAAATATGAGTAATATCTATTTTTCGTTTTTGTGTTTGCAATTTCACTGTTAAGAGGATTCTGTCACTTCATTAAGAATACAATAGTTCCTTAATAAAAATATTTTAACATTCCTGGTAAATAATTTAGGCTGCATTCGGCAGCGATTTTTAAGCTCCCCCCTCTAGAAAGAGGGGCCGGGGGGGTTCCAGTAAACTTACACACCCCTTTATCCCCTCTTTCTAGAGGGGAATCATAAAAGATTGGAATTCCTTAACATAGATTTGGGTGCTATGCAGATAGATACTGATATTTTAATTGTTGGCGGTGGAGCGGCAGGTTGTTTTGCTGCCGTGGAGATTTACAAAAAATCGCCAAACTGCCGGGTGGTTATTATGGAAAAGGCTCACATTGAACGCAGCGGTTGCCTTGCCATGGGTTTGAATGCCATTAATGCGTACTTGCATTCAGGGCAGACGCCTGAGTCTTATGTGTCGTATGTGGAGCAAGAGTTTGAGGGTGTATTAAGAAAGGACCTTGTCTATACCATTGCGCAAGGACTGAATGAGGCAGTTAAGGATGTAGAAAAGATGGGGCTTCCGATCGAGAAGAATGAGGATGGTACATACAGGAAACGGGGGAAGCGTAGTATCCGTATTTTTGGTGAACGGTTAAAACCCATACTGGCAGAGGCTGTAACCAAAACTCGTACCCAGGTGTTAAATCGCGTTGTGGCGACAAATTTTATCTATAATGGTGAACGTATCTGCGGGGCATTTGGATACGGGATTAAGGACAGCAAGTTTTATG
>ERZ1292633.2049-Hain-H41-02um-R1-2049-length-20972-cov-5_pt1 | contig 20972 bp, 16 predicted proteins | sample MGYA00564406_ERZ1292633 | MGnify/ENA primary metagenome ERZ1292633 (study PRJEB36523, sample SAMEA6512639) | groundwater metagenome | collected 2019-01-08 | study: AquaDiva: Metagenomics assemblies of 32 groundwater samples
GCGTCAGGCGCAGGGAAAAATCTCCGATGCGCGACGGCTCTACGCGACCGCATTGCGAGTCGATCCGACGCTCGCCGACGAAGTGCCGGAGGAGATGCGCGAAGGCGTCTCAGAGACCCTGCGACGTCAGGACGATGCGAATCGTGCGCAGCAGGATCGATAGATCGAGCCAGAGCGACCGGTTGGCGATGTAGGCGAGGTCGTAGCGCAGCTTGTTCTCGGGCGTTGTGTTGTACTCGCCGTTCACCTGCGCGAGACCGGTGAGACCCGGCGTCGCCGCGAAGCGCTCGGCGTAGCCCGGAATTTCAGCCAGGTGTTTCTGCACGAAGCCCGGGCGCTCGGGGCGCGGCCCCACCAGGCTCATCTCGCCCAGGAGGACGTTCCAGAGTTGCGGCAGCTCGTCGAGGCGGAAGCGACGCAACGCGCCGCCGACCGGCGTGAGGCGGGGATCGTTCAGCCGGGCGAGGACCTCGCGGGAGTCGTGCTCGGCGTCCGCGCTCATCGTCCGGAACTTCCACAACCGAAACGTCGCGAGGCCGCGTCCGACGCGCTGTTGCCGGAGGAGCACCGGACCTGGCGAACTGACCCGGACGGCGATGGCGGCGCCCAGCATGAGCGGCGCGGCGAGCCCCAGGAGAACGGCGGCGCCCAGGAGGTCGACGACGCGCTTCAACGGCCGGAATCCGGCGTCGGTGTCGCGGGTCACTTCGATCAGCGGCAGGTCGTTGATCCAGCGATAGCGCATCGCGCCGATCAGGCTCTCGAACGGGCCCGGCAGGAGCAGCAGGGTCGGACGGGAGCGACTCGACGCCGAGAGGCGGTCGAGGAGGTCGGTCCGCCAGTTGCGCGCTTCGGGCACCAGGATCAGATCGTGAATCACGCCCGACGCGTACAGACTCTCGACCTCTTCGATACCGGAGAGCCGGGGACCGAGAGCCGGGTCGACCGGCCCGCCCCGCTCGCCCCGCTCACCCCGCCCGTTATCCTCGCCATTCTCCGCGGTCGATCCCGCCGCGAAGAGCGGCAGCGGCAGATGGCCGTGCACACGAAGCCCGTGCACATGGTGCTCGCGGATCTTGCGCGCCACTTCCGCCGCGGCGGCACCGGAGCCGAGCAGAACGACCCGCCGCTCGGGGGCGCGCGCCAGGCTCTGCCAGAGCGAACGCCAGAGCCAGAGGAGGAGGATGTCGAAGGCCGCGAAGAGCGCGATCACCGAGCGCGGGAAGATCTGATTGGTGAAGAACAGGCCGGAGCCGAGCGCCAACGTCAGGGCGAGGACGGCGGGCGCGATGCGGCGCAGGAGCTCGAGCCGCGGGCGCTCGGTGCGCGGGTGATAGTGGCCGAAGAGATAAAGGGCCAGCGCCTGGCCCGCCACCACCCAGGGCCAGTACTGGTGGAAGAAGACCCAGCGTTCCCCTGGCAGCAGGCTCGAGGCCCCGGGCAGAACGGTCGTGACCCGGAGCTGGAAGGCGACGGCGAACGCCGCGAGCGCGACCAGAAGGTCGCCGAGGAAGAGCCAGAAAATGCCGGGAGTGAGCGCTCCGGCGCGGGTTTGCACCCGCGGACTCTACCGAATCGCGTTGACTTGCGACCCGGGGAGGGGCTACCATTCGCCTTGCATTCGGAGCGGTCCGGCGGCGCTTTAGCGGTTTTTCGGCGCCTGACGGGCTCGGCAACCTGGGGCGGACACCCAAGGTGCCCTCCCACCGCGATCTCAACGATTCGCGGTGGGGATGCGGTCGCGGCGCGCGGGACTTCCCTCCCGAGCGAAAAGCGGCAACCACCTGTCCGGTCTCGAGAACCCGCTCCCGATGCAGCAGGCGAGCGGGTTTTTTCTTTTTGCCGGAGGTTCTGCCTTGAAGGTCATCGAGCATCTCGAGCGCGCCAAGGAGCCGCTCATCAGCTTCGAAATCATTCCGCCGCTCCGGGGCGGCGACGTGCGGAGCCTGCTCGCGCTGATCGAGGACCTCGTCGAATTCCTGCCGCCGTTCATCGACATCACGAGCCACGCCGCCGAAGTGTTCTACGAGGAGACGCCCGCCGGACTGCAGCGGCGGGTGAAGCGCAAACGGCCGGGCACCATGGGGGTCTGCGCGCTCATTCAGAACAAGTACGGCATCGACGCCGTGCCGCACGTGCTCTGCCACGGCTTCACGCGCGAGGAGACCGAGGACTTCCTGATCGAGCTGCGCTACCTGGGGATCGACAACGTCCTCGCGGTGCGCGGCGACGACTCGGGCTACCAGAAGCCGCTGCGCGACGGCAAGAGCGCCAACCGATTCGCCGCCGACCTCGTGGCGCAGGTCGCGGCGATGAACCAGGGCCGCTACCTCGCCGAGGATCTGCTCGACGCCGCCCCGGCCAACTTCTGCGTCGGCGTCGGCGGCTACCCGGAGAAGCACTTCGAGGCGCCGAACCTGACCACCGATATCCGCCATCTGAAGGCGAAAGTCGACGCCGGCGCCGCGTACATCGTGACCCAGATGTACTTCGACAATCGCCACTACTTCCGCTTCGTCGAGGCCTGCCGCGCCGAGGGGATCGACGTGCCGATCATTCCGGGTTTGAAGATCCTCTCGGCGCGCGCTCAGCTGGCTTCGATCCCGCGCAACTTTCACGTCGAGATTCCGGCGGCCCTCGCCGACGAAGTCGACGCGGTCGCCGACGGAGAGGTCATCGAAGTGGGGGTCGCCTGGGCTCGTCATCAGGTCGAGGAGCTGCTCGAGCGCGGCGTTCCCTCGGTGCACTTCTACGTCATGCAGAGCGCCGCGGCGGTGCAGAAGCTCCTCGGGGGCCTGAAGCGGTGACGATTCCGGCCTGTCCGGCCGAACTCGAGGCTCGCCAGGCGGCGCTCGTCGAGGCGCTCGACGAGCGCGTGATGGTGCTCGACGGCGCCACGGGCACGGCGCTCCAGGCGTTCGACCTCCAGGCCGCCGACTTCGGAGGGGCGCAGCACGAGGGCTGCAACGAGGTCCTCTGCGCGGTGCGGCCCGACGTGGTACGCGGCGTCTCGGAGCGCTACCTCGCCGCGGGTTGCGACATCGTCGAAACGAACTCGTTCGGCGCCACGCCGCTGGTGCTCGCCGAGTACGGCCTGGCCGAGCGGGCGTTCGAGCTCAATCTCCTGTCGGCTGCGCTGGCGCGCGAGGCGTGCGCGCGTTTCGATGAGCCGGGACGCCTGCGTTTCGTCTGTGGCTCGATGGGTCCCACGACGCGCGCCATTTCGGTGACCGGCGGGGTGACGTTCGACGGGCTCAGCGCGACCTTTCGCGCCCAGGCGCTCGGCTTGATGGCGGGTGGCGCCGACTATCTGCTGCTCGAGACCTGCCAGGACACGCGCAACATCAAGGCGGGCCTGGTCGGCATCGAGGAGGCGTTCGGCGAGGCGCGCTGGCGGCTTCCCGTGGCGGTGTCGGTCACCATTGAGCCGACCGGGACGATGCTCGCCGGCCAGGACGCCGAGGCGCTCGCCGTCTCGCTCCTGCACGCCGATCTCCTTTACGTCGGCTTGAACTGCGCCACCGGACCGGCGCTCATGGCCGACCACCTGCGCACGCTTTCGGCGCTCTGCCGCACGCGCGTCGCCTGCGTGCCGAACGCGGGGCTGCCGGACGAGGACGGCAGATACTGCGAGAGCCCCGAGATGTTCCGCGAAGTCTTCTCGCGCTACCTCGATGCGGGCTGGTTGAATCTCGTCGGCGGCTGCTGCGGCTCGACCGATCGCCACGTCGAAGCGCTCGCCGGACTCGTCGCCGGCCGGCGGCCGCGCGCCGTCGCGCACCATCAACGGGCCTGGGTATCGGGAATCGAGGCCGTCGAGCTCGATCCGACCAACCGGCCGCTCCTTGTCGGCGAGCGCACCAACGTCCTCGGTTCGCGCAGGTTCAAGGAAGTGGTGGCCTCGGGCGATTTCGAGGGCGCCGCCGAGATCGGCCGCGCGCAGCTCAAGGCCGGCGCCCAGGTGCTCGACGTCTGCCTCCAGGATCCCGATCGCGACGAGATGGGAGACGTCGAGAAGCTGCTCGAGAAGCTGGTGCGCGTGGTCAAGGCGCCGCTGATGATCGATACGACCGACGCCCTGGTCATGGCGCGGGCGCTCACCTGGTGCCAGGGCAAGTCGATCCTCAACTCGATCAATCTCGAGGACGGGCGGGAGCGCTTCGAGAAGGTCGTCGCGCTGGGGCGGAAGTTCGGCGCCGCCTACGTCGTGGGGCTGATCGACGAGCGCGGCATGGCGGTGACGGTCGAACGCAAGCTCGAGGTGGCGCGGCGGAGCTACCAGATCCTCACCGAGGAGATGGAGGTGGCGCCCGAGGACATCTGGTGGGATCCGCTGGTCTTCCCCTGCGGCACCGGCGACGAGGCCTACCTGGGCTCAGCCGCGGCGACGATCGCTGGAGTCACCGCGGTGAAGGCGGCGTTTCCGCTCGCCAAGACGATCCTCGGGGTTTCGAACGTGAGCTTCGGCCTGCCGGCCGCGGGCCGCGAAGTGTTGAACTCGGTCTTTCTCTACCGCGCGACGCTCGCCGGGCTCGACGCCGCGATCGTCAACACCGAGCGCCTGGCCAGGTTCGCCGAGATTCCCGAGGAGGAGCGCCGGCTCGCGGACTCGCTCATCGATCTCGTACCGGGCGACAAGGCGGCCGGCGAGGCCGCGGTCGCCGCCTTCACCGAATACTTCCGGCGCCAATCCGGGCGGGCGGCGAAGCCAGCCGCGAGCGATCGCCGGAACCTCCCGGTCGCCGAGCGACTGTCCCGCGCCATCGTCGAGGGGAGCAAGGTCGGCCTCGAGGCGGATCTCGCGGAGGTTCTCGCCGATCCGCGCTATCCCGATCCGCTGGCGATCATCAACGGTCCGCTGATGGCCGGGATGAGCGAAGTCGGGCGGCTCTTCAACGACAACAAGCTGATCGTCGCGGAGGTCTTGCAGTCGGCGGAAGTGATGAAGGCGGCGGTCTCGTGGCTCGAGCCGCACATGGAGCACGCCGATGGCTCTGAGGCCGCTTCGCGCGGCAAGATCCTCCTCGCCACGGTCAAAGGCGACGTGCACGACATCGGCAAGAACCTGGTCGACATCGTGCTCTCGAACAACGGCTTCACGGTGGTCAACCTCGGCATCAAGGTGCCGTCCGAGCGGCTGATCCAGGCGGTGGAGGAGCACCGGCCGGACGTCATCGGGCTCTCTGGCCTGCTGGTCAAGAGCGCGCAGCAGATGGTGGTGACGGCTGGCGACCTCGTGGCGGTCGGCATCGACACGCCACTCCTGGTCGGCGGCGCGGCGCTCACCCGGCGCTTCACCCACCGCAAGATCGCCGCCGCGTACGGCGGCGTCTGCACCTACGCCCGCGACGCGATGCACGGCCTGAAGTTGGTCGAGCGGCTGATGGACCCAAGTGCCCGGCCGACGCTCGAGCAGGAGATCGGCGCGCTCATGGAACAGGACGCGGTGGAGTCGGGGGCGAGCGCCGAGGTCAGGGCGCCCGAGTCGAGCGCGCCGCGGCGCTCGCTCGTGCGCCGCGATCTGGTACCGCCGCCACCGCCCGATCTCGAACGCCACGCGGTGACGCTCGAGCTCGATCCGGTCTGGGCCGAGGTGAATCCGCAGATGCTCTATGGCAAGCACCTGGGGCTGCGCGGCGTCGTCAAGAAACTGATCGATGAGGGGGACGAGAAGTACGGCAAGCTCGCGGCGGTCGTCGAGGAGCTCAAGGCGCAGGCGCGCGCCGGGGCGATGACGGCGCGGGCCGTCTGGCGCTTCTTTCCGGCCGAGGTCGAGGACGCGCGGCTGACCTTGCGCTGCCCGAAGAGCGGCATGGTGGCGGCGAGCTGGGAGTTCCCGCGCCAGGACGGCCCCGAAGGGCTGTCGATCCCTGACTTCGTGCTGCCTGGCGATCACGTGGCGCTCTTCGTCACCACCGCCGGGCACGGCGTGCGCCAGCGTGTCGAGGCGTGGAAGCACGAAGGTGAGTACCTGAAGAGCCATGCCTTCGCGGCGCTGGCGCTCGAGACCGCCGAAGGCGCCGCTGAATGGCTGCACAAGAAGCTGCGCGCCGACTGGGGCTTCCCCGACCCGCCCGAGAGCACGGCGCAGGATCGTCTCGCGGCGCGCTACCGCGGCAAGCGGTACAGCTTCGGCTATCCGGCTTGCCCCGACCTCGCCGGCCAGCGCGCGCTTTTCGCGGCGCTTTCGCCCGAGGAGATCGGCGTCGAGCTCACCGAGGGCGACATGATGGACCCCGAAGCCTCGGTCTCCGCCCTCGTCTTCCACCACCCCGACGCGCGCTATTTCGGGGCGTAGCGCATGACGCTTACAGCACGCGCGGCACGACGGCCCAGCACCAGAGGGCGCAGAGGAGCGCGGCGATGAGATCTAGACCGGCGCCCAGGCGCGCCATGACGGGGATGCGCACGTAGCCGCTGCCGAAGACGATGGCGTTGGGCGGCGTACCGGCCGGCAAAGCGAAATCGCACGATGAGGCGATCGTCGCCGCGAAGAGCACGCTGGTCATCGCATCGGGCGACGCGGCGTCCTTCAAGACGACGAGCATGACGGCGATCGCCGCGCTGTTCGAAGCGACCGCCGAGAGCGCCACGGTGGCGAGGCTCGCCAGCACGATCTGGCCGAGCGGCGGGAAATCGGCGATCGCCGAGAGCTGCGCGCCGAGGAAAGCCGAGAGACCGCTCTCCTGGATCCCGGCCGCCATCGCGAAGCCGCCGCCCAGGAGAAGCAGCGTCTCCCACGGGACGGTGGCGAGCGACCGCGGCTCGAGAATGCGCCGGCCGCCATACGGCCAGCAGAGGAGCGCGACCGCCGCCAGCATCGCGACGGCGCCTTCGATGTGCGCCGTGCGCAGTCGGAAGCCGGTGGCGAGCGGCGCGAGAATCGTCGTCAGCGGCTGGCTCGCGATCCAGAGCGCCGCCGCGGCGAAGAAGGTGGCGGCGACGATTTTCTCGGGTGTGGCGATCTCGCCCAGCGCCTTGAGCTCGGAGGCCACGACTTCGCGCGCGTCGCCAGCGAGGCGATCGCGTCGCCCGATCCGCCAGAGCATCGCCCAGGCGACAGGGAGCATGAGGAGCACGAACGGCAGGCCGACGAGCGAGAACTGAATGAAGGAGATCGGCTGGCCGATCCGCTCGAGAAAACCCGCGAACTGGCCGTTGGGCGCCGTGCCGATCTTGGTGCCGATGCCGCCCAGGTTCGATCCGTAGGCGATCGCCAGCATGACGGCCATGCCGTACCAGCGCAGGCGCCCACCCGTACGCGACTCGAGCTGCGCGATGAGCGCGATGCCGATCGGCACCATCATCGTCGCCGTCGCGGTGTTGGTGATCCAGAGCGAGATGAAGGCGGTCGCGACGAGCACTCCGGCGAGAAGCCGGCGTGGGTCGGTGCCGATGCCGCGCATGATGCCGAGCGCGATGCGGCGATGGAGATTCCACTGCTGCATGGCGGCGGCGATCGCCATACCGCCGGCGAAGAGGAAGATGTAGGGATCGAAGTAGGGCGCGGCTGTGGCCTGCACGTTCTTCGAGAAGCCGTCGCCGAAGACGCCGAAGAGCGGGTAGGCCACGAGCGGCACGCAAGCCGTCCAGTAGATCGGCGCCGCTTCGGTCAGCCACCAGAAGGCCATGAGACCGGCGATGGCCGCCGCGAAGGCCGGCCGCGAACCGACGCCAGCCTGGTGATGGAGCGGCGAGTCGACGAGGGCGAGGAGCGCCGCGATCGCGAAGCCCACGCCGATCGCCCACGGCTTCAGGCGCGAGGTCGAAAGGGTAGCCTCTTTCACGACGAGGCCGCGAGCCTATCGTGCGTCAGAGGAAGTAGAGCGTCTCGTCGATGCGTGGACGGTTCCGCGCCGCGGCGGCGGCGCGACGCTTGCGGAAGAAGTCGCTGAAGTCGTCGTCGCCGCCCGTTCCGCCGCCGCCGCCCTCCTCGCCGTACGGATCGCCGCCGGCATCGGAATCGCCGCCACCGAGCTCGGCCTCGAGCTGGTCGACGTCGGCGCCCTCGGCGAGCTTCGCCATCATCTCCTGCATCTTGGGACCCGCTTCGAGGCCGGTCGCCTGCTGGAACTTCTCGAGGAAGCGGATCATCTGCTTCGGGTCCTTCTCGGCCGATTCGTCCATCCCCTCCATCTCGGAGGCGAGCGACTCCATGACGCCGGCCATGCGGTCGTCGTCGAGGCCGGCCAGCGGATCGTCGCCGTCGAGGTCGTCGCCCCCTCCGGAAGCGCCCTCCTTCTTCGAGATGCTGGCGAAGCGCGAGGGCTTGCGGGGCAACTCGGGGGCTCCGCACTTCGGGCACGGCGGTCTCACGGCCGGATCCACGCGCGAGGTGAAAAAGCTGAAGACCGTGTTGCAGGCTACGCAGTAGAACTCGTAGATCGGCACCGGCGTTTTCTAGCACACCTCCACGCCTCTCGTGTCGGGTACGATTCGAAGACTCGAGGAGACCGCCATGCTCCGCACGTTCGTTTTCTGCTGCCTGTTCGCCGGATTCGCCGCCGCGCCGCCGATCTCCGCTGCCGGGGGTGGGGTGGGGGCGCGCTTCCGCGACCTGGTCGATCGCGAGTGGCGCTGGCGCCTGCGCGAGAGCCCGCTTCTCGCGACCTATGTCGGCGTGCACGACTTCGATGACCACCTGGCGTCGAACGCCGAGGCCGACCTGGAGCGACGCGCGCGGGAGACGCGCGCCTTTCTCGACGAGCTGGCGACGATCGACCGCGCGGCGCTGGCGGCGGCTTCGCCGGGCGACGCGGTGAGCTACGACCTGTTCGCCATGGAGCTCGGCGACCGACTGGCGTCGCGGAGCTTCGGCGAGGAGCAGCTGACCCTGAACGCCGACTCGGGTTTCCACACCGACCTGGCGCAGCTTCCCGAGCAGGTGCCGGTGGGCTCGATCCGCGAGCTCGAGAGCTACCTCGCTCGCCTCGGCCAGTTTCCGCGCGTATTCGATGAGGCGATCGAACTCATGAAGAAGGGTCTGGCGCGCGGCATGACGCCGGCGAAGGTGGCGATCGCCGGCGTCGAGGCCACCGCCGCGGCGCACGTCGTGGCCGACACCGAGGAGAGCGTCTTCTGGGCGCCGTTCGCCGGGCTCTCCGAGACGATTCCGGTCGCGGAGCGCGAGCGGTTGCGCGCCGCGGCGCGCGAGACGATCCGAGGGTCGGTGGTGCCCTCGTACGCGCGCTTCCGCGATTTTCTGGTCAGCGACTACCTGCCACGAGCGCGCTCGAGCGTGGGCGCCTCGGAGCTGCCCGACGGCCAGGCGTACTACCGCTACCTGATCCGTCACTTCACGACCCTCGACCTCGAGCCCGAGGCGATTCATCAGACCGGGCTCGAGCAGGTGGCGCGGATCCGCGGCGAAATGGAAGCGGTGAAGAAGAGGACGGGATTCGAAGGCGACTTCGCGGCGTTCCTCGCCTTCCTGCGGAGCGACCCGCGTTTTTACGCAACGAGCCCGGAGGAGCTGCTCAAGGAGGCGTCGTTCATCGCCAAGCGGATGGACGCCAAGCTGCCGAGCCTCTTCCGCCGCCTGCCGCGGATGCCGTACGGCGTCGCGCCGGTGCCCGAATCGATCGCGCCGAAATACACCAGTGGCCGTTACGTGCCGGCGCCGGTCGGCGGCACGCAGCCCGGCTGGTACTGGGTCAACACCTACGCCCTCGAGAAGCGGCCGCTCTACAACCTCGAAGCGCTGTCGTTCCACGAAGCGGTTCCCGGGCACCACCTGCAGGGCGCCCTGGCGCAGGAGCTCGAAGGGCTGCCGCAGTTCCGGCGCTTCCTCTACGTCGATTCGTTCGGCGAGGGCTGGGGGCTGTACAGCGAATGGCTCGGCATCGAGGCCGGCTTCTACACCGATCCGTATCGCGACTTCGGGCGGCTCGGCTACGAGGCCTGGCGCGCCTGCCGGCTGGTCGTCGACACCGGAATCCACGCCTTCGGCTGGAGCCGCGAACGGGCGATCGACTATCTCGCGGCGAACACGACCCTGCCGCTGCACGAGGTGGAGACCGAGATCGACCGCTACATTTCGTGGCCAGGCCAGGCGCTCTCGTACTACATCGGCTTCATGAAGTTGCGCGAGCTGCGGGCGCTCGCCGAGCGCGAGCTCGGCGCCGAGTTCGACGTGCGCGATTTCCACGACGCGGTGCTCGGGAACGGCACGCTCTCGATGCCGGCGCTCGAACGGCAGATCCAGGCCTTCATTGACGGCAAGAAGCGAAGTCGTGCGGCGGCGGGGGGCTGAGCTGAAGCGCGAGGAGTCTCTCCGCGTTCACTACCGCTTGACGCTTTCGGCCGGCGAAAGCGCGCGGCGGAAGGCGCTCGAGATCGCGCGCGAGCAGACCGTCGAGATTCCGGCGAAGGTCGCGTCGCCCGCTCTCGAGTCGCGGATGATCGGCCGGGTCGGACGGGCGCGGAAGCTCTCGGATCGGCGCGCCGAGGCGGCGATCGCCTACCCGTGGCGCGAGCTGGTCTCCGACCTGCCGCAGCTGCTCAATCTTCTCTTCGGCAACATTTCGCTGCAGCGGGGGATCCGGATCGATCGCGTCGACTGGCCCGACGAGCTGCTGGCGATATTTCCCGGGCCTCGATTCGGTGTCGTGGTCCTCCGCGAGCGCCTCGGCGTGCCGGCGCGACCGCTGCTCGCCACCTCGCTCAAGCCGATCGGCCTGGCGCCGGCCGAGCTGGCGCGCCTCGCCGGCGAATGCGTGCTCGGCGGGATCGACGTTCTCAAAGACGACCACTCGCTGGCCGATCAGCCGGCGGCGCTGTTTCGCGAGCGCGTCTTCGCCATCGCCGAAGCAGTGCGTTCCGCCAATCGCGCCATCCGACATTCCGGGCGCCGATCGATCTACGTGCCGAATCTGACCGGTCGCGTCGACCGCCTCTTCGAGCGCGTCGAGGATCTGAAGGAGGCCGGAGTGGGCGCCGCGATGGTGGCGCCGCTGCTCATGGGCTTCGATGCTGTGCGTTGGCTCGCGGAGAGCTCGGGTCTGCTGCTGGTCGGACACTCCGCCTTCTCCGGCGCCTACGTCGGCAGGAGCCACGGCCTCGCGCCGTCGCTCTTCTGGGGCGATCTCTTCCGCCTCGCCGGCTGCGACATCGTGGTCTACCCCAACGCCGGCGGCAGATTCCCCGTCACCGAGCACGACTGCCGCGAGATCCAGGCGCATCTGCTGGGACCGTTCGGGGCACACCGGCCGGCCTTCGCCATGCTCGGTGGCGGAATCGACGCGGCGCGCCTGGCGCGCTACCGACCGCGCTACGCCGCCGACACGATCTTCCTCGTCGGCGGCTCCCTCTATCGCGGCGGCCGCGTCCGCGAACGAGCCGCGGCGCTCCTGCGCCTCGTCGAAGCCACGTAACTATCGGCAACACAACGCAACCAAGCCGCGTGGCAACCGAGCTTGTTTCGGCGAGCTTTCCCCCGTAGGATTCTGGCTCTTGGAGCCATCGCAGCACCTGCGCTGAAAAAGGAGAGCCGCGTGAGTAAGAGATTCTGGACATCGATGTGTGTCGCCGGAACGCTTCTCGCCGCGGGCGACGCGATCGCCGCGGAGAAGTCGCCGAGCGGAGTTGCGGCCGGTCGCCAGGCGCCCAGCGCGGCGGCCTGCGCGCTGCTCGACGATCCGAAGATCGCCGGGCGAATGGACGGCCTGCTGCGCTACCTCGCCGTCGGCTGCGGCCGCGAGGCGGAGTTCCTGGGAACGGTGCGGGAGGGTGGCGCTGGCGAGGCGCCGGACTTCGCGCCGACGGCGGTCGACGTTCCGGTCAGCAATCCGTCGCAGGACTCAGCCGCGACCACGGCGAAAACGCAAAGCGAGACCACGATCGCCGTCAACGAGACCAACGGCCGACTTTGCGGGGCGTGGAACGACTCTTACCATGGGGTCCACGAGAGTGTCGGCTTCTCCGGCTTCGGCCACTCGACCGACAATGGAGCGACCTGGATCGATCACGGCGCGGTCAATCCGACGGCGAACTTCGATTCCGGCGACCCGAGCCTCGTCTGGCGCAAGGTCGACGGCAAGTTCTACTACGCGGCGCTCAAGGGCGGCGGCCTCGGCCTCTATCGTTCCGACACCGACTGCGAGTCGTTCACCTTCGTGGCCAACATCGCGACAGGAAGCGACGACAAGGAGATCATGGCGGTCGACAACACTCCGGCGAGCCCCAACTACGGCCGGCTCTACGTCGTCTGGACCGACTTCGGCGCGGGCAATCGTATCTTCGCGACGCGTTCGACGGACGCGGGCGCGACCTGGTCGGCGCAGATTGGCTTGAGCGCCGTCGGGGAAGATGTGCAGGGAGCGTGGCCGGTCGTGGCTCCCAACGGCGATGTTTATGCCGGCTGGGTGCATTGGATGGGTGCGGGATTCCCGAATGGCGACGTGGAAGCCCAGATCTCGAGGTCGACCGATGGCGGCACGACCTGGGCGCTGGTGACCTCTCCGATGGCCAACCAGATCAATCCGCAAGACAGCACCGCCTCCGCGAGCTGCGGCCGCCCGGCCCTCAAGGGGAACATGCGCTACCTGCCGAGCCCCACCATCGCGGTCGATTCGGCGGGAAGGCTGCATGCCGTCTACACGTACGACGCGGCCGGTTTCGGAACGGGTGACTCCTCCAACGTCTACTACCGGCGATCCACCGACGGTGGCGCGACCTGGGGAACGGAGATCCTGATCAACGACGACGGCACGGCGACCGATCAGTACCAGCCGTCGATGTCGGTCGGTGCGGGCGGCGTGGTGGCCATCGGTTACTACAGCCGGCAGAACGACGTTGCGAACAACCTGCTTCTCGACTACTACGCCCGTGTTTCGTACGACGCCGGCGCTTCTTTTCAGCCGAGCACCCGGCTCTCCGACGTTTCGACGTCGATCGTGCTGGATCCGAACCTCGCCACCTGTTACCACGGCGACTACGACACCAACATTCACCGTGTCGGCGCGGCGCAGTACCTGTGGTCCGACGATCGCAACCCCGGCACGGGGGCGGATCCGAACATCTATACGGAGTCGACGCCCGCGGGAGTCGACTTCCTCGCCGTTTCCACCGCGAGCAGCCAATCCATCTGCGTGCCGAGCGACGCCGTCTACCCGATCGACGTCCTGCAGTTCCAGGGCTTCGTCGAGCCGGTGACCCTGAGCCTGACGGGGAACCCGGCGCCGAGCAGTCCGGGATTCAGCGTCAACCCCGTCGTACCGCCGGGATCCTCGACGCTCACGCTCAGCAATCTCGCGACGGTGGCGGCGGGAACCTACGGGATGACGCTCACCGGAACGTCGAGCCCGAGCAGCATCGTGCATTCCAGTCCGTTGAGTCTGACCGTCTACACCGCGCCGCCCGGAGCGTCGACTCTGACGTCGCCGGCGAACGGAGCGACGCAGGTCGCTACCACGCCGACCTTCGTCTGGACGGCGGTGGCGAACGCCACGGGCTACACCTTGGAGCTCGACAACGATGTCAGTTTCGCGACCCCGTTTTATACCGTCGGGGTCAGCGGTACGAGCCACACCCTGCCGACGGCGCTTCCACGCGGCGATCTCGTCTTCTGGCGGGTGAAGGCCCTGAATCCGTGCGGCCCGGGAACCGCTTCCGGCACGTTCAGTTTCACGGTCTCCACCGCCCTCTGCTGGCAGCCGAATCTGGTGATTCCGGATGATCCGGATGTGTCGGACACTCGGACGGTGAGCGGTTTTAGTGGAACGATCACCGATGTCAACCTGGTCCTCCGCGCTTCGCACACATGGGTCTCGGACATGATCTTCCGGCTGGTGCATGTCGACACGGCCACGACGGTGACGGTGATTGACCAGGTTGGACCCGCCAACAACTGCAGTGGAGACAATTTCGATGTGTTGCTGAACGACGAGGGGACCGGCCTGGTCGATGTGCAGTGCAATGGAACGCCTCCGGCCGTCTCCGGCGACCGGATCCCACACACGCCATTGTCCGCTTTCGATACTCAGTTACTCAACGGCAGTTGGCGCCTCGAGTGCGCGGATCAAGTTGGCCAGGACACCGGAGTCCTCCAGGAGTGGTGCCTGGAAGCCAGCGGAGTCGTCGACAGCCTGATCTTCTCGGACAACTACGAGTTCGGGTCGACGGGGCGGTGGGACTTGACCACGCCGTAGTCGATTCGTCGCTCGTCGGTTTTCTCGCGGCCCGAGCGCTTCGCGCGCTCGGGCCGTTATCATTTGCGGCATGTGGCGCGACTACTGGGCGGGGCGGGAGAAATTCGCGCGGGGGAAGGGGGAGCTGCTGATCTCCTCGCCCGTGGGCGGGGCGGTGCCGCCGCGGCCGCTCACGGTCTATCTGCCTGCCGGCTATCGCGATGGGCGCGATCGGTTTCCGCTCGTCGTGCTGCAGGACGGACAGAATCTGTTCGACGACGCGACGGCGTTTGCGGGCGCCTGGCGCGCCGAGCGGGCGCTGGATGGACTTGCCGCCTCCGGTCATCCGGTGATCGCGGTGGGCGTGCCGAACGCGGAGAAGCATCGCATTCACGAGTACGCGCCGGTCAAGGACAAGCGCTACGGGGTCGCTGGCGGCGCTGGCGGCGAGGCGTACAGCTGCTATCTCGTCGACAGCGTTCTGCGCGGAGTGGAGAAGAGCTTTCGCGTGCGCCACGACCGCGAGGCGATCGGCGTTGCCGGCGCCTCGATGGGCGGATTGATCAGCCTGCATGCCTTCTTCGCCTGGCCCGAGCGCTTCGGGCGCGTCGGCGCGATGAGTCCGTCGCTCTTTTTCGGCCGCGAGGCGCTCACCCGCTGGATCGGCCGCCGGCCGTTTCACGGCGGACGGATCTACCTCGACATCGGCACCCTCGAAGGGCGGCGGAATCGCAAGCGCCGGATCCTCCCGCGCTTTCCTTCGGGCGCCATGCGCCGCCTGCGCAAGCTCCGCAAGGTCCTCGAGAAGAAGGGCTTTGAGCGCGGCGTCGACCTCGAATGGATCGAGGAAAGCGGCGGCCGGCACGACGAAGCCGCCTGGGCCCGCCGCCTGCCGGGGATGCTCGAGTTTCTCTACGCTTGAGCCCGATTCCGGCGCTGTTCGAACGCCGCCACGATCGCCACTCCGGCCAGCCCGTGGATGAGAAAGCTCACCGGCATCCTGAACCGGGCGTTGCCCACGACGATCGACGGGAGCGCGATGGCGGCGACCGTCGCCACGGCGAACAAAGCTTCCGCTCTCGCTCCGCGCCGCCAGAGAATCCCGAAGCCGGCGACGGCCAGAAGAGTGAGCAGCGTGTTCGCGGCCACTTGTGAGGCGAAAAGGGCCCGCCCGGAGCCGCTCGCGCCGGCGAGCCGCAGAAAGTTGCGCCGTTCGCCGGCGAGAAAAAACTCGCCCGCCGCGTCGGCGAGGGCCTGCCCGGCGGCGAGCGGGTGGGCCCGCGCTTCAGCGAAGGCGAACGCGCGCATCGCGGGGAGTCTCTTCGCGATCGAGAGATGCTCGGCTCGAGCTCGCAACTCGGACATCACCCGTTCCTGAGCGACTTCCCGCGGTAACGACTCGGCACGGGATCTCACCCGCGCGGCGAAGACCAGGCAGCTATTCAGATCGAAGGCGGAGCTCGTCACGAATGCGCCGGTGCGTGCGCCGTTGCGAATCGTCCAGGCCATCGGAAAGAGCAGCGCCAGGAGGCCGGCGACGGCGACGGCGCGGCGCGGCGCTCCACGGCGGTACAGAAGCGCGCCCGCGGGGAGCCAGGCGAGAAGCCCGACGGGGCGGATCGCCGAGGCGGCGCTGAAGAGAGCGCCCCCCGCCAGAGCGAAGCGAGCCCCCAGTTTCGCTCGAGCTTCGAGCGATAGTGCAACTGCCAGTGTGAAGCAAAGCGCGAAGAGCACGTCCGACATGAGAAGGTTCGCGTAGAGGAAATGGAGCGGGTCGATCACGACGAGACCCGCCGCGGCGAGCGCCGGCCGCGGGCCGAGGAGAATCTCGAGCGCGCGAAAGGCGACCGCGACGGTGAGCGCCGAGAGGAATGCCTGGATCAGAAGCGCCCAGACTTCGAGCCTTCCCGGGAGGAAGGTGAGGAGAGCGAGAAACGTGGGGTAACCGGGGGTGCGGAAGATCTCGATTCCGCCTGGATTCTCGAGCGCCGGCGGCCCGCCGGTCGCCGACTGTTCGAATCGCCACGTTCGTCGCAGGTTTTCCGCCAGCTCGAGGTAGCGAGCGGTGTCGACGGTTGAGATCCGACCGAGGTCGAAGCGGTGAATCGGGATGAGCGCCAATCGCGCCAGAAGGGCCGCGATGAACAGGCCGGCGAGAACCATTCGTCGACGTGTGGGCGAAGAATCGGCCGCGGCCGCAACGTTGAGATCCACTCGGGAATCGTACTCCGGGCGTCAGCACCGCCGCTGAGAATCCCGGTTCGGACGTCGTCGGCGCCGGTCGCTGGCGCCTCGTGCACGACACCACGTGCGACCAGCGATCAGTCTCGGAGAATTCGAAGCCGACGAGGAGAGCGGCGGCCGGCACGACGAAGCCGCCTGGGCCCGCCGCCTGCCGGGGATGCTGCGCTTCCTGTTTGACGTGCCGGAAGCCTCTCGGTAGGAGCGGCTCCGCGCCTGCGCGCCATCGTGCCCGCATGCTAGCATGACTGCATGAAAGTTGGAACCGTCGCCCTGCAGAACGAAGTCGAGATCAAAGTCGTCGGCAAGAGCGGTCAGATCTCGCTCGGCAAACGCTACGCAGGCAAGACGCTGCGGCTCGAACGTCGCCAGGACGGCACTGTCGTGCTGACCGCGGTGGCGATGGTGCCGGAGAGCCAGCACTGGGCTCTCGGCGAGCCCGACCGCTCGCGAATCGAGCGCGGTCTGGCCTGGGCGGCGACGACACAGGCTCGGAGCACCGAGGTCGGGAGCCTGCTCGAGAAGGAGGCCGTCAAGCGAGCGCGGCGAACCCCCGCGCGGCGCTCCTGAGCGCGTGAAGCTCGATCTCAACAGTCCGGAGTTTCAGGACGTTCTCTTCGACCTTGAAGTGGGCGAGCTGCGCCAGGCCATCGCCGGTTTGCGCCGACTCCGCGCGCTGCCATGGAACGAGCTCTACCGGCATGGTGGCTTTCGCTGGGAGGCGATCGGGCACTTGCAAGCGCCCAACGGCACCAGGGTCTACTCCGTGCGTCTGAGCCAACGAATTCGCGCCGTGGGCTACCGCGACGGTGAGCTCCTTCGACTTGTCTCGCTGCACCCGGATCACGATTCCGCCTACGAGCGCTGAAAGGTCTCCTGCACGACGTTTTCCGCCTGGACTTCGCGGAGAGCTCAGGTGGATGTGAGCTCCGACCAGGCAAGCGCGAAGCCGAGGGCGCGTTTGGCCTCGGGAATTCGAGCAGCGGGAAGCGCGCCGAGCCGCTCGCCAAGGCGAGCCTTCGGAATGGCGTGCAGGTTGTCGAAGTTCGCCACCGACCGCCGTGAGAGTCCTTCGCCACGTCCGAGAGGCACCTCGACCGGGATATCGCGCATTGTCGTGGTGATCTCGACCACCAGGACGCGTGAAAGGTAGTCGTAGGCAGCGTCGCGAGACAGCAGGAGAACGGGCCGGCTGCCGATCGGCTCCGGAAGGTGCGCCTGCCAGACCTCGTACTGCCTCACCGCTTCCTCGACCGAACCGGCTTCGGGAGCGCGCTCGGCTGCCAGGCGGCCGGATCGAGGTAGACCGGTTCGCTGTCGTCGGGCTGAGCGCGATAAGCCGCGGCCATCCGCGCCTCGGCGGCGGCGTCGAGCGCCTGGCGGATCGCGACTCGCAGAAACGCCGAACGCTGGCGCGCGTGGCCTGGCGCGATGCGTTCAAGCTCCGACGCGGTTTCGTCCGAGAGCTCCAGTATGACCTGCTTCATAGTGGAGGAGTATAGCAAGGCCCCGCAGGGATCGAAACGGCGGCTCATCGAAGGGAATCGACCGCGGTTGGAATCAGCGGGCGGCGGACGCTTCCGCGAGCTCGCTCTCGAGGCGCTCCCACTCGGCCATCCAGGTCTCGATGCCGGCGCTGAGCGTCTTCTGCTCGTGCTCGAGCTTCTTGATTTCGGCGGGCGGCGTCCGGTCGAAGAAGCCGGGGTTGCAGAACAGCTCGTTGATGGCGTGGACGCGTATCTCGGCTTTCTCGATGTCGGCCGCGAGCTTGTCACGGCGCGAGGTGAGCTTCGGGGACGGCGGCGCTGCTGGCGCCGGCTTGCCACCCGCTTTCCTCGCGGCCACCTTGCGCTTCTCCTGGCGCGCCCTCGCCAGCACCACGTCGGCGTCCAAGTGGTCGTCGCCGCAGCGGTCTACGTACTCGTCGTAGCTGCCAGCGAAGTCGCGGATGCCGGCCGGCGAGATCTCGAGGATGCGGTTGGCGAGCTTGGACACGAACCAGCGGTCGTGGGAGACCAGAATCAACGTGCCATCGAACGCCTCGAGGCCCTCGACCAGCGCTTCGATCGCTTCGAGATCGAGGTGGTTGGTCGGCTCGTCGAGGATCAGCACGTTCGGCTTCTGCACCGAGAGCTTGGCGAAGACGAGCCTCGCCGCCTCCCCTCCGGAAAGCGCGCGCAGCGGTTTCTCGACGTCGTCCTTCCTGAAGAGCACTTCGGCGAGCTTGCCGCGCACGAACGAGATCGTTTCCGAAGGCACGAGCTCCCAGAACCAGGCCTCGAAGCTCTGATCGGACGACTCGACCGCCTCGCGGTGGTCCTGGGCGAAGTAGCCGGGCCAGGTTTCGTAGCCCCACTCCATCTTGCCAGCGTCGGCCGCGACGACGTTCATCGCGATCTTCAGGAGCGTCGACTTGCCGATGCCGTTGGGTCCCAGGATCGCCAGCCGGTCGCCACGGTTCACGGTGAGCGAAACATCTCTCAGGACCTGATTGTCGCCATAGGCCTTGGACACTTTCTCGATCGACAACACCTGCTTGCCCGCGGGGCGGCGCTCCCGGAACTTGAAGGTCGGATAGCGGCGCGAGGTCTGCGGCAGCTTGTCGATGACGATCCGTTCGATCAGCTTCATCTTCGACTTCGCCTGCCGCGCCTTGGTGGCCTTGGCCTTGAAACGGTCGATGAACTCCTTGTGGTGCGCGATCTCGGCCTCGCGCTTCTCGATCTCCGCCTCTTTGCGGTCGCGCTCCTCGACCTTGGACTCGACGAACTTCGTGTAGTTGCCGTGGTAGAGGAGGATCGTCTCGTAGTCGACGTCGAGAATGTGGGTGACCACGTTGTCGAGGAAGCGGTGGTCGTGCGAGATGACCAGCGCGCAGCCGGCGAAGTCGACGAGAAACTTCTCGAGCCAGCGGATCGTGAGAATATCGAGGTGGTTGGTCGGCTCGTCGAGGAGCAGCACGTCTGGCTGCGCGGCGAGCGCCTGGGCGAGCAGCACGCGCAGCTTGAAGCCGCCGGAGAGCACCCGCATCGGCTCGTGATGGACCTTCGTCGGAATGCCCAGACCCTCGAGGATCTCGCCGGCCTTGGCCTCGAGCGAGTATCCGTCGTTCGAAAGAATGTACTCCTCGACCTCGGCGTAGCGGTCAGTATCGAATTCCTCGTCATCGGCGTGGGAGAGGATCCGCTCGCGCTCGGCGATCGCCTCCCAGACATCGTGGCGCCCCATCATCGCGACTTCGAGGATCGGCGTCTCTTCGTACTGGAAATGGTCCTGCTTCAAGACGCCGAGCCGGGCGCGCTTAGGGATGTTGACCGTTCCCCCGGAGGCGATCTCCTCGCCCGCGAGGATGCGCAGGAAGGTCGACTTGCCGGAGCCGTTCGCCCCGACCAGTCCGTAGCGCGAGCCGGCGTTCAACTGGAGCGAAACCCCTTCGAACAGGGTGTCCCCTCCCCAGGCTTTGCCTAAGTTCGTGACCGAAATCATGCGACCGGGAAGGATATCAGTGGAATCGCCGGCGGTGTCGTTGACATCACGGTGATGTCGGACACAGCATCACGGTGATGGTCCGCACTCAGGTCTGTCTCGCCGAGGAACCATGCCCTCGCCGACCGCGACGATCGGCATCACGTCGCGGCGAGCGGCAACTGACCCTGATCGGCGAAAACGGGAAATGAAAGGCGCGATGCCATGAGAGCCCACACTTCCTTTAGCGAGCTTTTTCTTTCACTCCTTCTGGCGAGCGCGATCGAGTCGCACGCGGCACGCGCAACACCGCTCGATCTCGCAGCAGCGAGGGTCGTCGATCTCACCCATCCGTTCGACGACAAGACGCTCTACTGGCCGACTTCGCCGTCGACGTTCGAGCTCGAGCGGCTGGCGTACGGTCTGACGCCGGGCGGGTTCTTCTATGCCTCGAATGCCTTCTGCACGCCCGAGCACGGCGGGACGCATCTCGACGCGCCGATCCACTTCGCCGAGAAGGGAAGAACCGCCGACGAGATTCTCCCGCGCCAGCTGATCGCCACGGCGGTGGTGATCGACGTCGCCGCGCAGGCCGCGGCCGACCCCGACTACCGGCTGACGCGCGACGACGTGCTCGCGTGGGAAGCGAAACACGGCAAGGCGCCGGCCGGCGCGATCGTGCTCCTGCGGACCGGCTGGAGCGCTCGCTGGCCCGACCGCAAGCGCTACTTCGGCGACGACACGCCGGGCAGCGCCGCGAAGCTCCACTTTCCGTCGTACGGCGCCGAAGCCGCGCAGCTCCTGGTGGAGGAGCGCAAGGTCGGTGTCCTCGGCGTCGACACCGCCTCGATCGACCACGGTCCGTCCAAGGAGTTCCCGGTCCATCGCCTCGCCGCCGCGGCGAACGTGCCCGGCCTCGAAAATCTCACCGGCCTCGCCGCCCTGCCGCCGACCGGCGCCTGGGTGGTCGCATTGCCGATGAAGATCGCCGGCGGCTCCGGCGGTCCGGTGCGGGTCGTCGCGCTCGTTCCCAACTAGCCTGGACTTCTCACCAGCGTTCGAAGCGAGACGTCGCAGATGCCTGCGGCTGCAAGGCGTCGCGACCGAGGAGCGCGCAGGCGGGCCCTACGGCCCGTCGAG
>ERZ1292633.2051-Hain-H41-02um-R1-2051-length-20968-cov-7_pt1 | contig 20968 bp, 13 predicted proteins | sample MGYA00564406_ERZ1292633 | MGnify/ENA primary metagenome ERZ1292633 (study PRJEB36523, sample SAMEA6512639) | groundwater metagenome | collected 2019-01-08 | study: AquaDiva: Metagenomics assemblies of 32 groundwater samples
CGTCATGCGCGGCTCGGGTTCCCCCCCTCCACCGGCCGCAGAACATGCGCGACGTCGCGCGTCCTCTCCGGCGCGTGGACGAACCGCGTTGACGTAGAAGCAGCCAGGGGCGCACGAAAACAGTCGCTCCCCCAGGAGCGATGCAAATAGCGAAAGGGCGTGTCGGGGTTCCCCGGCGCGCCCTTCGCGCGTTCGGCGGGGGTTACGGCCGGCCGGGCCCCACGTACGCGAGCGCGAAGCCGACCTGCGCCACGAACATCATCACGTACATGTGGGTCCAGGAGGGGTGGTTCTCGGTCCGAGCCAGGTCGTCGGGATTGCGGACCATGAGCGAGACGACGTAGGCGCCCCAGATGGCCAGAACGGCCGTCAGGGTGTGGAGAAGCGGGACGCTCCCGGTCAGCACGCCGGCGTGGATCCCGAACGGGATCAGGAGAAACGGCAGGACGAGGAAGGGCGAGATGAGCCAGGCCGCGCGCTTCGGACCGAGCACGACCGGCAGGGTGCGGTAGCCGGCCGCCGCGTCGCCGCGGGCGTCGGCGAAGTCCTTCGTCGTGGTCGCCCCCAGGAGAAAGAGCCCGAAAACGAGCCCGATGTACCACGGCTCGGCCCGCCCGAAATCGCGCACGCACGACCACCCCGCCACCTTGAGCAGCACGCCGCGCGGCACCGCGATGACGACGTTCGCCAGGTAGGGGACCGCCTTCAGGCGGAATGGAGGCGCCGAATAGAGCACCGTCAGAAGCGCCGCGATTCCCGCCAGCCAGACGCACTGCGGCCCGGCCACGGCGGCCAGGAGGAACGCGGCCGCGTAGAGCGCCCCCGCGGCCTTGACCGCCTCGGCGGAGGCGATCCGGCCGGAGGGGATGGGGCGGCTCGGTTTGTTGATCCGGTCGGCCTCCAGGTCGGTGACCTGGTTCAGCGTGTTCGAGGCGGCATTGAGTACCGCGGCCATCAGCGTGCCGCTGGCGATCTTCGCCACGACCCAGGCGCCCAGCGGGACCGCGGGCGGGGCTCCGAGGGCGATGACGCTCCCGGTGAACATCCCGAGCGCGGGGGCGATGAGCGTGAAGGGGCGGGCCAGCTCCCAGTAGAGGCGCCAGCGCGCGGTCATTGGATGCCGAGGTCGCGGCCGTCCATGTCGGCGGGCGGCGTGAGGCCGAGCCTCCGGAGCACCGTCGGCGCGATGTCCTCGATCCGGGCCTTCTCGCTCGCGATGGGGCGGTTGCAGAAGAGGACGCCGGGGACGAGTTCGGGGTCGACCGAGCAATGGTCGGCGCTCCAGCGCCGCTCGTTCGGCTCCACGATCTCGGGCGGGATGCCGCCGAGGGAGGTCTGCCAGGAGACGCGATACCCCTCGTGGAAGCCGACGACCATGTCGGGCGCCTCGCCGAAGTAGGGCCCCTTGAAGATCTCCTCGCGTTTGAAGATCCGCCGCACGATCGGCTCGCCCGTCTCGGGATCGCGGAGCGTGGCGAACTTCGCCATCAGCTCGTTTCGCACCGATTCGTATTCCGCCCCCGGCGCCACGGCGCCGTCCCGCTCGCGTCCCTTGAGATTCACGTAGATCTGCCCCAGGGCGAGCGCGTAGGCGCGGGTCTTCGACCAGTCGACGTTGGGCCAGAAGGTGCCGCGCCCGAAGAGGTCTTCCAGGTTTCGGTCGCGCACCGGATCGATCTTCGAGAGCGTCATGTAGCCGTTTCGGACGAGCCAGGTGTTGATGTTCACCGCCTTCCGGAACGACGAGAATCCGTGATCGGAGAGGACCATCACCGTGCCGCCGTCGCGCCGCGCGCGCGCCAGGAACTCGCCCGCGAGGGAGTCGGCGCGCAGGTAGACGCGGTCGATCTCGCCGCCGTACTGCTGGGCCAACCGGCGGTTGTACATCGGGTGCTTCGGATCGATCAGGCGCCAGAACATGTGCTGGATCTTGTCGGTCGACTGGAAGACGGTTACGAAGAGATCGGGATCGGTATGGCGGAGCGCGTCGAAGACGACGTCGCGCTGCCGGTTGAAGGTCCCGTGGAGGTCCTCCAGGAAGATCCGCTCGTCGATCTTCTCCTCGTTCAGGGCCCAGGTGTCCTCGGGCCAGCCGAGCGTCTTGTAGAGCCCGATCCGCCGCGCCACCTGCGCGCTGTAGGCGGGGGGCTGGCTGATCGGGATGGCAGGCTTCCGCGGATCGAGCGAGATGGGGGAGAGGTAGACGCGGAGTTCGGGCGACGCCTCCACGACGTGAAAGCGGGCGATTCCGCGCAACGTCACGAGCGGCGCGACGGTGAAGCGGATGGTGTACCAATCGCTCCACGCTCCCTGGCGAACGACGCTCACCTTTCCCTGGAGCGAGATCCGGACCGAGGGAACGCGTCCCTTCACCCGCTGGAATTCGATCGGAATCGTGAGGTCGGGGATGCGCCCCTCGGGGTCGCGCTCGGCGAGGGGATTCCGCGGTCCATGCACGACGGAGCGGGCGCGCCCCGTGGCGTCGGCCTTGAGGCGCGCGATCTTGCCGCCCATCTCGGTGTCCCCGGCGTTCGTGGCGTCGGTGGCCCAGTAGGAGAACGTCCCCATCGTCCCCCGAATGTCGGGAACCCCCAGCCCGGAAAGGAGTACGCCGTTAGGAAGGGGCTCCGGAGGGAAATTGATCGGGGCCTGGAGGATCGTCGCCTTGATCCCCTTTCGCGCCGCCAGGGCCCAGAAGGTCGTTCCCTTACGGTTGTTCGTCACCTTCGGCGCGCGCGTCGGCAGGAAGCCGAACGCGAAGCGGCCGCGCTGGACCGTGACCGTCGAGAAATCGGGGTAGTAGGTCTTCGGGTTCCGGCGGAGGAAATCGTAGATCCGGGTCTTCCCGGGATTCATGCCTGTCGAGAAGGTGGACCAGGCGACCGGCGACTGCGCCGGATTCGTCGTCTCGAGGCGCCTCATGGCGCCGTGCTCCTTCATCCAGGCGAGGTTCGGCAATTTCCCCTCGGCGAGGAGGCGCTCCACCATGCCGAAGTCCATCCCGTCGAAACCGACGATGTAGATCCGCTCTCGCGGCGCGGCGCGGAGAGGGCTGTCGGTGAGCGCGAGAGAGGCGGCCAGGAGCGCCAGGAGCGCGACCGGTCCCGGCGCTGTCATCCTCATCGGTCGGCTCCTCGCCAGGCGGGTGAACACGTTTCGTGATGGTGGCATCGGGGTGCCGGAAATCGTAGCACCCGGCCTAAACCGGTGTCAAACCTCGCTGCCCCTTGTATTTCCGGAGGAGTTGCCTTGACGCCCCATCGAGCCGGTTCCTACAATTCGCCACGGTCGCTCCGTTCCGACGCGGTCCCCCACAGGAGAAGAGCCATTCAGACGCCACGCGATCGATTCACGCGCCGCCGCCTGTCCGATTTTTCCGCAGTCTGCCGTCGGGCCGCGGTGTCGGCGCTCGCGATCCTCGCGACGGCGTCGTCGCTGCCGGGTCCCGCCGATGCCGCGGCGCTTCGCTCCACGCGCGCGGTGCGCGTTCTGAGCGAGGATCCGCGAGGCGTGCGGCTCGAATATCTGGCGGGCCAGGCGCGGTGGGACACGATCGCCGTCGGCCAGGAACGGTTCGAGCGCGTGCGCGTCGACGGCGCGGTGACGATCGAACCGCCGGGTCGTCCCGCACTTCCAACCGACCTGTTGCAAGTGGCGGTGCCCGACGGCATGACCCCGCGACTGCGTGTCGAAATCGAGGAGTCCGACGAACGGCCGGGGAATCCGCCGGCGCCGGCGGTGTTCCAGCGGATCGTCTCCGACGATCCGGAGGAGGGGCCGAAGAGCGAGTTTCGCTACGCGCCCGAGCCGGCGATCTACTCCGGAGTCGGACCCTACCCCGAGGCGGTCGCCTCACTTGGAGCGGGGAACGCGGTCGGAGAACTCTGGACGGTTCCGGTGCGCGTCGCTCCGGTCCGGTGGAATCCCGCGACTCGTTCCTATCGCGTTCTTCGCCGCCTAGTCGTTCGCGTCGACTTCGTGCCGGCTGCCGATCGGGAGATCGCGCTCCGCGCCGCGGGGCGCCCGGGAACCGATACGGAATCGTGGCGCCGGATTCAGAGACGCCTTCTGCTCAATCATGCCTCGGCCCAGCGTTTCCCGCGGCGTCCACGCGATTTGTTCGCGGCGGGGCGCGCGATGGGCGCGCGGCGCCTCCTCGATGGGAATCCCGAGTTCCGTCTCTCTGTGACTCAGACCGGGTGGGCATCCGTTTCCTACGCGACGCTCGCGGGCGCCGGCTTCCCGCCGGGGATCGCCATCGCGAAGATCGGCGTCTGGGAGCGCGGCTACGACGACTCCGGCGATAGCGCCACCGCGACGGCCATCCCGGTCGTGGCGCGGGACGCGAATTCCAATGGCGTCTTCGACGCGAGAGACGCCGTCGGATTCCACGCCCGCTCGCTTCGCGATCGCGTCGGGGTGGGATCGATCGAGAACCACTACGCCGACGCGAACGCCACCTGGCTGACCTGGACCGCGGCCGACGCGCTCGTTGCCGGCTCCATCGACGGCACGAATCCGGCGCCGACGCCCGCGACTCCCACCTGGTTCTACGACATCGCCCGGCTGGAGCAGGACAACCTGATTCTCTCCGCGCCCGATCAGTTCTCTGCCGCGCCCCCCGAGAACATCGGCTACCTCTTCTGGACCAACGGACGAAGCGAGACGAGCGTGGAGGACTTCTCGACGCCGCTCCCGCTGGTGGACGCGGAGCCGGCGGGCGCGCCCTCCCGGATCCGCGCTCGGTATCAGGGGCAGACCGGTTCGACCCACCGCCTCGGCATCTACTTCATGGGTTCGGCCGGGCCGCCCGACACGCTCGCGAACGGATTCATCTTCGTCGGGCAGGAAGTCTTCCTCCTCGACAGCGGATTCACGATTCCGAGCAGCCACATCGGCGCCGGCGTGAATTCGTTCCGGCACGAGGGGACGCGCCAGGGGCCGGGAGGGAGCACCTTCATCGGCGGGAGCGCCGCGTGGCTGGACGTGATCGAGGTGACCTATCCGCGCAAGTTCGCGGCGCGCTCCGACTATCTGAAATTCAACTCGGGAACGACGGCGGGCGTCTGCGAGATCACCGTCACCGGTTTCACGAACGCGAACGTGGAGATCCACGACGTCACGAATCCGACCGCCTCGGCGCGCGTCACCGGAGTTCTCGTGTCGCCCGCCGGCGGCGGGTACCAGGCCGTCTTTCGCTGCGACGCGAGCGGCGGGCCCCGAGCGTTCGTCGCGTTCGCGGCCGGTGGGGAACCTCCGATCTCCGCGGGCCAAGTCGTCGCCGACACGCCGTCAGCCCTGCGCGTCCCGGGCGCCTTCACGACGGGGAAGCAGGCTCGCTCGATCGTCGTCACGCCCGCGGCATTCGCCGTGCCGGCGACGCGGCTGGCCGACTACCGGCGATCGAAGGGATACGTCGTCGAGGTCGCCGACGTGCAGGACATCTACGACGAGTTCAACGGTGGAATCAAGTCGCCGCACGCGATCCGGCGCTACCTGCGCCACGCCTACCTGGCATGGACGCCGGCGCCGCTCTACGTCGTGTTGGCGGGGGACGCTAGCATGGACTACAAGGGCCACCTCCCGGCATCGGGCGCGGACTGGATCCCCACGTACCTCAAGTTCGAGGAGATCTTCGGACCGCAGGGGCGGGAGCTGGTCGCGAACGACTCGTACTATTCTCTGGGGCTGGAGCACGTCGTCCCCCTCGACGGCGATCTCGCCCCGCGCCTGGCGCTCGGCCGCATTCCCTCCAGCAGCGCCGGCGAGCTCGACCAGTTCGTCACGAAACTGATCCAGTACGAGACGTTTCTCCCGACCGATCAGTGGCGGGGAAAGCAGCTGCTCGTCTCGGACGATCGCTACTCGTCCAGCATCTTCTTTTCGGCGGCCTATTGCGATCAGCCGGCCGAGGCGGCGTTCGCCGACGCGAACCAGGCGGTCGAGAACCTCGCGGAGAGCAATCCCGCGACAGCCGACATCGAGTCGGAGCAATTCCGTCTCGCGACCTACACCGACCCGCTCGGAACTCCCTGCCCCAGCATCAATGGCCCGACATGCCGCGATATCGGATGCGTGCAGGAGGGACTGCGGCAGACGACGAACGGGGCTCAAGCGTTCCAGAACCGCGTGGCCGGCGGGGCGCTGATCGTGAACATCCAGGCCCACGCCAATCGCTATTTGGTCGCGCACGAACTCCTCTTCTGCGGGACCCGCTTCTGCCGCTATTCGGGCGACGTCGCCGACATCGCGAACGTGAATCGCCCGTCGTTCCTGATGGTCTGGGGCTGCCACGCCAACCAATTCGCCGACGGCCCGCTGGGCGACGGCTCCATCGACAGCACCGACGCGATCGGAGAGCTCTGGTTCAACCTCTCCGACCGGGGCGCGATCGCCTCCCTCGGGAGCAGCGCCTACGAAGTTCTGGAGACAAACTCCGCCTACAATCAGCTGGTCGCGAAGGCCTTCTACGGAACGCCCCCCTCGGTGATCGACGCCGGGGGAGCACGGCGCGCCCGCTGGGTCCTGGGAGAGGTTTTGATGCAGGCCGCGGTGGAGAACGCCTCGACCTCCTTCCTCCAGCAGGTGATGACGCGCACGATCCTCCTCCTGGGCGACCCGATGCTCCAGATGGACGCGCTGCCGCCGCGCGTCTTCGAGGTCACCCTCGACGGGAACGCCGTCGCGTCCGGGACCCCGCTCGTCAGCGACTCGCCGACCGACAGCCTGACGCTCCAGGCGAAGGTGCGGGACGAGGAGGCGGTGACGCGGCTCGTGATGGCCGAGCGGGACCTCGCCACGAACACCACCACGCCGCTCGACTCGACGCGTTTCACGGTTGTTTTCTCCGACACCTCGCGGCAGGCGGTCTTGACCGGCAACGTTCGCCCGCGCGTGGGGAACTACGATCTGCTGGTGCAGGCGACCGACTACAGCGGCCGCGTGCAGGAATTTCCGCTCGCCGTGCGGACGCCGATCCGCTACTTCGCGACCGGCGTGGAGATCATCGACGGCGTCTTCGTGGAAAGTTCCTCGCTCCTGCGCGCGGAGGTGACGTCGCCGGTTCCGCTCACGGCCGACTCCCTCTCGCTCCATCTCGACGGGATCGCGATCCCGGGCGCGCCGACGTCGCTCGACGCGACGGGCCGCAGGTGGGCGCTGGAGAGTCTCGCCGGGGATCGAGGGCCGGGGCAGCGGCTCCTCCAGCTCGCCATCGGCGGGAGAACAGCCGGGCTGGACGACGCCACGTTCCAGATCAGCTCGCAATTCACGCTTCGCGGAGTCGCGGTCGTCGATCCGCGCCGCCAGGGCGCCGGCTGCGGCGGCTCGATCTTCCAGTACGAACTGAGCGCACCGGCCGGTCGGGTCGACCTGCTGCTCTACACCGTCGCGGGGCGCCGTGTCGCGTCGATCCCGCTGCCCGGCGCGGCCGGCTTCAACGTATACTGCTGGGACGGTCGCGATTCGCAGGGACACACCACGGCGACCGGAGTCTATCTCTTCCGTGTGCGCGCAACCGATGCCACGGGACGAACGGCCGACCACGATGGACGGATGATTCGAACCCGGTGACCGACCGCCGCAGCGGCAAGACCATCTTTCGAGAACTCTCGGGGCTCGTGACGGAGCAGCGGAATCCCCGCTCGCGCCGTCTCGACCGGATGAGCACACCCCAGGTGCTCCGGCTCATGAACCAGGAGGACGCCGGGGTTCCGCGCGCCATCCGCCGCGAATTGCCCAAGATCGCCAAGGCGGTCGACCTCATCGTGGAGCGGCTGGAGCGCGGCGGGCGGATCTTCTACGTCGGCGCCGGAACCAGCGGCCGCCTCGGCGTCCTCGACGCCGCCGAATGTCCTCCCACCTTCGGCACGCCCCGCACGCTCGTCCAGGGAATCATCGCTGGGGGGCGCCGCGCGCTGGTCCGCTCGGTCGAGGGAGCCGAAGACGACGCGAAGGCCTCCGTCACGGCGCTCCGGAAGAAGAAGGCCGGCCCGAACGATGTCATCGTCGGCATCATGGCGAGTCGGCGCACACCCTATCCCATCGGCGCCATCGCCTATGGACGGAAGATCGGCGCCGTCACGATCGCCGTGACCGCGAACCCCGCCTCCGACGGCAAGCTGGCGTGCGATGTCGTGATCGCCCCGCGCGTGGGGCCGGAAATTCTCACCGGGTCGACGCGGTTGAAGGCGGGGACCGCGCAGAAGATGGTCCTCAACATGCTCTCCACCGCCACGATGATCCAGATGGGGAAGGCATACGAAAATCTGATGGTCGATCTCCGCACCGCGAGCCGGAAGCTGGAGGAGCGGACGAAGCGCGTCTACATGGAAGCGACCGGGGCGCGCTACGAAGAGGCGATGCCGGCGTTGCGGCGAGCCGGTGGTGTCCTCAAGGTGGCGATCGTGATGCGCCTCGCGGGCGTGACCCGCGCGGAGGCGGTGCGGCGTCTCGGAAAGGCCCAAGGATGGGTACGCCAGGCCATCGAAGGATAGCGGTTCGCGCCAGGTCGGCGGCGCTGGCGCTCGCCGCGCTGGCGATGGCGCTGCTCGCGCTCGCGGGCTGCGGCAAGAAGCCGTCCGCGACCCGCACCGTCGTCTTCTGGCAATTCTCGCCGCTCCCGGCGATCCAGCCGATCCTCGCGCGCTTCGAGGCCGAGAACCCGGGCGTGACGGTCCAGGTGGAGCAGCTCACCTGGCAGAGCGGGCGGGAGAAGATCGTCACCGCCATCGCCGCCGGCCGCCCTCCCGATCTCTGCGAACTCGGCTCCACGTTCCTTCCGGGACTCGTCGCCGACAGCACGCTTCTCGACCTGACCGACCGGGCCGCGAAGCTCCGCGATCGCCTGGTCGGCTGGGACATCACCACCTACCGCGGCCGCGTCTACGCCTACCCCTGGATGGTGGGAACGCGCGCCCTCTACCTGAACGACGATCTCTTCCGACGCGCCGGGCTCGATCCCGCGAAGCCGCCCGAAACGTGGGACGATCTCCTCCGCGCCGCGCGCGCCATCAGCGAGCGGGTTCCGGACGCGAAGGGCTTCGGCATGAACGCGGGAGAGCGCGAGATCCTCTTCAAGAAGTTCATGCCGTTCGCCTGGGGAAACGGCGGCGACATCCTCGACTCCACGGAGACGGCGAGCGTGATGGCGAGCCCCGCGAACGTGGCGGCGCTACGTTTCTATCTCTCGCTCAAGCCCTACTCGCTCCTCGATCGCCAGGAGATGCACGAGCAGGCGTTCGGGAAGGGGCGCCTCGGAATGGTCATCAGCGGGCCTTGGCTCCTCCGCGCGCTCCCGGAGAGCGCGCCCGGGCTCCATGCCTCGGTCGCGCCGATGCCTCGCCCCGCGGCCGGGCGCGGCACGCACGCTTCCTTCGCGGGCGCGGAAGTGCTCGGCATCTTCCGCCGCGCGAAGAACCACAGCGACGCCCTTCGGCTGGCGGAGTTCCTGGTGCGGCCGGAGAACACGATGCCGATCTTCCTCGCGACGGGGAACGCGTTTCCCACGGCCATCGGCACGGCGGCCGATTCCTATTTCGTGACGCATCCGAACGTCCGTGTCTTCCTGGATCAACTTCCGACCGCTGTCTCGCCGCCGCTTCATCCGCAGTGGGTGGAGATCGAGGAGATCGTGAACGCGGAGCTGGAAGAGGCGATCTACGGGACGAAGACGCCGGAGGCGGCGCTGGCCGACGCCGACAGGCGGATCACGGCGGCCCTGAACCGCCAGCGCCCGCAACGGCCATGACCGAGCGGGGCGCCGCGGCATGAAGCGGGGCGCGCGCCCCCTGGGCGTCCTTCCGTGGGCGCTCGCCTTTTTCTTCTTCGGCGTGGCGCCGCTCGCCTACGCCCTCGCCCTCAGCTTCCTCGACTACAATCCGCTCCGTGCCGACCGCACCGTCTGGGTGGGGCTCGCGAACTACGCGACGGCGCTCCAGTCGCCCTCGTTCTGGCGCGCGCTCCGCACGACCGCGTATTTCGTCGTCGGAACGCTTCCGGTGACCCTGACGCTCGCCTACGCGGTGGCGTCGCTACTGGCGAGGGCGCGGCGGGCCGAAACGTTCTTCCGCGCGGCGATCTTCTTCCCGGCGGCCTTGTCGATGGTGGTGATCTCCCTCGTCTTCAAGTCGCTCTACGCGGAGGAGGGCCTGCTCAACGGCTGGCTCGCCGCCGCCGGACTCTCGCGGATCCACTGGCTCCTGGACCCGCGGCTCGCGCTTCCGTCGATCATGATCATGGATATCTGGTCGAGCGTCGGCTACTACGCCATTCTCATTCTGGCCGGCCGGAAGACGCTCCCGGACGATCAGCTGGAGGCGGCGCGCCTGGAGGGGCTCTCCGCCTGGGAGGTGGAGCGCCGGATCGTCTTCCCGCACCTCCGTCCCGTGCTCCTCTTCGTGGTCCTCCTCAACACGATCCGTGCCTTCCAGATCTTCATCGAGGTCTTCGTGCTGACGCGCGGAGGGCCGCTGGAGAGCACGCTGACGCTCGTCTATCACCTCTACGACCGCGCGTTCTACCACTTCGAGATGGGCTACGCTTCCGCGCTGGCATTCCTTCTGCTCATCCTCGTCGGCGGGCTGCTGGTCATCCAGCGCTACGTGCTGGGCGAGCGCGCCCGGGAGGCTCGATGAGGGGCGGCGCGGCGGCGAGCGGGGCCCGGGCAGGACGCGCGACGCGCAGCCGAGGCAGCGCGTGGGGGCTCTATCTGGCGCTCTCCGCGATCTCCCTCGCCTCGCTGGCTCCGCTCCTCTACATGGCGCGGGTCTCCTTCGGCGCGGGGAGCGATCTGCCGATCGCGCCCGCCGACTGGTGGGGTCATCCACTCTCGTTGGAGCATTACCGGGACCTCTGGAGCGGCGGGCCGATGGCGCGCTTCGCGTTCAATTCGCTCCTGGTGACCGGCGTGGCGGTGCCGATCCAGATTCTCCTGGCCGCGGCGGCGGGGCACGCGCTGGCGCGATCGGGATTCGTCGGCCGCGGCACGCTACTCGCCCTCGCGACCGCGTTCCTGATCCTCCCGAAGCAGGTACTCCTGGCGCCGCTCTATCTCCTCTTCGCGAGCGCGGGGCTCCTGGACACCTACGCGGCGCTGGTCTTGCCGCATCTGGCCGATCCGTTCGGCGTCCTTTTCATGGCACACTACTATCAGACGCTTTCGCCCGAACTGGAGGAGGCGGCGCGGACCGACGGGCTGAGCGCCTCGGCGATCTTCTGGCGGATCGTGTTTCCGGTGTCGGGCCCGGGGCTCGCGGTGGTCGGCGTGAACGGCTTTCTCACGACGTGGAACGCGTTTCTCCACCCGCTGGTGCTGACGACGTCCGAATCGATGCGGACGCTTCCGGTGGGACTCGCGCTCTTCGCGCAGTCGGAGCACCGCGTCGACTGGGGCGCTCTCCTCGCCGGCTCGACCATCGCGACCGTGCCGGTGGTGCTCGCGTTTCTTCTCTTCCAGCGGCAGATCGTGGAGGGAATCTTGAAAGGGAGCAGCCGATGACGGCGAAACGGAAACGGGCGGACGAGGAAGCGGCGCCGAGGCCAAGGCCGAAGCCGGCGCCCAAGACCACGCCCAGGCCCATGGAGGAGCGCTCGGCGCGTCCGGCGGGCGTGGAGATGGCACACGCGATCGGCATCATGACCGGGACGTCGGCCGACGGCATCGACGTGGCGCTGACGCGCATCACCGACGACGGCGCGCGCCATCGCTCCACGCTGGTGGCGTTCGCCACGCGCCCCTTCGACGACAAGATTCGCGCCGAGATATTGGAGGCGCAGGAGGGGACGCTGGCGCTCCGCTCGTTCCTCTCGCTCGGCGTACGCCTGGCCGCGGTCGCCGCGGAGGTCGCGCGCGAAGCGCTGGCCGCTCCCGCCGCCATCGGCGTTCGCGTGGAGGTCGTGGGGTTCCATGGGCAGACGGTATTCCACGATCCGCGCGGGGAGCGATCGGGCGTCCGCTTCAGCGCGCAGATCGGAGAGCCGTCGGTCCTCGCGGCGGCGCTCGGCGTTCCCGTCGTCTCGAACTTCCGCATGGCAGACATCCAGGCGGGGGGTGAGGGAGCGCCGCTCGTCCCGCGCTTCGACTGGAATCAGTTCGGAACGTCCGACACCGATCGCGTGCTCCTCAACCTCGGTGGAATCTCGAACCTGACACGGCTTCATCCGGGAGCGTCGCTCGACGGTCTGATGGCATTCGACTGCGGGCCCGCCAACATGCTCCTCGACGGGATCGTGGCCGCGGCCGATCCCACGGCGCGCTACGACGCCGGCGGCGAACTGGCGGCCCGCGGGCGCGCCGACATGTCCGTCGTGCGGGAATTCCTCGCGGATCCCTACTTCAACCGGAAGCCGCCGAAAAGTGCGGGCCGGGAGGATTTCGGCGCGGCGTATCGAGACCGCTTCCTGGCGCGCACCGAGGGGGCGGCACTGGAAGATCGCCTTCGCACCGCCGTCGCCCTCGTGGCGGGGGCCGTCGCGAAGGGGATCGCTCTCTCCTCGGTCGGCGGCGCGAAGCTCCCGGACGAGATCATCGTCTCGGGCGGGGGTGCCAAGAACCGGACGCTGCTCGAGGCCCTGGAGGCCGCGGTTCTCGGCGCCCGGGTCGTGGCCAGCGACAAGCACGGCGTTCCGGGCGACGCGAAGGAGGCGATGGCGTTCGCGTTCCTGGCGCACGAGACGTGGCGTGGCCGCCCAGGAAACGTCCCCTCCGCCACGGGCGCGCGGCGCGAGGTCGTGCTCGGTTCGATCACGCCGGCGCCGACCGGCCACGGAGAGCGGCCGTGATCGTTTCTCGGCATTGGAGCGCCGCGGTTCTCGCCACGCTGTTCGCGCTGGGCGGCGCCGGTTGCGCCGGACCGCGAAGCGTGGAGGAGGAGCCGCGCCCTGCGACTCCCGCGACTCGCCCCGCGGCGCCGAGCCCCGCACCACCCTCCACGACGGAGACGCGCGCCGGCGGACCGCCCCCGATCTCCCGTGCCTGGCGTCAGGCTCGCGCCATTCGCGTCGGTCTCGCGACCGCGAGCACGCGCCTTCTGGTGGCCGGATCGACGCCGTGGACGCTCGTCACGCTGGGCGGCGCCACGGTGGCCATCGGCGCCCGGGGCGATCGCGTGCAGATCTCCCGCCTCGGCGCGGGACCGCTCGAGGTCTTCCGCGAGGGAGAACTGGCGCCGCTCTGGAGTGGATCGCCCGCGGAGACGCTCCGCCTCGTGCCGAGCGATCGTGGGCTGAGCGGCTGGTCGGGGCGCTGGTATCGCGGGAGCTTCCGCGTCCACGCGTCGAACGGAGAGGGGCTCTCTCTGGTGAATGAAGTCGAACTGGAGAGCTACCTGCGCGGCGTGCTGCCGAGCGAGATCGGAAATCCGCCTGCCGCCGAGTACGAGGCGGTGAAGGCGCAGGCCGTCGCCGCGCGCTCCTACACGCTCTCCTACATCGGGCGCCGCGCCGAGCTGGGATTCGATCTCTGGGCGACGACCGAGGACCAGGTCTATGAGGGAACGAAGCGGGAGAACGCGCAGAGCGACCGCGCGCTCCACGAGACGCGGGGCGAAGTCGCGCTGGCCGACGGGCTCCCGCTTCGCGCTCTCTACTCCTCCACCTGCGGCGGCCGCACGTCGAACGTGGAGGACGTCTGGCCGTGGCCCTGGACGTCGTATCTCCGGAGCGTGCGCGACGCGGGAAGGGACGACAGCTCCTACTGCGCGCGCTCGGGACACTATCGCTGGACGGAGAGCTGGAGCGTGACGGAGTTTCTCGATCTGGTGCGGACCTACGCGCCGGCGGAGGGGGCCTCACCGACGCTCCTCGCGGGGACGCTCCTCGATGCTCGCGTTCGCTCCCGCTCCCGCTGCGGGCGCGTGGCCGAGCTGGTCGTCGAGACGACGGCGGGGGAGACGCTGCTTCGCGGCGATCGGATCCGCTGGGTGCTCCGTCGCTCCGGGGGGAAGGCGATCCTCCGGAGCAGCTTCCTCAAGATCGGCGTGGCGCGCGACGCGGAGGGACGGCCGGAGCGGGTGGTCGTCTCGGGCGCGGGGAACGGCCACGGGATCGGCCTCTGCCAGACCGGAGCGATGGGGATGGCGAGGGCGGGGAAGGGGTACCGGGAAATCGTGAAGCACTACTACAAGGGAGCGGGATTCGCGGTGATGTAGGGCGCGGAGGGCGCGGTTGACGCCCGCGAGTCGGTTCTCTTATACTCCTCGTTCTTCGGTTCAACGCCCTTTGGTGGGGTCGTAGTTCAGTTGGTTAGAACGCCTGCCTGTCACGCAGGAGGTCGCGGGTTCGAGTCCCGTCGGCCCCGCCATTTTTCACCCCAGCGCGCACTCGTTTCGCCCGCAGTCGAGTTCCTGGGCTTCCATGTCCCAGACCTCAACCAGGCCTAGGTTCACGGCCTTGATCTTGCGGTAACTCTCCGGACTTCCCCCGACCTTCTTCATCACCCACGCGCTGAACGATGCTTCGTCGTGGAACCGGAGCGGCTCATTCCGCTCCTGGATCGCGGCGAACGTGCTTCCCACGGTGCGATCCGTTTCCCGCTCGGCGTCGCTCGCGTAGTGCGCCGGGTAGAGGCGCATCGTGGCGGGCCACTCGCGGCGCGCCCGCTCCAGCGAGGCCCAGAGTTCCTTGGTCCACGCCTCGGCCTTTCCCCCGAGATCGGGGCGTCCGATCGAATTCACGAAGATGAAATCGCCCGTCAGCGCCACGCCGTCGCCCGCGAGGAAGCTGATGCTCCCCTCGGTGTGGCCCGGTGTGTGGACCACGCGGACCGAGGCGGTGCCGACCGGGATGACCGTCTCCTCTTCCGCCTTCGCGTAGTCGATCTTCGCGGGGCTTCCGTCGTACGGGAGGATGGCGTCGCGCGGATGGAGGTAGTAGGGAATGCCGAGCGCGCGAGAGAGACCGGGTCCGCCGCTGATGTAGTCGGCGTGCGCGTGCGTGTCGGCCACCGCCACCACCTTGAGCCCGTGCTCGCGCGCCGCCTCCAGATAGGGCTGCGCCTTCCGCGGCGGATCGACGATCAACGCTTCGCCGCCCGCGCCGAGGAGATAGCCGGTCGCACCCTTGGCGACGCGGTCGAACTGCATGAAGTGATCGAAACCCGCCGGTGGCGTCAGCGGGCGCGGCACGACGGCCATGCCCCAGGCGGCCATGCCGCCGCGCATCGACTCCGCCTTGTAGCCGAGTACGTTCAGATGCGCGGCGATCTGCTTGCTGCTGGTGCCGCGATCGCAGACGACCGCCACGGGATCGGACGGAGGGACCGCGTTCCGGACGTCGGCGCCCATGGCGAGGAGCTGAGAGCCGCGGATGTTCACGTAGCAATCTTGAGGGATGATGTCGATCCGCCCGCTGGCCGTGTTGGCCCGGACGTCCAGGACGCGAAGCGGCGCGCCCGATTCGATGCGAAGAACCAGCTCTTCCGGAGAGATCTCCGGCACGGCGTTCAGTTTACTCATGGGCGGAGTTTCGCCGAGGGGCGGGAGCGCGTCAAGAAGCACCGGGGGTCGGCGCCGGGCGAACTCGAATCGGAATCCGGGCGCAATCGGCGGTTGAGCCGGCGCCTCCGGCAGGGCATCCTTGGCGGCCATGCTCTCGACTCGCGCGTTCGGTCCCATTCTCCCCGGGCTACTCTTGGCGGTCGCGGTCGGCCTGACCGCCCGGCTCCTCCATGGCTATCTACCTCACGCGGTGGGCACCGCCGTCGGGGAGGTGATCGTGGCCGTCCTTCTGGGGCTCACGATCGGGAATCTGATCCGGCTCCCCGGCCAGGCGGCTCCGGGCATCCGGTTCTCGTTCCACACGGTTCTCCGGACCGCCATCGTCCTCCTGGGCGCCACCTTCTCCTTCGCGGAGGCCATGGCGATCGGCGGGAAGGCGCTCTTGATGGTCGTGGCGCTCATGCTCCTCGCACTAGCGGTGGCGCACGCGCTGGGGCGCGCCTTCGGAACGCCGGGACGCCTGGCGACGCTCATCGGCGTCGGCACCGCCGTCTGCGGCAACTCGGCCATCGTGGCGACGGCGCCGGTCATCGGCGCGCGCGACGACGAGGTCTCCTTCGCCATCGCGACGAACACGCTCTTCGGGACCGTGGCGGTCTTTCTCTATCCGTTCGTGGGGCACGCGCTCGGGATGAGCGACGCCGCGTTCGGCACGTGGGCGGGGACGGCGGTGAACGACACCTCTCAGGTCGTGGCGGCGGGGTTCGCCTACAGCGAGGAGGCGGGAAAGGTCGCGACGGCGGTGAAGCTGACCCGAAACGCGCTCATGGGCGGTGTGATCGTGGCGATGGGGCTGGCGTACGGCCGCGCGGCGATGGCGGCGGGCGGCGCCGCGGGCGCGACCTCCGGCGGATGGCGAAAGCGGCTGCAGCAGTCGCTCCCGCTCTTCGTCGTCGGGTTTCTCCTGCTCGCGTTGCTCAACACCGTCGGAGCCGTTCGCGCGCTTTCCGACGCGACGGGGCAGGAGATGCCGAAGGCGATCCAGACGGCGGTCCGCTTCCTGATCCTTGTGGCGCTGGCGGGCGTGGGGCTCTCGACGCGGTTCGAGGCGATGCGGAAGAGCGGCATTCGCCCCTTCTACGTGGGGCTCGCGACGGCGGCGGCGACGGCGACGGCGAGCCTGCTACTCATCCGATGGTTCGGCCCCGCGGCGGGCTAGAGCCCGTACTCCAGGAGCGAAGCGATGAACGCGGCAACCCACGATTCCACCACGAACCCCGATTCCCCGATCAATCCCGAACTCCCGGCCGGCTTCCACCTCCGGCGTCCCGCGTTGGAGGAGGCCGAGGCGGTCGCGGAGTTGGTCTGCGCGTGCGACCTCTTCGAGATCGGCGAGGCCGAGACCGACGCGGACGACGTGCGCGACGACTGGTCGCTCCCGCGCTTCGACCGCTCCCGCGACGCCTGGATCGTGGTGGGCGACGATGGCACGGTCCACGGGTACGGCTGGATCTGGGACAAGGTGCCGCACCACGAGATGATCGGCGACATCTACTCGCGCCCCGGCCCGACCTACGAGACGATCGCGTCGTTCCTCTGCGCGCGGATCGAGGAGCGGGCCGGGGAACACGAGCGCGGCGCGCCCCCGGGTGGCGAGATCACACTGGGATTCTTCGCTCCGGTCGGCTCGCCCTGGGCCGCGTTCCTGAATGGCCGCGGCTATCCGGTGGCGCGGACCTATTTCAGGATGGTCATCGAGCTGGGAGAGGAGTGTCCGACTCCGACGGAGATCGAAGGGATCGAGATCCGAATGTACCGCCCCGGCGAGGACGACGCGGCCATACACCAGGCGATCCAGGAGTCGTTCGCGGAGCACTATCTCTTCGCGCCGGAGCCGCCGGAGGAATGGATGGCGCGGCGGCGTGCCCACCCGGTCACCGATCCGTCGCTCTGGAGGGTCGCGTGGGACGGACGCGAGCCGGCGGGGGCGATCCTTCCGTATCCGTTCGAGCGGATGGCCTGGATCCGCGAACTCGGCGTGCGGAGCGCCTGGCGCGGCCGCGCGATCGGTCGCGCGCTCCTGCTCCACGCGTTCGCCGCGCTCCACGCGGGAGGGCAGCGGCGGATCGGACTAGGCGTCGACGCGCAGAACGCGACGGGGGCGACGCGGCTCTACGAATCGGCAGGGATGAAGGTCACCCTCCGCCACGAATACCACCGGCGGGTGCTCCGCCCCGGGACGGCGGTCAGTTCCCAGGGCTAGGCAGGCGCGCGGGATGTTGCCGGCGAGGTGGCGCTCAGTCGGCCCTGCAGCCCGCCTTCTTCAAGATCCACATCATCGGGCACGAATGGGTGAAGGCCGACTGGAGCAGATTCGCCCCCACGAACGCCGTGAAGGCGAAGAACCAGGGATTCACCCAGATACCGAGCGCCACCGAAGCCAGGATGAACGTCCCCGCCACGCCGCGAAGTCCTTCATTGACGGTCATGATTTCACCTCCGTAGGTTGCGCCTGTCTCGACTTCATGCCACTGCTTCTTTCCCGCGATTCAACAGGTAGTAGAGCACTGGAACAGCCATGCGCGAGAGGACCGTCGCGGCCACCTCGCCGCCGATGAGGGCGATGGCGAGTCCCTGAAAGATCGGATCGAAGAGAATCACGCTCGCTCCCACCGCCACCGCGGCCGCAGTCAGCACCATCGGGCGGAAGCGGACCGCTCCCGCGTCGACGACCGCCTCCTTGAGGCCCAGCCCCTGCGCGCGCCGCAGCTCGATGAAGTCGACCAGAAGGATCGAGTTCCGCACCGTGATCCCCGCGCCGGCGATGAAGCCGATCATCGATGTCGCGGTGAAGAAGGCGCCGGTAAGCGCGTGGGCGGGAAGGATGCCGACGAGGCTGAGCGGAATCGGGAGCATGATGACGAAGGGAGTCGTGAAGGAGCGGAACCACCCGACCGTGAGCACGTAGATCAGGATCAGGACCACGCCGAACGCGGCGCCCATGTCGCGGAAAACCTCGAGGGTGATGTGCCATTCGCCGTCCCACTTGAGACCGTAGCGGGCAAGATCGTCCGGCGCGACCGTGCTGGTTTGCTGCAACGGCTTCCCGTCCGGGGTCGCGAGCGCCTGCACCCGCGGTCCAAGGTCGGCTATCGCGTAGACGGGGCTTTCGACGCGCCCGGCGACGTCACCCACGACGTAGACGACGCGGCGGAGATTCTTGTGATGGATCTCGAGCGACGCGGTGTCGGCCGTGGCCTGGGCCAATTCCGAAATCGGCGTTCCCGCCCCGGAGCCGACGCGGAGCGCGGCCAGCGGAGAGGCGTCGGTCCGATCGGCGGCGGCAAGGCGCGCCCGCACCAGCACCGGATCGGCCTGCGACGGCGCGTCGAGCACCGCGACGGGAACCCCGCCCACGAGCGCCGCGGCGGCGTCGGCGACGGCCTGCGACGACGTGCCGGCCAACGCCGAGCGGTCGCGGTCGACGCGGAGACTTCTGACCGGCTGTCCTTCTGTCAGGAGAAGATCGGTGTCCACCACGCCGGGCGTCTCGCGGAAGACCTTCCAGACCTGGCGCGCCATCCGGCGCTGCCCCTCCAGATCGGGACCGTAGATCTCCGCGACGAGGGTGGAAAGGACGGGTGGACCGGGCGGCACTTCCACGACCTTCAGCCGCGCGCCGAAGTGGGCGGCCACCTCTTCAAGCGAGGGACGGATCCGCCGCGCGATGGGGTGGCTCTGCTCCTTCCGCTCTCCGGCGTGGACCAGTTGCACCTGGATCTCGGCGAAGCGCGGCTCCGTCCGGAAGTCGTAGTGGCGGACGAGGCCGTTGAACGTGACCGGAGCGCCTAGCCCTGCGTAGATCTGGACGCCGGAGACTTCGGGCTCGTGCTCCAGCCGGTCGGCCACCGCCTGCGCCGCGGCGAGCGTCCGCTCGAGCGGGGCGCCGGGAGGAAGGTCGAGCATCACCTCGAATTCGCTCTTGTTGTCGAAGGGGAGCATCTTGACCGTGACCACGCGGAACATGACGAGCGAGACGGCGCCGAGCCAGAGGGCCGCCACGACTGCGAAGAAACGGAGGCGGAAGCGACCGTCGCCGAGGAGCCGGTTCATCCAGACGCGGTAGCGGCGGTCGAGCGCTCCTTCGTTCTCGTGTGCGCCGCCGTGCGCGCCGGCCTCGCCCTTCGGCACGCGGAGAAGCCTCCGCGCCGCCCACGGCGTGATCACGAACGCCACGCCGAGCGAGAAGATCATCGCCATCGAAGCGCCGACCGGAATCGGCTTCATGTAGGGACCCATGAGGCCGCCGACGAAGGCGAGCGGCAGGATCGCGGCGATGACGGCGATGGTGGCGAGCACGGTCGGATTGCCGACCTCGTCCACCGCCTCCACCGCGCGCTCGTCCACGTTTCGGCCGTCCTTCATCCGGAAGTGCCGCGCGATGTTCTCCACGACCACGATGGCGTCGTCCACCAGGATGCCGATCGAGAAGATGAGCGCGAAGAGGGTGACCCGGTTCAGCGTGTAGCCGAGCGCGCGGTAGACGAAGAGCGTGAGGGCGAGCGTCACCGGAATGGCGATCGCCACGATGACCGCCTCGCGGCGTCCCAGCGCGAGCGCGATGAGCGCCACGACGGAGAGCGTCGCGAGGAGGAGGTGGAAGATGAGGTCGTCCGACTTGTGCTTCGCGGTCGCTCCGTAGTCGCGCGTCACCGAAACCGTGACGTCGCGGCCGAGGAGTTCGGGGCGGAGGGCGTCGACGCGGGCGCGGAGCGCCTTGGTGAGCAGCGTGGCGTTCACGCCCGGGCGCTTCGTGACCTCCACCGTGACGGCGGGCTCGCGGCGCCGGCCCCGCTCGGAGTGGAAGACGTAGCTGTCGGGCTCGCCGGGCCCGTCGGCGACCGTCGCGAGTTCGGAGAGACGAATCGTCCCGCCGCGACGGGTCGGCACGAGGAGCGAGCGGAGGTCGTCGGCCGAGCGATAGGCGCCCTCCACGCGGACCTCGGTGCCGCGGTTCGAGGCGACCAGCGCGCCGGCGGGAGAGGACGCCCCGTTTGCCGCGATCGCGCCGAGCAGCGCGTCCACGGAGACGCCGCCGGCAGCCATCCGCGCGGGATCGGGCTGAATCGAGATCTCGCGCGGCGAGCCGCCCAGGATTCGCACGCGCGCCACACCCGGCACCTGCCGGAGCGGCTCCGCCAGTTCGGCCGCCACGAGCCGGAGATCGCTCTGATCCCAGTCGGCGCGCGCGGGGCTGGTGAGCGTCAGCGTGAGCACTGGGACGTCGTCGATTCCGCGCGGGGCCACCGACGCGATCGAGGCGCCCCGGGGGAGCTCGGGGGCGGCGTGATCGAGGCGCGTGCGGATCTGCGCGAGCGCCATGTCGGGATCGGTCCCGACCTGGAAGCGCGCGATGAGGAGCGCGCCGTCGTCGCGCGAGGTGGAATAGAGATACTCGAGCTTCGGGATTTCCCAGAGCCGCCGCTCCACCGGCGACGTGAGCTGGCGCTCGATCTGCTCGGCCGAGGCGCCGG
>ERZ1292633.2054-Hain-H41-02um-R1-2054-length-20963-cov-6_pt1 | contig 20963 bp, 14 predicted proteins | sample MGYA00564406_ERZ1292633 | MGnify/ENA primary metagenome ERZ1292633 (study PRJEB36523, sample SAMEA6512639) | groundwater metagenome | collected 2019-01-08 | study: AquaDiva: Metagenomics assemblies of 32 groundwater samples
GCCGGTGTGCGGCGGGATGTGCGTTTTAGGCTTGAGGATCGAGAAAAAGGCCGTCGGCGCGCGGCGGGAAATTTTTGCGCCGGGGATGCTTTCGAGCATTGCCGTCGTCACCGGGCAACGCGCGTAGGCATCCTCGATCCGCTCGCCATATTTGATCAGATAATAGGCGCTCCATGACAGCGAATGATCTAGCCCTGACCACAGGTTTTGCGGCGTTCCCGGATCTTGCGCAACATAGGGCGCAAAGCCCGGCGCATCGGCGGCGATCAGTGCGAGCAGCTCATCACGGATGGCATCCGTCTGTGCTTCCACGGCTTCCATCCAAGGAAAATGCTTCCGCTCAAAAAACTCATCGGCGGGGAGGAAGGGATAATGGATCCCGTCGCACTGGTTGGTGTAGATACGGCGTTTGCCTGTTACGCTATCCATGCAGGCATCGAAACGGCGGAGTTCGGCACCATCAAGCTCCGCACGGTCGGCAGCGAGGCCGACATCCAAAACCTCACTATAATAGGACGATTGCCGCGCCAGAAAATCACGCGCATGGGCAAGAATCGCATTGATACCTTCGTTACGCTGGGCAGGCGGCGGCGCGATCTGGACAATCCCAGCCCAGATCGGTGCCGCGTCTCCCAACTCTCCTAAACGCTCATGCAATTGCGCCATGCGGATGAGCGCCATGAAATCAAGCCGGTTGATATCAAGCGCACGGCCAAGGCTGACCCGTTCGCCTTCATCATCGCCCATTTCACGCTGTGCGCGGGCGAGATTAAGCCAGAGCGGCCCGGCAGTTGGATCAGCAGCGGCAGCGCGGACGTGATAATCGACTGCCACCTCCACGTCGCCGGCGTTGATCGCGATAACCCCAAGCGAATTGAGCGCGCTAGGATGCTCAGGCGCGATGGCGAGAAGTGCCTGATAATGCTTGGCCGCTACATCTGGCTGGCCCGCCTGTTGCGCCGCGTAGGCACTGCTCAAAAGCGCATTAATCCGTTCAGTCGTCATGGTCTGCGGATGCACGAGCCAAAGCCCGAATGCAAGATCGGCTCACACCCAGACATCAACCGCATGGAGGATAAGCCCGACGAGACCACCGACCAGCGTCCCGTTGATGCGGATATATTGGAGATCGCGGCCAACGGCTTGTTCGATCCGGTCAGTGATTTTCGCCGCATCCCAGCCGCGCACGGTATCCGATACCAGCGTGACAATCCCGTCGCCATAACTTGCGGTCGCGCCGACGATGGTGCGCCGCGCGAAACGGTTAATGGTGTGGCGAAGCTGCGGATCATCCTGAAGCGTGCCACCAAGCTGACGCAGCATATCGCCGAATTTTCCTGCAAGTACCCGTTCAGGATCGCGCGCGGACTTTAGCAGGCCAGCGCGCGCTTGCTCCCACAGTCCGCCGATCCAGTGCTGCATCGCGGGATTATCGACAATCTCATTCTTCCAATTGCCAACCTTGTTTTGCATCTCTTTATCATGCTGCAAATCAAAGGCGAGATCCCCCAAAGCCTGATCGGCACGCGCGCGGAGAGGATGGTCGGGATCATCGGCCATATCGAACAACAGCTTGTTAAGTCCATTGATGATCGCGTTGGCAACATTTTCATCAAGGCCCGTCCAGCGCAGAACCGAGCCCGCGCGCTCATGCACCATTTCACGGATCAAATGATCATTTGAAGCAAGGATTTCGCTCGCACGGGTTATGAGACCACCCATTAGCGGAAGGTGACGCCCTTCCTTCATCGCGGCTTCGAGCGTCTGGCCAAGCAAAGGTGAAACGTCTAGCCCGCGCAACCGTGTTGCAACGGCAGATTTCGCCATCCCGCCCAGCCGGTTCTGATCGAGCGATTCGAGCAGGTTCGCCAGCAGTTTCGACGCGCCGTCGCGCAACCGCCCGGCCCCACCGTGATCGGGATCAGCGAGGAAACGGCCAAGTGCTGCTGCAACGTCAACTTTGCGCATCCGCCGCGCAACCACAGTGGGCGTCAGAAAATTATCCTTGAGGAACAACGCCATAGTGTCGCCGATCCGGTCTTTATTGGTCGGGATGATCGCGGTGTGCGGGATTGGCAGGCCAAGCGGATGACGGAATAGCGCTGTGACCGCAAACCAATCGGCGAGCCCCCCGACCATAGCCGCCTCGGCAAACGCCTTGATGTAGCCAATCGCCGGATGGACGTCGAGGTTCGCTTTTGCCGTGAAATAGATGCACGCCATCACGATCAGCGATCCAGTCGCGACAATCTTTATCCCGCGCGCGCCGGGTTGCGCTGGGTTCAGTCTTTCAAGACCTATGCGTGGTCGCAGTGCGATGGCGCTACCCTATTTATTCCGCCGGTTCGATAATCGTCGCTGGCGGCCGGTTCCGCCAACGATAGCCACCAGCAAAGAGGCGCGGCGGCTTTTTGACGGTGCCGCTTTCGCCGCCCGTCGTCAACCAATAGGATAGCCACGGCCCGACACGCTGTTCGACACCCATCGCAAGACTGAAGGTCGCGGGCACGATTACAAGCGTCAAAATAGTCGAAACGATCAGCCCGCCGATCACCGTTACGCCCATCGGCGCACGCCATGCGCTATCCCCTGAAAGCGAAAGTGCGGTTGGGAACATGCCGGCCACCATGGCCACAGTTGTCATGACAATCGGCTGCGCGCGTTTGTGCCCTGCATCGATAATCGCAATCGTCTTGTCGACACCCTTGTCCATTTCCTCAAGCGCAAAATCGACCAGCAGAATCGAGTTTTTGGCAACGATGCCGAGCAGCATGAGTATCCCGATCAGAACCGGCATTGAAATCGGATTGCCGGTGATTAGCAAGGCAAGCGCGCCGCCAAGCGGTGCCAGCAACAGCGAACCCATGTTCACAAATGGGGGCATCACGCGGCGATAGAGCAACACGAGCACTGCAAAGACCAAGAATACACCCGAAATGACCGCAATCGCGAAGTTGGTTACCATTTCCTGCTGCCACTTGTCTTGGCCCAGGGTTAACCGCTTGATCCCGAGCGGGAGGTTTTTCATGCCGGGAAGGCCATCAATCAGCTTGCCCACATCACCGCTAACATAGGCTTTGCCAGTCTTTGGATCGATCGCATAATCGGCACCGATCGTGATCCGGCGAATCTGGTTGGTACGCTGGATTACCGTCGGCCCCGCGCCGAAGCTGATTTCAGCAACGGTCTTGAGCGGAACCGATCCGCCGGTCGCGGTTGGCACGGGGAGATTTTCAATGGTTGAGAGGCTCTTTCGCGAGCTTTCACTCAGGCTGACGCGGATCGGAATCTGGCGATCAACGAGCGAGAATTTTCCGCTGTTTTGATCAATATCACCAAGCGTTGCGATCCGGATTGTTTGTGAAAGCGCCGTTGTCGTCACACCTAGATCCGCCGCCAAATCCATGCGGGGCTTGATTGTGATTTCGGGGCGCAGCAAATCACCGTTAACACGCGGCGCAACAAGCTGTTTCATCCCCTTCATTTCTTCGGTGATCCGGTTGGCCTGCGCCATCAGTGTCTCAGGATTATCACCGCCGAGCGTGATCGTGAGGTCACGGCCGCTAAACCCGCCATTTTGCGATTGGAAACGGACGCGCGCATCGGGAATCTCGGCAAGCTTTGGCCCCCATTCCTTTTCAAAATCATAGCTTGGCTGGACGCGATCTTCCTTGAGAGTGAGGAAGATCGACGCGCTGCCCGGACGAATATCGGCGAAGGCCTTTGCGACATCTGGCGCGTCTTCATTAAGCATATGTTGCACTTTTTCAGCCACTGAACGCGTCTGGGCCGTCGTGGTGCCTGGAACCATTTCAATCCGGATTGAGCTAAACGAGAAATCAACGCTCGGCTGGAAGGTGAAAGGAATATTCATAAACAGCGCAATCGTCAGCACAAAAGCAGCACCGCCACAGCCCATTGTGATCATCCGGTGGCGAAGCGACCAATGCAAAACGCTCATATAGCGATCCATCAGCCAGCCTTCACCGTGCTTGGCCTCACCGTGCGCCTTAAGGAAATACGCCGCGAGCATTGGTGTAATCAACCGCGCTACCGCAAGACTAAGCAGCACCGACATCACAACAGTCAGCCCGAAATTCTTGAAAAACTGTCCCGAAACACCCGGCATAATGCCAACGGGCAAGAACACCGCGACAATCGCCATCGTCGTTGCCAGAACGGCAAGGCCGATTTCATCCGCCGCATCGATCGACGCCTGAAATGCGGATTTGCCCATCCGCATGTGGCGGACAATATTTTCAATTTCAACGATAGCATCATCGACTAGCACACCAGCCACAAGGCTAAGCGCCAGCAAGCTGATTTCGTTGAGGCTGAACCCCATCAAATCCATGAACCAGAAGGTAGGAATCGCCGAAAGCGGAATTGCGATTGCCGAGATAATGGTAGCGCGCCAATCACGCAGGAACAGAAACACGACGAGAACCGCGAGCAACGCACCTTCGACCATCGCGATAATTGCCGAATTATACTGGCCCTTGGTGTAGCCAACGCTGGTATAAAGCTCGCTGAAGGAAACCTTGGGGTTTTCTTTCTTTAGCGCGACAAGTTCCTTTTGAACCTCGTCATAAACCGACACGTCCGACGCGCCCTTCGCCCGGGTAATCGAGAAACTCAGCACCTGACGACCGTTCATCGTCGAAAGATTGCGTTGCTCGGCATAAAGATCGCGCACTTCGGCAATATCGGCGAGCTTGACTGATCGTCCGCCACCAACATTGATCTGGGTCTGGCCAAGTTGATAGGCGCTTGCAGCATTGCCAAGCACACGCACGGCCTGTTCCGAACCCGCGATTTCAGCACGGCCGCCCGCCGCGTTGGTGTTGGTCTGGCGAAGCTGGTTGTTAACCTGCGATGCCGTAACGCCAAATGACTGGAGCTTAGCCGGGTCAAGGATGACACGGATTTCGCGACTAACGCCGCCATCGCGCGACACCTGCGCCATGCCGCTGATGCTGCGAAGCCGCTTGCTGACGATATTATCGACGTACCAACTTAGCTCCTCAAGCGTCATATCAACCGCTTCAACCGAATAATAAGCAATCGGTTCACCTGCTGTATCAACGCGGTTGACCTGCGGCTCAAGAATGCCGTCGGGCAAATCACTGCGAATATTGGAAACAGCATCGCGAACATCGCTAATCGCGCGGTCAATCGGGGTGCCAATTGCAAATTGCACGAAAATGTTGGCACTGCCTTCGCGCACCGATGAATTGATCTCGTCAACACCGTTGATATTGCGCAGCGCGGCCTCAACCTTCTGCGCGACTTGGGTTTCAAGCTCGGTTGGCGCGGCACCGGGCTGCGTAATCGTGACGCTTGCGCCAGGGAAATCGATATCGGGGTTTTGCGTCACGCTCATTTGCGCAAAGCTGAGCATTCCCGCGATTGTCAGACCAAGAAAGAAGACAATCGGCGGAACCGGATTGCGGATTGCCCAAGCAGAGATGTTGCGAAAGTTCATGCCAATCGCTCCCTATTTCGCACGCTGGGCGACAACGGTTTCACCAGGATTGAGAAACGCACCGGCGCTAAGCACCACTTGTTCATTGCCACTCAGCCCTTCTATCACCGGAATGCCGGTATCGGAAACCGAACCGGTTTTCACTTGACGCCGCTCAACCTTGCTCTTGGCATCAATAACAAAGACATAATTACCCTTGTCATCGCTCAGCACTGCTGATTCAGGCAATACCGGCGCATCAACCCGACCCACGTTGATTTGCGCCGAAGCAAAACCGCCCGGACGCAATGCAGCGTTATAACTGAGTGCAATCCGCGCAATCCCCTGACGCGTGGTCGGATCGATGATCGGCGAAACCTGCCAAATCTGACCGGTGAACTGCGAAGCAGTTCCAACCGGAGTCACTGATGCGCCAAGCCCGACACGCATCCGCGCGAGACCGGCCTCGCCCATTTCGGTCTTCAATTCCATTTCGCCGCCGCCAGCAAGCCGGAAGAGTGCGGGCGAACCAGCACTGACAATCTGCCCCGGCTCAACCGTGCGGGCAAGGATCAAGCCGCTCGCGGGGGCACGCACATCAAGGCGGCCATTGCGGTTGCGCCCTTCATTCAACTGCGCCACCGCGACCGCAACCCGCGCGCGCGCTGAATCGCGCGTTGCCGTGCGGCGCTCAATATCAGCTTTTGAAATGAACCCGCGCGAAAGCAGCGCATTCGCCCGGTCAAGCTCGGCCTGCGCCAATCGCGCGTCAGCCTGCGCCACCGCGACTTGCGCAGACAGTTGGTTTGCTTGTTGATCCTGCACCGCGCGGTCAATCGAAACGAGGATCTGGCCCTGACGCACCCAATCGCCCGGCTGCACCCAAACCCGCGTCACAAGGCCGCCCTCACCCGCAACGCCGACCGGCATATCGCGGCGTGCCGCCAGCGTTCCCGTTGCGCTGATGGTATCGGTTACCTGTACCCGGCCAGGCACAACGACGGTTACCCGTGCGGCCTGCTTACTATCATCTTTGCCCGCCACGCCCGCAGCAGTTTTATCGGATGATTTGAAAAAATAGACGGCCGCAATTACAGCAAGCACGGCCACCACCGCAGCAATAATCATCAAGCGGCGACGCGATTTGCGCTGCTGCTGCTCCTGATCATCTGCATAGCCAAAATCAGTCGATTGACGCGAGATTGCTGATTCGTAATTCATTGTCACTGCTGCCTTCTTCGGCCCGATAAAGAGCCAGATCGAGTGTCTATATTAACTGTGTTATACCAATAAGTCACCCTGTTCAAGCGCGAAGATTGCAATTTGCGAGCAAACCCGGCGCAAGAGAGGTATCCCTTGCGGCATAGGCTGATGGTTTTCAGGTAATATCGGCCTTCGATAAAGCGCTTCGAGGCATCGACCAATGTATGGACACATTCCCGTTCAGCTTCAATGCAGCCTGTCCCCGCAAAAATGGCTGTGCTGGCCAAAATATGGTGAGTGGCGTAAATGCAGGAGTATGAATTTTGAAATTATATGGAACGGCCGTATTCGCGGCATCTCTTCTGGCAGCCCCGGCTTTGGCTGACGCGCAAACCACAGCGCAACCGATACTCAATGGCACACGGCTCGAAATTTCGGTGCGCGGCGAAGTCAAACGGGTGCCCGATGTTGCTGTGATTTCAACCGGGGTCATCACGCAGTCGGTCGATGCCGCAACCGTGATGCGTGACAATGCCGCACGCATGGCGCGCGTCTTGACCGCGCTAAAACGGGCCGGGGTAGCAGACAAGGATGTGACGACATCAGCGGTCAATCTCTCGCCGCAATATCGCTACAATAATAATCAGCCGCCCGTGATTACCGGCTATCAGGCGAATAATCAGGTAACCGTGCGCTTTCGGGATATCACACGTTCAGGCGCGATCCTTGATGCGCTCGTGAAAGAAGGATCGAACGAAATTAACGGGCCAAGCTTGACGATCGACAAGCCCGAAGCAGCTATGGATGAAGCCCGGATCGCCGCGATCTCAGTCGGTCGTGCACGCGCAGAAATTTATGCGGGCGCAGCGGGCATGAAGATCAAGCGGATCGTCTCTATTAGCGAGAATGAGGGGATGTCGGTTGTACCGCGCCCGATGATGGCGATGATGGCAAAATCTGCCGAAGCCGATACGGTCATCATGCCCGGCGAACAGGCGCTTGGTGTGACCGTAACGATGGTGTTCGAACTCCAGTAACGCGATGCTTTGTTCAACAGGACTTGCCAAGCCGTTAAAAGCAGGTGACGATGGCGATGCCCGGCTTGAGACGCCGGGATTGAAAAATAGGAGGGATATATGGGTGGATTTTTGGGCTGGATAATCCTTGGTGCCGTCGCGGGCGTGCTTGGAAAATTGATTATGCCGGGTAAAGATCCCGGTGGTTTTATCGTGACGATACTTCTTGGCATCGGCGGTGCTTTGCTCGCCGGCTTTCTCGGTAAGCTGGTCGGCTTTTATCAGGAAGGTGAAGCGGCTGGCTTTATCGCGGCCACCGTTGGTGCGATTATTTTGCTCTTCATTTATCGCCAATATAAAAAGCGGCAGGGCGGCGGAACGCTATAGTTATAGCACAGCGCCGGTAATCAGGGCTGATCACCGGCGCTGCCTATATAGAAATAATCGGCAAACATGGCACCGTGTCCATTTGCATTATAGGAAAATTAGAATCCTTCTGTTAACTCACGCACTTAGGGTGCGCAGATGAAAAATTTACTGGTTAGATTGCGATTGGCATTTGCCGATGATGCGCAAGAGCGGGCGTTTGCGGATCGCTATGTCCGGCTTTCACTGCTTAACATAAAAATTTACGCGCTCATTGGTGGCCTGTGCTTCTACAGCTTCCAATTGCTCGACACGCTGATTGATCCTGTTAACGCCGAATTTGCGCACCAGATCAGGCTATGGGTGCTGATTCCGATTGGCTTGGCGCTATCACTGTTCTTGCTCACCCCGCTCGGCAAACGCTGGATTGAAGGTGTAGTCATTGGCGGCGGGATGGTCGGGATAGGCGGCCTCTCCTATATCTATGCGGTACTTGATAACGGATATCTCCATTTTCCGCTTGGTATCACATTGGTTGTTCTCGGTTCGGCGATCATGTTTCCGATCCGCTTCATCTTTTTGCTGTTGATGTTTCCATCGACTATTACCATCGTGATTGCCGCCCATTATTTATGGACGAAAGAGCCCGATTCATGGATGACTGTGAATATTATCACCTGTCTGACGGCCACCAGCTTTGCAGCACTCGCGGGCTATTCGCGCGAACGGGCCGCGCGCAAACAGTTTCTTACCGAGCTTGATCTAACCGCCTCGCGCGAACGCGTCGAGCAGCTACTCCATTCGATGCTCCCGCGTGAAGTCGCGAACCGGATTCAAGCGGGCGAGACGGCAATCGCCGATTCTTATGGAGAAGTATGTATTATCTTCGCCGATCTTAGCGGTTTTACCGAGCTTGCCCGGCGGATCAGTCCGCCGCACCTAGTCAAAATGCTCAACAATCTTTTCTCGGTGTTTGACCTTGAAGCCGAACGGCTTGGCGTCGAGCGGATCAAGACAATTGGCGACGCCTACATGGCAATCTCCGGGCTGACCCAAACCACAGCGGGTGCCAATCATGTTGAAAATGCAGCCGAATTTGCCTTTGCGATCCAGCGGTCTGTGCAGCGCTTTATCATAAATTCGGGTTACCCCATCAACGTCCGCATCGGCATCCATGTTGGCCCGGTTGTTGCGGGCGTCATCGGGGTGAAGCGCCCCGCGTTTGATGTTTGGGGCGAGTCTGTCAACTTTGCCAGCCGCCTCGAAAGCAAAGCTGTCCCAGGGACGATCCTGATTTCGGAGAATGCCCATTGGCGCCTAAGGGCGGGCTATGAAACCGAAATTCAGGGCGTGGTTGATCTAAAAGGCTTTGGCGAATCAAAAGTATATCGCCTGTCGAAAGCACGCGCGGAACGACTGACCGGAGGCGAGGATGAGGCAGAGGTTTTGCCATCAGGCCTTCAGCTTTCATCCAATTGAATAACTACTGATTGCCAGCCGCCGCCGTCACCCCCTAAGGATGAAAAAACGGAGCAGGAGCAGGAGAGTGCCACATATGGCAAAACAATCATTGGCGGCGCGGTTCTGCCGCTGGGCAATTGTCAAATGGTATGACCCTCAGGGCTGGACTGAAGAACGGATGATCCCGGCCGAAAAGAAATTTGTGGTAATTGCAGCACCGCACACCAGCAACTGGGATTTTTTATATTTTCTTGCGCTTGCTGAAAAGCTTGCCATTCCGCTCAGCTTCATGGGCAAAAAATCGCTGTTCCGCTGGCCTTTTGCCGACTTGATGAGGGATCTTGGCGGGATTCCTGTGGATCGCTCCAAATCGGTCAATATGGTTGATCAGATGATCGCCGAATTCAAAAAGCGTGACACGTTCATGCTCACCATTGCGCCCGAAGGCACACGCGGCAAGGTGCGCGAATGGAAGACCGGGTTTTACCACATAGCGGTGGGTGCGGGCGTCCCGCTTGTCTGCGGCCTGATGGATTACAAGCGCAAACACGGCGGACTTGGCCCAGCCATCTGGCCGACCGGCGACTATGAGAAGGATATGGCCAAGGTCGCTGAATATTATAAAAGCTGCACGCCCAAATATCCCGATAAGGGCAATGCAGGATTGATCAGCAGCTAATCAACCAGCCGCTCTATCCGGTCATAATGATAATCAGCCGAGCCGAATTGGCTTTCTATCATCGTTGCCCGCTTGAAATAATGGCCGATAGCAAGTTCCTGCGTAATGCCGATACCGCCGTGGGTTTGCACCGCGTTTTGCCCTACGAAATTGCACGCGCGTGAAACCTTGGCTTTGCACTGCGATACCGCAGCCATACGTTCGGTGGCGGGAAGATCGAGCTTGATCGTAGCCATGATCGTCATTGACCGGGCCTGCTCAACTTCCATAAACATATCGACCATACGGTGCTGAAGCACCTGAAAGCGCCCGATCGGCTGACCGAACTGCTGGCGCTGTTTTGAATAGTCGAGCGTGCCCTCATGGAGTTTGTGGGTGACGCCGCACGCCTCGGCGCAAACGCCTACGGTCGCTTCGTCGACAATCTGTTCGATCAGGCCAATGCCCGCACCTTCGCCACCGAGCAGGGCATCGCCGGGGATTGCCGCATTTTCAAAATAGATTTCCGACGCGCGGAAGCCGTCAACCGTGGGATAATCACGGCGGACAATGCCGGGAGTTTTCGCGTCAACAAGGAATAGCGAAACACCGTCACGTTCGCGCCCCGCCCCGCCGGTGCGTGCGGTGATCAGCAGATGCGTTGCCCAAGGGGCGGCATATACCACGCCCTTGTGCCCGTTCAGGATATAGCCTGCGCCGTCCTTCTTGGCCGTCGTGCGGATATTGGCGAGATCATAGCGCCCCTGCGGTTCGGCATAGGCAAAGCCGATTACAACATTGCCCGCGATGATTTCTGGAATGACCGCATCGGCCTGCGCGCCGCCAACGGCCTTCAAAGCACCGCCGCCAATCACCACCGTCTGGAGATAAGGCTCAATCGCGATAACCTTGCCAAGCTCTTCCATAATGATTGCGTTTTCGAGTGCGCCACCGCCAAGCCCACCATGGTCTTCGGCAAAGGCCGCACCGAGCATCCCTAATTCCTGCGCCAACGCCTGCCAGATACCGGGATCACGCCCGGTATCGCTCGCAATCATCTTGCTACGCTTGTCAAAATCATAGGTGTCGGCAAGGAAGCGCGCGAGTGTATCGCGGATCATGCCCTGTGTTTCGGTATAACTGAAATCCATCTTGGTTCCGTATCTTTATCTGGCCGGCCCTGTAAAAGCCGGGATAGCGTCTATGTTAAAGCCCCAACACCATTTTGGCGATGATATTGCGCTGAATCTCATTTGATCCACCATAAATCGTCGTTTTACGCGCGTTGAAATAGGTCGGTGCAACGCGGTGCGCGTGGTCGGGGCCAATGGGGTGTTCATTATCGCCTTCACCAAAGCCACGGAAATAAGGTGCGCCGTAATGACCAACGGCTTCAAGCGCGAGTTCGGTAATCCGCTGCTGAATTTCCGAACCCTTGATCTTCAATAGGCTTGCCTCAGCCCCCGGCCCCTTGCCCGCCGCTTCGCCCGCAAGGCTGCGCAGTTCGGTATATTCAAGTGCGGTCAAATCAACCTCGAGCTCAGAAACTTTCCGCCGGAAAAACGGATTGGCATAAAGCGAGCGATCACCGTCGAACTCGGTGCGCGCAATCTCCTTGATGCGCTCAACCCCGCGCTTTGATCCCGCAATCGCCGCAATCCCTGTGCGTTCGTGCGCGAGGAGGAACTTCGCACAAGTCCAGCCCTTATTCTCTTCATAAATGCGCTGAGTCATCGGCACACGGACATCTTCAAGCCAGACTTCGTTGACCTCATGTTCACCGCCAAGCGTAATGATCGGACGGACAGTGATGCCCGGAGATTTCATATCGATCAGGAGAAAGCTGATCCCCTCCTGCGCCTTGGCTTCCTTGTTCGTGCGAACAAGGAAAAAGCCCCAATCGGCGTGCTGCGCCATGGTCGTCCATGTTTTCTGGCCGTTGACGATATAATCATCCCCGTCCTGAACCGCGATCGTGCGGAGGTTGGCAAGATCAGAGCCCGCACCGGGTTCCGAATATCCTTGACACCACCAATCCTCGCCGGAGAGGATGCGCGGCAGAAAATGCGCCTTTTGCTGGGCCGTGCCAAAGGTGTAAATCACCGGGCCGACCATCGTAATCCCAAACGGCATGATCCGGATACAATCGGCGCGCGCGGTTTCTTCTGACCAGATGAAACGCTGCGTCGGCGTCCAGCCGGTGCCGCCATATTCAACCGGCCATGCCGGGGCGATCCAGCCTTTTTGGGCCAAGATCCGGTGCCAGGAGAGAAAGTCCTCCTTTGATAACTCATCGCCCTCATCCTGCTTGCCACGCAGCGATTTAGGATAATTTTCGGCAATAAATGCACGCGCTTCGGCACGGAACGCCAAATCTTGGGCGGTAAATTCCAGATCCATCGAATCTCTCCTGATCAACAGCCAGCGAGGCTAGTAAAACTTTACGTTAACGTCAAGCACTACAAAAAGTGACGCCTGAAAGCCACAGGATATCACAAATTGTCGCAGAGCCACGTTTCTCCCCTTTGCGTAATATAGTAAAAAGGATATGCGCTCCGCACTTACTATAGCTAACTGGAGATAAGACGATACCACCACTTGCCCCCCGTCGCCCCAATGGGCCGACGCCACCACCGATCAATGGCCCCCGGTTTAACGAATATATCGTTTCACCCAAGGTGCGCGTAATCGACGAAAATGGCGAAAATCTGGGCGTGATGTTCACGCGGGAAGCGATGGAGCAGGCCGCAGAGCTTGGTCTTGATCTGGTTGAAGTCTCGCCAAATGCTGATCCACCAGTTGCCAAATTCCTTGATGTTGGCAAATATAAATATGAGGCGCAGAAAAAGGCGAACCTCGCACGCAAATCGCAAAAGACTCAGGAAATCAAAGAAATCAAGATGCGTCCCAACATCGACGATCATGATTATGAGACGAAGATGAAAGCGATCCATAAATTCCTCGGCGAAGGGGATAAGGTTAAGGTCACTCTACGTTTTCGCGGACGCGAGCTTGCGCACGGTCAGCTTGGCATGGTGCTACTCCAGCGAGTTCAGGCCGATACCGCTGAAGATGGTAAGGTTGAAGCCTATCCCCGGATGGAAGGCCGCCAAATGCTGATGGTGTTAAGCCCAAAATAATTTAAGCATTTCGGATTATTTGTAGTATTCTTACAAATTTGAAATAATATACGAAATTAAATTTAGGAGAAAATTAGGTATGCGTAAGTTTCCATTGCTAGTATCGGTTGCCTTGGCTGCTATGTCGACATCCGCTTTCGCACAAGACGCAGCTCAACAAGCAGCACCGCAAGCAGAAGAAACGACCCTGGACGAGGGCGAAATTATCGTCACCGCAACGCGGCGTGCCGAGCTTTTGTCAGACGTTCCAATTGCTGTGTCAGCAGTTTCGGGCGAAGCGCTTGCCAATACGGGGGCAACCGATGTTCGTGCGCTCAATCAGCTTGCACCATCACTGCTCGTTTCAGGGGCAACCAGCGAAGTGAACTTTTCCGCGCGTATTCGCGGGGTTGGCACGGTTGGTGAGAACGCCGGGCTTGAATCCTCGGTCGCACTGTTTATCGACGGCGTTTATCGCAGCCGCACCGGCGTTGGCCTTTCCGAGCTTGGCGATATCGAGCGCGTTGAAGTGCTGCGTGGGCCGCAGGGCACGCTTTTTGGCCGCAATGCCTCAGCGGGTTTGATCAACATCATTACCAAGGGCCCGGACTATGACTTTGGTGGGTCGGCTGCGGCCACCTATGGCAATTATGATTACCTCCGCTTTGATGCGGCGGTCACTGGGCCGATTATCGCTGACAAGGTTGCGTTCCGGCTCGACGGTGTTTGGCAGCAACGCGACGGATTCATCCGAAATGCTACGCCGGGTGAGGCCGATATCAATGACCGTGACCGTTATCTTGTTCGCGGCCAACTGCTGATTGAGCCTAACGACGCGATCAAATTGCGCCTGATTGGTGATTATTCGAAGCGCAATGAAATTTGCTGTGGTGCTGTCAATTATGGCCCAAATCAGAATGTTACCCGCACAGCAGCAACGGGAACGCTCAATTTTTTACCCAATAGCCTGCTCCCGGTGCTTAATGCGCTCGGTGCGAATTTTCAGGTCGCAACCCCGCCTTCGCGCTTCGTGCGCAGCCAATCAACGACGCCAGGCTTCAACTATGTCTCTGACTCTGAAGATTATGGGCTTTCAAGCGAGGGCACATGGTCGCTCGGTGATGTGACGCTGACCGGCATTACATCATACCGCGATTATAAGAACCGGCAGGGCCAGGATTCGGACTATAGTGCGCTTGATATCTTGCGCCGTACCGCATTGGATCGCCGCTTCCGCACCTTCACCCAGGAATTCCGCGCGCAAGGCGAAGCCTTTGACAAGCGGCTCGATTGGCTCGTTGGTGGCTATTTCGCCAACGAAATCCTCAACGTCAAAGACAATCTGAGATACGGTAATGATTATGAGCGATTCGCCAATTGCGTTCTCGCCGAAGGCAATGCGCGTGGTCTTGGCATCCCGTCGCTGATTTCAACGACAGGCCCGGGCTGTTTCAACACGGCTGTTGCGCAGGCGGTTGTCGCCAACACGGCTGTTCCCGCCGCAACGCGCAGCACGCTTTCGCTTTTGTCTGGGCTAACCATACCAGGCTTTGCTGGCTTTGATGCCGTTGCTGCGGCCATTGGCCAGCCAGCACTGCAATTGAACGGAACTGGCGTTGTCGATAATCGTTTCCGTCAGAAGAGCGTCAACTACGCTTTCTTCACGCACAACGTGATCGATATCGTGCGTGACAAGCTCTCGCTGACACTTGGCGGACGCTACACCAATGAGAAAAAGACGCTCACCGGATCGTTCAACACCAACAATAATCTCTGCGGCGCGTTGCGTGCGTCGCCATTGGCTGCGCTTGCTGGCCTGCCATGCGTTATCAACAATACATCGGGCGCGGGAATCGCGTTAGCCGATCCCAATCGCAAAAAGAAGGAAAGCGAATTTACCGGCACGGCGGTACTGTCATATAAGCCAAGCAAAGATTTCTTGGTCTATGGCTCCTACTCGCGCGGATACAAAGCGGGCGGTTTCAACCTCGACACGTCAGCATTTGATCTACCCAATGCTACACTTGCCGGAACGACCCCGATCAACACTGTTGGCAACGGCCGCCCAGATGCGGCCGATCTCCAGTTCGCACCTGAAATCGTTAACGCCTATGAAGTCGGCGCGAAATTTAATGGCCGTAAGTTCAATCTGAACGCAGCGCTCTTTTATTCAGAGTTTGACAACTTCCAGCTTAACACCTTCAATGGCGTAAACTTTGAAGTGACCAATGTGAATTCGTGCCGGGATGATCTGGCCGGGGCGGATCGCGACATTTTGCCCAATAACGCTGCGGCTGCGCTCACAGGCAGTTGCAACCCTGGTCGGCTTGCGCCGGGCCTCGTTACCAAAGGGCTTGAACTTGAAGCCGCACTTTTCCCCGCGCGGTTTGTTTCGGTCAACCTTGGCTTCACTTACGCCAGCACCGAATATCAAGACAATCTCGTTGGTTTCCGTGGTCGTGCCTTTGCACCAACCTCGTTCCAACTGCCCGAACAGCAACTCTCAAACGCACCGAGATATGTTGTAACTGGCGGCGTTGCCTATTCACCTAACATCGGAAGTTCAGGGCTTTCTGGCCTCGCCTATCTCGATTTCCGGTATCAGGGCGACGTTAACACTGGCTCCGATCTTGATCCTGAAAAGGTGCAGGATGGCTATATCGTGTTGAACGGTCGTCTTGGCCTATACGGCAAGGGCAAGCGTTGGGGCGTCGAATTCTTCGGCCAAAATCTGCTCAACAAGAAATATCAGCAGATTGCTGCCGATGCCCCGCTTCAGGGCGGCAGCACAATTGGGGCAGTGAGCCGTGGTGGCCCAACTGCAAACCAGTTGTTCATCGCATTCCCCGGCGAACCACGCACTTACGGCGTGACGCTTAAGGGCAAATTCTGATTAAATGATATCCGCGTCCGCAGAAATGCGGGCGCGGATCATCCGCGCTTGGCGCGCGCCTCGGCAATCGCGGTCTTGAGCGCATCATAGCCGACAGCACCATTGAGCACCGTATCGCCGACAATCCAGCTCGGCGTACCCGTCAATTGCAATTGACGCTGCAAATCAAGATTAGTCGTAATCTCGCCGGCAATCTGATCGGAGTTCGCGCCGTCCGCAGTTGCGCCTGCCTTTGCCAGTGCAGCGGCAATGCTCACGGAATCAGGGCGACCCGCGCCATACATGGTTCGATGAAATTCGCTGTAATTCCCGCCCTTATTCGCAACAGCAAGGCTCGCGCGTGCCGCGAGATCGCTAGGCTCGCCCAGAATAGGCAGTTCGCGGTACACGATCTTGAGTTTTTTATCCTCGGCCAACAGCCGCTCGACATCGGGGAGCGCAGCGCGACAATAGCCGCAGGCATAATCAAAGAATTGGACAAGCGTAACATCACCGTCCGCAGCGCCAGACCATGCTGTGCCAAAAGGCATTTCGATCTGCGCACGATTGGCATCGACGATCTTCTTGGTCTCGCGTGATTGGAGCGCCGCCATCGCCTCAGGCAATATTTCGGGATGCGTCATGATGTAATTGCGAACGGTCTTTTCAACGCTGGCCTGTCCGCCAAAGCCACCCGCCGTAACAGCAAAAGCCATGCCGCCCGCGCCGAGGGCAAGCGCCGCCCCGGCAATGATCATATCGCGCCGGTCAAAACTCATCAGCGCCGCTTACGATCACCAACCGCCGCCTGTGAAACCAGCAACACATCCTGTGCGCGGAGCCAATCCGCCGAGCCTGTGGGCAGCGTCCGCACCGCAACCTGGGCATTCGCAAGCGCCAATTGGGGCTGGCCCTGCAAGTGGAACCGTTCCGCGCTCGCCATCGCCGCGCGCGCATTATCGCCGGTCGCGCCGTAAACAACGCCAAGCTGATACCAGGCGTCAGGGTTTTCATTATCGCGCGAGACGGCGGCTTTAAGCACCTTTTGCGCTTCGGCCAGATTGGCCTGATTCTCGGTCGCGATCAGCGCGTGGCCGAACAATGAAGCAATCAACGGCTGGGCATTGGTCTTGTCCACCGCCGTCCGCAGTACCGAAATTGCTTCTTCGGGTTTACCGGATTCGAGCAAAATCTGGCCTTTGAGTTCAAGAAAATAAGGGTCAACCGGCGCGGCAGCGAGCAAACTGTTAATCTCGGCAATCGCCTTGTCGGGATAGGCCGAGCGGTGCCAGGCATAGGCACGGGCATAGCGCGCAGGCACGCTGCGGTCGCTTTCGGGATATTCGATCAGCGTCTGGCGCGGTTCACCAGAAAAACCCTTAAGCTTGGCTTTGACACGCTGAAACCGCGCTTCAAGCGACTGATCAACAGGGTTTTTCCAGGCAGGATCTAACCGGAATTTATCTTCAAGCCGAGCGATACGCTCGCCGGTCAGCGGGTGCGTCCGTGCGTATCCGTTATCTTGCGAGATCGCGAGACGGTATTCGACGCCTTGCAGCTTTTTGAAGAAGGACAACATCCCTTCGCCGGTGATTCCCGATTGAATTAAATAGCTTTGCCCGGCGGCGTCAGCGCTTGCTTCTTGCGTTCGGCTAAAGCCAAGAAAGCGGTTCACCGCAATCTGCTGGCCAACGCCGAGAATACCCGCGCCCGCTTCGCCCGCGCCTGCGGCAATTGCTGCTGCACCCAGCACAAGACTAAGCAGCGAAATCCCGCTTGCCTCCTTAATGCCTTCGCCGCTGCGGATGACATGGCCGCCAGCAACATGGCCAAGCTCATGCGAGATCACGCCTTGAACTTCGTTTGCATTGTCAGCCCGCGTCACAAGACCTGAATTGACGTAAACAACCTGCCCGCCCGCAACAAAGGCGTTGATCGAATCATCACCAACCATCACGATCTTTACATTCTTTGGATCAAGCCCAGCCGCGCGGATCAGCGGGGCAGACATATCGTCAAACAACGCCTCGGTTTCGGCATCACGCAAAATTGATTGCGCCTGTGCAGATTGCACAAGGAGCGGCAAAAGCGCCAGCGCTGCGATGGTGGCTTTGAAGCGCTTACCTGTTTTTATCATAACAGCAATTATGCCTTCCAAATATGAACTGGACATGAAATTTGCCGCATAAAAAAGGCCCGATCATCACAATAGATGATCGGGCCTGAACATATATTTATTCGTCAGCACCAAATGTGCGTTGCCACCAGCCACGCCTTGGCTTGCCGTCGTCTTCATCGACCACAGTAACTTGAGCCGCCTCAACCTTTTCCGGCGCACTAAGTGCTTCAGGCGCAGCGCTCGCCTCTGATGCCTTGGCGCGCGAACGCCGTTTCGGCTTTTCTGCCGGAACCGTTTCAACCTCGGCAACGGGTGTCGCGACGGGTTCAGCCATCATTTCGACTGGTACGACTTCGACTGGCACGGCTTTCTTGCGTGTGCGCTTTGGCTTTGCCGGCATTTCACTTTCGGCCGCATCGGCAGCCGCTGACACTTCGGACAGCGGCTCTTCGGACGAAGCGACAACGGGCGCAGTGCCTGCATCGCCCTTGCGTGCCGAAGGACGACGACGGGCTTTCTTTACCGGCTCCTCAGCCACTTCAATAACAGGTGCAAAATCAGCCTCAGCTTCAACCGCGCCATCATCTGGCGCTTGACCTTCAGGAGCACCCACAGCCCCTTCCCCGCGACGTCCGCGTCCACCACGTCTGCCGCGACGGCTGCGTTTGCGTTCGCCCGTGCCAGAGTCGTTATTACCTGCTTCACCTTCATCGGATTCGGAGGCCTCAGCGGCGGGTACTACGTCACCCGCGCTTGCGGCTTCGTTGCCCTCATCACCGTCTTCACGACGACCGCGACGACCGCGACGACGACGCGAGCGCTTGCGCGGGCCATCACCATTTTCACGTCCGCCGCCTTCGCGCGCTTCGCCAGTGGCTTCTACGGCGTCCTCTTCATCCTCAAGATCATCATCAGGAAGATCGACATCATCCTCTTCAATGAAGGCAATCGGTTCGATCTTGGGGCGATATGCAGGCGGCGGACCGCTCGCTTCAACCATCATCCGTGCGCCTTCGGTTTCGCTATCGGGGAAAATATCGATGGCGACCCCGTACCGTTCTTCGATTTCGGCAAGTTCAGCGCGCTTACGGTTGAGCACATAGATCGCGGCTTCCTGGCTCGCGCGCAGCGACAGGCGGCTGCCCTTGCCTTGCGCGGCTTCATCCTCAAGCATCCGCAACGCCGAAAGCGCCGACGATGATGCCGTGCGAACAAGCCCTGTACCTTCGCAGTGCGGGCACTGCCGGGTTGACGCCTCAAGCACGCCAGTGCGCAGCCGCTGACGGCTCATTTCCATCAAGCCAAAGCTCGAAATCCGGCCAACCTGAATCCGCGCGCGATCATTGGCGAGCGCAGCCTTCATCGCCTTTTCAACCTTACGGATGTTGGAGTTATTCTCCATGTCGATAAAGTCGATCACGACGAGACCAGCCATATCGCGCAAGCGGAGTTGTCGCGCGATTTCCTGCGCCGCTTCAAGATTGGTGCCGACTGCGGTTTGCTCAATCCCGTACTCACGCGTTGATCGGCCCGAGTTAATATCGATAGACACCAACGCCTCGGTCGGGTTGATCACCAGATAACCGCCCGATTTGAGCTGAACCACCGGCTGATACATTGCGTTGAGCTGATCCTCGACGCCATAGCGTTGATAAAGCGGTACAGCATCGGCGTAAGGCTTCACCTTTTTGGCATGGCTCGGCATCAGCAGCTTCATATATTCGCGGGCTGCGCGATAACCTTCCTCACCTTCGACGATAACCTCATCAATATCCTTGTTATAGATATCGCGGATCGCGCGCTTGATCAGGTCGCTATCACCATTGATCAATGCAGGTGCGGCGGATCGCAGAGTCGTTTCACGAATCCCGTCCCAAACACGCGCTAGATAATCAAAATCACGGCGGATCTCGGTCTTGGTGCGCTGAAGGCCCGCCGTGCGGACAATGCAACCCATCGTCGGCGGCAGTTCAAGTTCCGCCATAATTGATTTCAGGCGTTTGCGATCGGCAACATTGGAAATCTTGCGACTGATCCCGCCGCCGTGCGTCGTATTCGGCATCAGGACGCAGTAACGCCCCGCGAGACTAAGATAGGTCGTCAATGCAGCACCTTTGTTGCCGCGCTCTTCCTTGACCACCTGGACAAGCAGCACCTGACGCCTGTGAATAACGTCCTGAATCTTATAGCGACGGCGGAGCGCCATCCGCTTCGAGCGCAGCGATGCCGCATTCTCGCCTTGGCCATTTTCATGCGTGCCATCATCGCCGCCGCCAACCGACTCGGCAACTTCAGGCTCGTCATCATCGTCTTCCACGTCAGAATCCGGACGATCATGATCATTGCCGTCATCATCATGATGCGCATCAAGCAATTCGTCATTGTCGTGCGCGTCACGCAGGCGCTCTTCCTCGGCAGCATGTTCTGCCTCTTCACGGAGCAGCGCTTCGCGATCTTCTTTTGGAATCTGGTAATAATCAGGGTGGATTTCGCTAAACGCCAGAAAACCATGGCGATTACCGCCATAATCAACAAACGCCGCCTGGAGCGATGGTTCTACTCTGGTAACTTTGGCAAGATAGATATTGCCTTTAATCTGCTTATGTTCAGCAGATTCGAAATCAAGCTCTTCGATCCGGTTTCCCTTGACGACGGCCACGCGGGTTTCTTCCCGGTGGCGGGCGT
>ERZ1292633.1402-Hain-H41-02um-R1-1402-length-26073-cov-6_pt1 | contig 20957 bp, 11 predicted proteins | sample MGYA00564406_ERZ1292633 | MGnify/ENA primary metagenome ERZ1292633 (study PRJEB36523, sample SAMEA6512639) | groundwater metagenome | collected 2019-01-08 | study: AquaDiva: Metagenomics assemblies of 32 groundwater samples
GAGAGAGAGAGAGAGAGAGAGAGAGAGAGAGAGAACGGCACGAGAAGAAGGAAGAGAAAGGGGGAGAAGTGAAAACCGATGGGGAGAGATGGAAAGACCGGAAGAGAGATATAGGGGAGATGAAACCAAAAAATATCCAGAGAAACCATCTGCCTCGTTAAAACGACGAAGAATGTGTCGGCCGCGATCTTCAGTTCAGCAATGAAGCCACCAACGGCACCGCGCGGCGGTTCCCGATGGACCTCACGTGGTGCTGCTGGGAGTCGTTGATGAAGTTGACTGCTGCACCATGAGCCCCAGGATCCCTGAGCCGCACGAAGCACGTCTCAGCGTGACACAAGTTACCACTGCCAAAGGCTGGCGGGGAAACTGCCAGGTTGCTGATACCCCCGCCAAAGCCGGCAAGCATGGCTTGGATGGAACCAAAGTCACCATGCGGCGAAGCAACGTTTTCCAGGCAGATGGCTCCGGGCCGAGGAAACGAAGCCTGACGAGGATCGGCGAACGACGCATGGCCCGGTCCGGCGACGAACGGCGCGGCAGGGAGAGGCGAGGGTGGAGGCATAGGACCAAACGCCAACATCATCGGTGGAGGCGGATGAGATAACATGACCGCTTGCGGCGTGCCCCCTGCCGATGCGGGCGGCCCCACTCGGGAAAAAGCGGACGGATGAACGAAGGCCGGTGGGGTCGCCGCGCCCACCGCCGCGTTGGACATCATCATGAACTGCGGTGGTGGCGCGAACATTGCCGCGGGGTACGGCCCGCCTGCCGCACCAGGGGACATCTCCATGCCACCAGCGACTCCACTGCCTTGTGCGATCAAGGTGTAGTAAGGCGAAACCGCCGTCGGAGCGAAGGCGACGGGGGACGCAATCACCGGCGTTGAGAGCATCCCGCCGGCTTGATAAGGCGCGCCAATGAGGTGAGGGTGAGGCTGCGGGGGAAAGGACGGTGACGGAGATTGACCCGTACCACCAACGTTGGCGCTGTGATAGTTAAATTGGGGCTGATTGTGGGCTGGCATCCCCCCTTGCGTGAGGGACGAACGCGGACCACTGCCTCGATGGCGTCCAACGTCGTGCGGATGCGCTGGTGCCGCGTTCCCTCGTGGCGAGGACGCCTCCCCGCCGGCCGCGGATCGCTGCTGCGCCCCCCCGTGGCTTGACACCGAATCGCGAAACCGCACTTGAATGGCATGCAACGGCCGCTCCGAAAAAGGGGTTGACTCGTTGAGTGCCTGGATCGCGAGCCTCGCCTCGGCCGCGGATCGGCAACGAACGAAGGCGACGTCCCCCCTGGCCTGGTGGCGGGGGTACGACACATCGACGACGGGGACCGCGGTTTCCACAACTTCTTTCAGCCGCTGCGAGGTGACGCCGTCGGGCAAATTGGCAATGTAGAGAACCTCTGATTCCGGGGTCGCGTGGGCGCGGGCACCATGCGTCGAGACGACCACCTGAATAGCCGTGGCACCGGGGGACTTGGTCGGACCTGACCAGGGACGGTCGTGCAGCGCATCTCGTGCGCGGGCAGCGTCATCCGGACTCACGAAATCGACAAATCCGTAGCCTTTTGACACATTGGTCACGACGTCGGTACTAATTTTGACGCTCTTCAACTCGCCGAATTGTCCAAAAATGCTCCGCAGATCCTCATTGGTGACGTCATGTGGCAGGCTGCCAACGTGGAGTTTACGGTGGTCCATCACGAATATTTTTTCGATTCGTCCACTTGAAGAATCTCTTTAGAGTTGAGAGTGGGGTGCGCTGCGGGTCTCTCCGGTCGTTGTCGAGCGGTCGTGTCGAGTACGCAAATGCAGCTGAAGGGCTTCGGTTGTGTCGCGCGGACCTCGCCAGGGAGAAGAAAAAACAACTGGTGCGTATCACGCGGCTGCTGTTTTTGGAAGTAGATCGACGAGAGGAATCGCCGGATCTCGGGTTTTTTTGTTACCCTTCCGAAAGACAGTTCAAGAATATTCGCGCGCCACCGCCGCAATCACCTCTGAAGAAATGAAACAAATGAAAACGAAGTGACTCTCAGCGGGGAAAAAGTAGCTGCAAAGGCGTCGTACTTTCCTCCTGTTGCACAAGTCACTTGACGACGACGACGAAGACGAAGGAGAGAGAACTGGGGGACGAGATCGCTTGGCTTCCCTTTTGGAACGAGGAATTTGCGCGACCGATGACTGATGACAAAGAGAAGCGTCGCTTTGATCACCTCAGTGGTATTTAATCGGTGGACGAAATGCGAAGATCAACCCGCTGGACGAGACGACGAGAATATTTCAACGCTAGCGATGGATCCAAACCAATGGGTGGTTGAATCGTATCACGTAAACCTCTTGGCGAATCTCGGGGGGGACGAGCGGCAGGGATGTCTCTTTGGATATCGCCTCGCTGAGCCTTATCTAAAGAACCGGCGAACTAGCGCTAAACGGACGGGGGCAGAGAGAGAGGGCGCGCGAAGACCGGAAGAGGGAAGGTACGGCAGACGCGGAGACTGATGCTGTGGTGCGTAGCGGCGACACTAAAAAAAGTTCGGTGCGGTTCTTGTGGATGACGAACGAGACCGAAGAGAAAAGAGCTGTCGAGGGTGATATTGAATTCGACGGCCTATTGACGTTTTTTTTGGAAAAGGGCAGGAAAAGGACAATGAATGAAAGAAACTTCTGGCGACGATGCTTCCGAAAGGGTTTTCTTGCAGCGCGAGATTCAAAAAAGGAGGGTGTTTGGGGAAACGTGAAAGGGATAATACGAGAAGGAAGGAGAGGGACAAATAGGGTAATAGCCTCAGACGTCTGTTTGGGGCGAAGGAAGGAATGCGATGAAACAACAACAACGTCACCACTGGTGCCACGCGCACACTGTGTGTATTGCATAGACCATTGCGCTTGACGAAAGGGTACTGCGGCGCCGCGGACAGTAACTAGCAAACACCAGAAAAAGGCGGTAGTGTGATGACGCAAACCATTGGACCGTCCATCGATGATTACTCCTCGTCCCACGGCATTCGAGCCTCAAAGACTTCTCCGCCGTCCAGGCTTGTCTCACGATCGTCTCGCATCGGATTCCCGGATTCGCTGTCGGACCCACCTTCGCGACGACACTTACCAGCGGCGGGCATTGTCGTGGTCGGAGGCGACGCACCGACAGCGCCGCGGTACGTTAGCGAAGCGTCGCTTGCAGGGCTATCGCCACCTTCCTCATGTCGGCACTGCCCGGTCGCCTCCAACGAGGCTTCGACCGATGGCACCGCCGACGGCGCGACGTCGTCATCCTCACCGCCGGACGCCGCTGCCGACGAAACGACGATGCCATGATAGCGCGCGAGGACCCGCCGCAACGCTTCGTTGACATCGGCCACCTCCCGAATATCAGCGGCCCACGGCGACGTAGCATTCGCATCATCGGGGTCGGCCGTCGTCGGGTCACTCGCCTTTGCGAACAAAACAGCCGAGGGGTCGGCCTGATTCGGGGAGGACGGAGGGGCCAGCAGCGTGGCCATCCGGTTCTTATGATAGATGCAGCTCTCCGCCACGCTGTGCAACAATTCCCGGGAAGGCGACGAAGGAGCCGCATTCGTCGCGGGACCCCCGACATCCGTGGAGGACAACAGCGATTCAAGCAGATTGTGGGCGGCCATGGCGCTGCTCACCGCGTCCGCCATCGCTCGCTGACGTTGCTCCACGGCTTCGCACGCGGCCTGGGCTTGGAGCAGTGGGTCACGAAAAGCGGCTACCGAATGGGCTTGACGTCCACCCCCGTCGTCGTCGTCATCGTCGTTGGTAGTGACGGCGAGCAGCACGGCGTGCATGCGGATCGCGCCCGCCAGATCGGAAGACAGGCGCAGCAACTCACGGCGCCACAGGAAGTTGGTCCAAAAGGCCGCGTCGGACACGCGCCGTGGCGTGAGGCGGCGGTGACGGTCTTGCATGCCGGGCAGCTGCATGACGGCGCTCAGTACGTGGGGGTCCTCGGCCTCCGGCACGACCGTGGACACGCCAAACCGTCGTAACATGCACTGAAGGGCATCAGTCGGTACCATGGGATCGGCAGCGAGCAACGCGGCGTGCAACAGCAGCAGCTTGTCATCCTGGCCACCAGCCCCATCGTCTGAGGCATCGAGCGACGGCGTCGCGGCGTCCTCTTCTTCGTGGCGGGGCGGCAGGGGCGGCCCTTTTTTCCTCGTGATGCATTCGAGGACAGATTCCCTCGTTGTCGTGAACGTCGCATCGTCATCGGCGAGGCGATCCACGAGGGCACGCCACACGGACGCGCGGCCGTGCCATCCCTGGCCACACGGAGCCGGGGCATAGGCGTCGCTGGACAGCTTGAACGTCGCCGTGGTGGTGTAGCACGGGGCGCCCCCCCCTTGTGCCAAGCTCCCTTGCTGTGACTGCCCTTCGCGGTGCGCTTGGACATCCGTATCCTCGCTGTACCGGTGGTCAAGCTTGGTCAACGCCGCCAATCCGGAGGTAACCGGCGGGACGATGCTGGTCACCGCGTCCGTGATGCTGGTGGCCGTCGCCGTCAGCCACGCCCAAGACATCCGCGATGTCACAGTCCTGTATACTCGCGTCACACAGGGGGAATTTGTGAATTCTTTCTGGGTCACAGCGGAACGCGAAACGGTGTGCACGAGAAACCACGACCTATGCATGGTCAGTTTAGTGATGACTTCGAAGAACCTGGACCAGTGGAAATGGGTTCGCATGCAGACCCGAGGCACCCGGGAGAGTGTGAGAGAGAGAGAGAGAGAGAGAGCAGCAAAGGGGGAGGCCTTGCCGCCCTCACTTACTCGTCCCTTGGACTCCATCACGCCGCCGCTCGAAATCCAAGAAGCAAGCCAGTGGTAAAACCAGCGGCGTCAGGCACCCCGCTTGCAAAGAAGCGAATACCACGCTTGCAGACGATTTTCAAGTCGTTCCACGTGACCTCCCCGTCGCCGTCGACGTCGAGCGTCTGCGTCCAGAACGCCGCGAAGCGATTCCAATGTATGGTCACAAAGCCGTAGTACTGCAGAAGCTGCAGTGAGCAAAAGCCGATGCCCACGACGTAGGCCGCGTCCTTGGTGACTCGCCGAATGGCCATGCCGGCGCAGTAGCCCATCACGGCCGTCACGGATACCCGTTTCGCGGCCGCCACGGCGTCAAAATGGCCCGACGGGATCACGGCTGGCGAGGCAGCGGGGTCCGCAGGTCGCGCTTCGTGGGGCGAGGCGGTCGCGCCGGGTTCTTTGAACAAGGTTGGTGCCTGCGCTGGCATGTGTGTTCCGCTAGAGGGAGGAAAAATCTGTCTCTCGGAGAAAAGCTAACAAGCAGCGAATTCGATTGCCACATCGATCGAAATTTCATCCCCGACAAGAAAGTGAGTACCGAACAAAGTCAGCGGTCTCGAATCTGAAGTGCAAGCTGAACTTCGTACCGTGCTTCATCCGAGCCATACGCGGCTGGATCACGGTGATGCAGTTGCCGAAGGAGGCTGAGCGCCGTGCACCACTGCCGGTGATGCGACGCGGATGTGGCGGCCATCCGATACGCCGCCGGCGGAACGACTAATCGGGGTTCCTGCTGCGTCAACGCGGAAAGCAGCTGTGCAGCGACGCACCAGCCGTCGTGATGCTCGGCCGTGCCACGGCACACGGCTTCCATGACGCGAAGGCACGCGGAGGACGGGATGCGCTGCACGTGTCCGTCAGCAACCATCGCCGCCAATACCGTCAGGTGCAACGCCCAATTCGTGACCCGAGGAGGAAGTGCCAAGGCTGTCGAGGAGGACGTCGTTGGCGCCAACGCCGCGCGAAACACGATGCGATCGCTAGCGGACAACGCCTTCAACGCGGTTGTGTAGACCTGGGTGACGACCCAGCTGGCTGGGGCTGCGCGAGGCCGAGCCCGAGAACCCTCACCGCTGACGGGATCCGCGTCACCGACCAGGACGCGGCTACCGATCGTGAGCGCATCCCGCCAGCGGCCTTTGTCGGCGCACAGTTCCATCAACGTCATATAGCCTGGTATCGACGCGGCATGGCCCGCATGCTGCATCCACGAAAGCGCCGACAGGGCAAGACTCCAGTTAGCCGCATCGCGGGACGACGCAATCAGCGACTCAAACGCCTCGCCAGCGATGCAGCCATCGTAGCCCTCTTTGAGCGCGAGATAGTGCAACCGCGCGGCGACCTCCCATTTACCCGAGTCGTAGCAGCGCAGCATCACCGAACCCAGCAAGCTGCGATCCGGACGCAACCTCGGTCCGTAGAAGCGACCGAGATCTCGACAAAGCAAGAACACGCCGAGGGCCTGGCACCACGTTGGACACACCGCCGCCGCCTTGGCGAACGTCGCGACGCCCGCTGCGTCCATCGCGTTTTGCATCACTCCGAATCGAGTCATGTGGCACAATAGCGCGAGGCATGTTGCCCACGTCCGCGGCTCAGCGGTTGAATCAACAAGGTGCACCACCAGTTGGGGGTCCAGCAGTGTCCCGCGCATCGCGGCATGTGTCATCGCGGTCACAGCCTTCGACCAATGGCCCCCCGCGGCGAGAAACGGCACCACGACACCCAGGGTGTAGGACTCGCCGCCACCACTACGAGCCGTTTGCAGTCGATCCATAATGGAGGCGAACCGCAGCGCGGCGGCCCACGGGGGCGCGGCACCCCCTTCCTCGCCGCCCACGGTCACAGACGGCTCGTGCTCCCGTCCTCGCAACAAGACGCGGAGTCCGGCAACGGCGTGCAGAGGCGCGCCACGCCGATACGACCACCGCACGACCGTCTCAATATTGTTCTCGCGCAGAAGCTCGGCCACGGAGGCGGGAGCGGGGGCCAATCCACGATCGATCATCACATCTAGGAAGCGCATCGCGGTGACCCACTGTCTCGTCACGGTGGACGTCAGGTGGCAGCAGTGGAGCAGTTCGCTCGCAGTCAACGTCGCCGGCGGCCAGCGGGACACTTCGTCCAGTGCGTTGGTGACATCAGCGAGGGAAAATGGCAGCATCGTGTCGGCCGGGGACGACGATGTTGACGGCACCGCACAGCTCTCACTCGAGGAGGAGGCGGAGGAGGGTGCCGACGTGGGTCTGAACAGCGGTGGCGACAACCGTGTGCGGCGCCGCTGTGCAGCTTCCCAGCGGTTGAGCGCTGGTAGACAACCAGAGAGGTTGCGATGAGCCAGCGCATGAGCCAGGAGGCTCCGCGGTCCCCCCCCTGGGCCACCCCCGCGCGACAACACCGGAGTGACCGCCAGTGATGAGAGGAAAGCGACGAACAAACGCCCTGTTGTGACTGCGCCCAGCGCTTCCCCGAACCCTGAAAAGTTAGCGGCTGTAAGGAAGATAAAATTTCGCAGCAGAATCTGGATTTCCCTAGTGTCACCATCGCACTCCGCACGCTGAACTCTGGGCTGGGCAACGGTGAACAGGAGGGGTCCCAAACAAAAGTCACTTCCGACTAGAGTGTGAACCAAAACCGTGTGCCATCCGTGTGCATTCTAGAGGGTGATCACGAAGAAGACTGCAGTTCTTGCGTCAGCTTCGCAACATATTGCGCGGACAGCTCTTTCAGCAGCGCCTGCCGGCGACTGAGCTCCTCGAGTTCCTGCCGCGACCGGGCGCGCTGGGCGTCCAGAGCGGCCGATTCATGCGCCGCGGATGACAGCTGATCGTGCAAAGCGACGAGCTGGTCCGCCAAGCGGGTTCGCTCCTCGGCACGCCAATTCCGGTCGCTATCGCGTCGCGCGACGACCAGGCGAAGTTCGTCCCCAAGACGTTGCCCTTCGAGTCGCACGGAAGCCATTGTCTGCATGTAGACGTCATCCGCACCAAGCCGCGTCGCTTCTCGGTGGTCGAGAAGGCGTTGCTGCAAGCTATCCAGCGACCGCACAAGGGCACGAATGCGATCGTCACATTGCGTTTCCTGCACGCGATCCCGCGCGGAAAGTGTTAAGGTGAGATCGCGGCTTCGAATTTCTGTAACAAGGCGCTTTCGTTCGTCGGCCAGCCCGCTGAAACCGGATTCCATTGCGCGAATTTCGGCGGTCAGCCTGGCTAGCTCCAATTCCAACGGTGCTACGTGGCCGGCCGCCTCGCGCTCGATGATCGCGGCATGGGACAGCTCGTCCATGTCGGCATCCCGACGGTGTTGCTCCTCGTTCAACGTCGCGAGCGTATCGTGAAGCTCATTGAGTCTTTGAAGCAACGGTTCTGCTAGCACGACCGTGGTTTGCGAAAAGCGCTGTTCAAATTCCTGACCTTGCCGATGCAGCATATCTAGCTGCGATGTGCGATCGCGGGCGCTGAGCGTCCGACTCCCTTCCACCCGCTCTTTGCCGAGCTGCGCTTGCACACGAACATAGTCGCACGCCGCGATGATATCGCTCTTGAGCGCATGCAGGGCCGATTGCTTTTCTAATGATGAGGTGTAGGTTTCGTGAATGGACTCGCGAAGGGCATCACACCGCTGATGATGTAGCGTTCGCCGCTGTGAATGCTGAGCATACAAGACCGCTTCCATGGATGCGGTGGCCTTGCCACGGCCCTGGGATTCATCTAGAAGTGACAGCAAGCGCTGTCGGATGCCCTCGTGGTTGCGATTATCGCGGTCGAGTGCCATTTTTCTGCTCATGACGCGGTGCGTTTGAGCCCTCATCTCGGCGACGACGCCTTCGAGTTCGTCGGCCCGGTGCTGCTCTCTTGCGTGTTGCTTCGCACACTCCGCAACTCTTTGCCGAAGGCGTTCCACATCAGATTCCAGCTCGGACCTTCGCGATGATCCGGCTCCGACGGAGTCCATCCACCGTCGGAAACTAAATACACAACCTAAACGATGGCGACACAGAGACAACAAAGAGAGAGAGAGAGAGCCAACCAACGACGAGCCATTGTTATGGTCAGTGGGCAGCGGTTGGGGAGGAAGGAGGGGGAGGGCCCCCCGTCACCTGCTGCTACTTCGCGGGTTTCAGCTTGCGATCTGCCGATGCGGAGCTCGACGACCGTCGAGCTGACGACGGCCCGCTGCTGTCATCCTGGGCTTCGACCTTTTCCTTCTTGATGTCAACGGGCGGCATGGCCGCGGCCACACTGAGCTGAGAGTCGGCCACCCACCGTGGCTCCACCGCGACGACGAACTTGGTTGGCGGGCGAGGCCCCATACTAGCGAGGCAGTAGTGGTACGGAAACCACGCGAGCAGCGCGGGATTGAAGACAATGTGCTCTCGTTGCAGCCGCGACAGCTTCGACTCAATGTGACGCCGGAGCACCGCCTCGGGGCAATGCAGCGCACCGCTGACAACCGCCGTGGCGGTGACGGTGGTGCCCGACACGCCGCCGGCATTCGACTTGAGTTCCAGAATGTTCAACGTGCGCAAGGCCCACACCACATCGGCCTGCACCATGCCGGTCGTCCGCATCAGCACGTCCAACGTGGTCGCCACGCCGTCGAGCGCACCGAGCACCAAGAACGCGTCCAGCATCGCTTCCTTCCAGTACGAGTGATACAACCGCTCGCCCAAGTCCGACAAGGGCGTTTCGGGGGTGCCCATGCGGCCTTCTCGGCGGCTCATTTCATACGACAGTTCGATGAGAAAGCGTCCTACGCCGCGACCCTGAAACGGCGGCAGGGTGAGAATGCAGGACAGATTGAAGTGGTACTGGTTTGCTTTCTCTTTGCTGAAGTACCCGGCAACGTGACAACCGTGGCCGTCGACGAAGCACACGACGTGAAACACGAACAACGACATGTCAAAATCGACCGTCTTGTGCTCCAAGAACGCCTTGCTCAGCAGCGCCAGCCGTTCGCAAAACGCTCGTTCGGCGCGACCATCACACTCAAAGACGACGACGCCGTCGACCGGGTCGCGATAAATTTCCCGCCCCGGGGGATGGCGGCGACACGCCACGACAATATGACGCTCCACAGATGCGCCATCACAATAAGGCGTGACGCAAAATGGACACAGATGAATCGTGCAGGAACTCGCGGTCGCTTTGACCGACTCGACCCCCGCCACTTCCGCATTTGGAGCCAATGCCGACGCGGGGAATGGCGCCCCCCCGCGTGGGGTGCGAGTGGGCTCGGCGCCGTCAGCGTCATTGCCTGCAGCGCTGCCCTCGCCCAATTCACTGGCCAGGGACACTTGGTCAACGGAGAGCGGCACGGACGTGCTGACGGCGCAGCTCCTAGCCGCGTCCTCCAGGGCGCAGCGCAAGGCAACGTTGGCCAGAGCAAACGGAGTGTAGTACCACGCGTCGAATTCATACCAACCCATCACGAAGGTTGCCACATTTTTGGGTCGGTAAAAAAACCGGCTGTCGCGACTTCGCTTCCCTCCAGCGACCATGATTGACCCTTGCTTGACAATCATCGTCGGTTCGGCACGACCGCCGCCACGACGTCCCCCGGTCTTCGATCCGATGACTGCCTTTGAGGTGGTCGCTCCCGCGGACGTCGCCGAGCTCATCTTGACGGGAACGGCCCGGATAGCGTTCGCCGACAGCCATCTGTCCATGCGGCGGTCTAACTCGACGAAATGTACGTAGTAAAGTGCAGCGGACGTCGTCGATGATCCGCCGTCGACGATCGAAGCGGCAGATCCATCGTCGATTCCCTCAACGATCGCAGATCGAAAAACACCGTGCAGTTGGGCAAGCACCTGCTGGTTGATCTGAAAAGACATGCCGTGAAGGGGTTTCCTTGTCGACGAAAAAAAATAACAATCAGATCCTATGCACACGGAATTATCTCACTCATCAGTGCTCGCGAGAGCGTCAACCGCACAACCACGGCGCACAAACAACCAAATTCAACAACAACGTACATTAGTATGAGTCGTCGTTTACGAGAAAAAAAAGGGGGAAACGAAAATCAATATGGGGTAAGGAATTGAAACAGCATGCGTTTGATCGTAGAGATAGAGAGAGAAGAGACAGAAGAGAACCAAAAGTGACGGACGAAAACGAGAGAGCGAGGGACAGGGAAAGGGAGGAGAAACATACGGCCCCAATCAGTAATATCATTTTGAGCCACGAGTCTGGGGGTCGTTAAACCGAAGACGCATTGGCGCGAGACAAGGGGCTACTTGCGAGCACCGCGGCGACTTGGGCCGCAGCGCCGTCCACATCGTCATCAATGTCAAAAGCCGAATCGAGAATTTCGTCGAGTTCATCTTGATGCTTTCGTAGCTCGCGTTGTTGATGAACGTACGACGTCGTGAGCTGTTGCGAGTGGCTCGTGGGGAAGACGTTTAGTCCCACGTGTCCAGGCGCATCGGCTATCGAGGAAGGAGGTGCGGCGCCTTCCTCCCCCAAATCGTTTGCCGCAGTCTCGGCAGCCACTTCGATGTCCTCTGCCAACTTCGCGTTGGCGTCGAGTCTGCGTTGCATCGCGAGCTCCACGAAGACCAGCGAGATGGACACGACGCCGCCAACGACCGCGATCGCGATGACGATCGTCATCAGCGTGGCCTTCGGCATGAACCGCAGGGTGCGGTTGAGGGCCACGAGGCCGCTGAGCGACTGCATGATAGCGGCCAAAAGCGTGTCAAAAGGCCGACGATAGAGGCGAGTAAAAGCGTATGTGAGCGCCATGAAGAAATACACACCCGCGAGCACCGAAAATACGATGTGACATTGGGACGCCTGAGTAACTGGTGCCTTGAGGATCACGGCGGTGACGGCACCCACGGCCATGCGTCCGACCACCGCCCGGGGAAACCACACCGCTTTGAATGAGGCAAACAGCTCGCCGAACATGCGGGTCTCCACTTGGCTGCCACGCCAGTAGGTCGCCCCAATCAGCCACGGGATCATCCGCTCCTTCAAGGGTGGTGGAGACGGGTCGCCGCCGTCAGGAAGGATATCCGTCGCCGAGGTCTTCGGTGACGATGCCACGTGGACCAGAACCTGCGAGGCCGACAGCCACGCGTGTCGTCGGCGGGCTTCTTCGTCGTTGTGAGTGCTGCCGACGGGCAACGGGGTCTCTTGCAACGCGGCGTCAAATCGACGCGCCGCCGCGAGGTCCACGTCGTAGTGGCATACGGTCGCCTTCACACTTGGGCCACGAGTGACGGCCCACCATTGCGCCCACGAGGCGAACGCGAATTGCAACACCAACGTGATGCAGCCGACGCCGACAAAGTCCGCGAAGCGGCCTTCTACGCCGTCAATGATCAATCGCACCGCCTCCAACGTGATGCCGAAAAAGAAGAAGTCGATCAGCTTGATGTACATGTTCGGAAACCGCGTCAACCAAGCCGCGCTCCGCAGCGCCGAAAGGGGCTGCTTTCGCTGGTTGCGCATCAACGTGCTCTGCGTCACTGATTTGGACCCTGCCGGCCCCGAGATCGACAAGTACAGTTTTTCGCGGCTGCCGCTGTTGCTGTTTTTCGCTTGACTCGGCGGATTGTTGCCGGACTTAGTGGGCGAACTCCTTTCAACTAGCAGGCTCGTTTTATTAACTGGTGACGCGGAAGCGGCAGCCGGGCGGTGATCCGCAGCAGGTGCTGGCGCCTGATCGTCAGCGGCGCCAACGTCCGTGATGGTCACGACTGCCTCGTGCGTCGCCGTTGAGCCGTCAGCTGTCGCTGGCGGCGGTCGCTTCCGGCGGATCGTGACCCGTGTTTTCTTCGCTTCCTGTGGCGCCTCGTTGGGCTGAGACGCTTCGGGGGCTGCGGAAAGGCCGCCGGAGGAATCGATTGCACCCCCGTCGTCCGGTCGCGACGCCTCGGCGTCAACAGGGCCAAGCCCCGCGGCGTCGACAACGTCGGTTTGAGGTTCACCAGCCTCGTGCTGCCCGGGAAAAACACTCGCCGTGTGAGAAGAAGACTCGACGTTCCTCGCTGGCGACGCGGCCGCGGCACGACACGTCACGGCTGGACTTACTGACTGGGAACACGAGATGCTGCTGCTGAACTTCTGCACGGATGTTGCGGGATCTGCCGTGGCTGCCTGTATCTCCCCGTCCGCGTTAGGTCGTTTTGCGCTGGGAGAGCGATAGCGACAGACCAAAATTAACGTCGCGAGGCCGTGAAGGACGCCAACGCCGCCAACGACGGCGTAATGCCCGAACATGGTTGACAGTCCGTCGCTTCCGAGTTGCACGGGGCTGAACACATAGTCGCCAGGTGCCCGGGTGGCAGCTGACCGCGTGGCCTTCGCCGGTGGACACGCCGCGTCGCCGGCTGCGACGGCCATTTGCACCGAAGCCGCCGCCGGACCCGCCGCTACGATGGCCACGCCAGCCACGATGGCGGTCGCGGTGGTCGTCGCGACAGGTCGCGTCGTGACCGAATCACAGTTCACAAGCAAGCTTGATACAGGCGTCCAGCTCTCCGTTGCGTTCACATAGACCATCGCGACGACGGGGGTCACGGAAGACACACTGCCGGCGGCGCACGCACACACTGTTTCCCGATCCGCCGCCTTGGTGAGAGGTGTGACGCAGGTCGAATGCGGACGCTCGACGCTCAAGCTAGGCGCGCGGCTGACGGACTCGTTTAACAGCAGGTACACCGTGCCCGCGCCGTTCATCGGGTCCGAGACGCAGATTTCGACAATCGCTTGGTCAGCGAACGCAATGCTACCCGAGGTGCTCGTCGCGGACGCCGTTTGCGACGGCACGGGTGCGCGGAATTGTAATGGGACGGATCCCGTGCTGTTACACCGTGACGTGGCCTGCACGGAGGATACCTCGCGTCGTGAGCTTTCGTCGTCGTTGTCGTTGTCCTCGCTCCCTGAGGAGAGAACTCTAGCTGCGCGGCGGGAAACGAGCGATGCAGCCGATTTGACCACTTGCAAGATGGTCATGGTGACATTACTGACATTAGCAGACGATCCGGAGGCAGGCGGACTGCAGAAATAGAGGTCGAACGGCGCGTCCGCACACGCGTCGAAGGTGGTCACGGCGGCATCCATCGCGTCCGGATGGTACACTCCAAGTGAACGGTTCGTGTAGCCCGGCAGGCACTCGCACAGCGACACCGACAGCCGCAACGAAGCTGCGCTGCCACACCGTTGTCGCTGACATTGCTCGCCGCGCGGCCTCTGAGCGGTGTGATACTTCCAGGGTTTGGTATCCTCGTCGTCGAAGGAGCGCTGCGTGTTCGTCGACGAGGCAACCGTCGACGTATCCTCCAGGAGCGCCGTCGTTGATGATGTCTTGGCCGTGGTGGTCAGCTGCTGTTGCATGCCGCTCGAGTCCTGGCTGCAAATCGAAAACGCCGCCTTCTCGACCAGCGCGCGCCGCGTCATGGAAGCATCGGAGGCGGCGCAACGTTGGTCCAGCGCTGCCACGATCATCGCTGCAAGCCTTGCGGACATGCTCGTGACACAATGGGCGAAAAGGTCTGTCGTGTTGTACGCTGCGACTCCTGAGAGGGCCGGAGCGGCGAGGCGCAGGGTGGCCGCGAACTGAGGTCGCCAGGGGCAGGACGACGATCCACTGATCACGGCGGACGACGACGCCGCGCCGGTCGCGCAAAAGTGATAGTCGGAAACGCAGGTGCCCCACTTGGACAAGGAGGGCGATAACTCCTCGCACGTGGGTTGCGTGGTGTTGGAACGGAACAGTCCGTACAAATCCACATTTGGCGAGTAGGTCACCTTCGTGTTCGCCTCCGCGACCGTGTCCACCAAGCAGCGATACAGGGTTTCGTTGCAGTCCTGTAGCGGACGGAACGCTGCGAGTGGTGCGGTGCAGCACGGCGCAAAGGACAGAGGTCGAAACAAGCTTGCGTTGGGCACTGCCGCACAAAAAGACGCGGCGGCCACCACGAAGGCGGAGTTGAACTTGATCGTGGCCGTTTCATGTAGCGAAATGGTGTTTGAGACGCTGTCAGAGTTGCTATGTGAGATGGGCAACGACGGCGATTTGGTCGGCTTGAGCGTCACGGTGGGATGTGATATCGACGCGTCTTGCGACATGGTGGCGCGAGACTTTGAGACCGTCGGCCGACGAGTTGTCGAAGGCGTTAACGTAATGCGGCGGGTATGTGTAATTCTGGTCGACAGCGTTGATGAAAACGTCGCCGTCGTGGACGAAAAGATCATCTGGACGCGTCGGATTCGGTTAGAGTTCGCCCCCGTGACGAAGAGATTCTCCTCTCCCACAAACGCAATGCCGAAGGGATCGGCGTACAGCGCGGAAGTGCCGTCAGCGTCGACCATGCCGCTTCCGCCCGCGACTAGGTGGACGAAGGTCCCGTAGCAGGCTACTAGCCGCGCGGCGTTGTCTGTTTGGCCCCAGTACACAATCGGGAATGCCGCGGTCGATCGAGGATGCACCGCAATGGAGTATACCGGACCGCAGTTGATGTTGAGCCGCTGACCGACGCTTTGCGCTAGCGTCGTGGCAGATGTCCCAGTACATGCCCATCTCGTCACGACGAGCCCTGGCCACGTCGCTTGGCGGATTTTGGTGCCGTCGCTCTCCCCGATCAGTATGAGTCCGCTGTGGAGCATGACCATGGAGCGCGGTCGGGCGAAGCGCGAGGCGGTGCCAGTACCATCGGTGCTAGGACATGAGGCCGACGGCGGCGGCGCACCCATGATTGTAGTAAGACCTGCCCCGGGGTTGTTGAAGTCGTATTTGCGAATCCCACAATTACCATTTTCCGAAAACAGAAAAATATCCTCCCCTGGAAGTAGCAACGCCGTGCACGCACCGTTCATTCGGCCCGGGACCCCGTCGGCATATGCATTGGTCCCATCCCCTGCGAGCACCGTCGTCGCACCCGTCGTCAGCGATACTGAGTACACGTAACCGATGTTGTATAGCGTTACCAAGACGGTGTTGCTCTTTCTGCGGTATGCCACGGCGAATGAATCTCCATCGATGCTACCTCCCCCGGCGCAGTTGCCCGCCGCGGTGGTCACGTAGCCGCCCACCGACACGTGCCGCACGCAGTTCAGTTGCGCAACCAGTAACCCGCCACTAGGAAGCGCGACCACGGCTTGCGACCCGCCGATGCTATTCACACCCGTCCCAAACCCATTCGCGGAGCCAGACGTCCCGCTCCCGACGAATGTTGTATGCCGATGGATCCGCGCTCGACGGAAGTAGCGAAGCGACGACCGCTGAAACGTGGCCACGGCCACGCGATTGTTAAACAGCTCGGAAAAGTACAGCGTGTGCCGGTAGGCGTAAGCGGCCGACTGATAAACAATACGCGAGTCAAACACCATACCGTAGGAAGCGTCGTTGATCGATCCGGACTGGGTTGTCACGAGGAACACCGTGCCGAATTCTAGGCGACGGATGGGCCCCAGCTCGCTGCCGAAGAATATCACGGTGGTGTTGCCCGTGGACGGCATCGCGGTGATGGCCATTGGCTTGCAGTACACGCTGTAGGCGGGGCCGGCCAGCGAGCCGCTCGTCGTGCCGTCGCATGCGAGCGTCGTGAGCGACTTCATGGTGGACAAGGTGACTAGCCGCAGGCGGTTATTGCCCTCATCGGCGACGGCGAGCTCACCGTGCTGCGTGTACGCGAGCGAGCGAGGCTGGTTGATTTGGCCGGACGTCGCCGTAGCGTGGTCCAAGAAACTGGCGGTGCCGTCACCGGCAACCGTGACAATTTCCATGCTCGACATGGTGATGCGGCGGACGCGGTGATTGTCCCGATCGGCGACGAACAGATGCTCGAAGTTCGTACTGAAGACGATGGACCAGACGGCCGTGAAACGGATCGCGGTGCCGATGGCAGATTCGGCGCTCGCGCCGCTGGTGAGGACGCTTCCCGCGACCGTCGTCACGGTGTACGGCGAACTGGGCAGAACCGTCCGGATGGCCGAACCGCTGCTCAGATAGATTTTTCCGTCCACCTCGTTGTAGGCCATGGCGGCTGGACTGTCGAGCTGCGACGAGGACCCCGATCCGTCCGCACCGCCGGTCACGCCGGTTCCGGCCACGGTGGACACCGTCGTGGCATCGGCGCTCATCAATCGGAGGTAGTGACCACCCCAGTCGTTGAGGAACAGGCGCCCGTCGGGCAAAAGGCACATACCGGCGGGCCAGTTGAGTCTTGCGCTGAGGCGCGAGCCATCAATGTGGGCGGCGCCCGCACCGGCGGAACCGATGAACGTTGTGGCAGTCGCGCCCTCGACGACGTTTTGCTCGGCTTCGAAAACGTGTGCCTTGGCATCCTGAAGGTCGCCGCTGTACGGGGCGCCGGCGTTGCAGATGATCACCCCGCAGGTGGACGCGGCGATCAAGAAGAAGACACGGACAAGGCACAACGGGACGGCTGTGCGGCGTGACGTGGTCGTCGACCGGGGCGACGCGATGTACTTCTGCCATGCCGGCCGTTCACCAATGGAGTTGCGTTTTTGAGGAGGAGGGGGGGAAGCGGCCGCCGCGCCTTCGAACACCAACGACGAGCCGAAGAAAACCGTAGCCATTGAAGCGTTTTGTTGGGAGGGGAAAATTGAGTTGCAGTTTTGAGAGGAGATGAGCGGAGTTCTTTTGGCGAGGGGGAGGGGAGGGCGTCGAAACGAAAAATAAAGTCGGACAGCTTCCAGCTACGTCACGTCACCAACCTAGAACGGCGAACCCTGAGTCCCCTCCAGCCCCACCTAACACCATCCCGTCGTCATCCCGTTTGATTTTTTGAGGTTGCGCCGTCGACGACACCCTCAACACTTGCGCAGTGTCGGCGTTAGCTCCAGACGCAGCGGGGCCGTGATGAGGAAACTTGTGGCACTTTCTAGCCGGAGAGCCTCTGCCGCTTTTAAGCACCGCTCCCGAAAACCCTGAAGCCTTGATGTCCTCTCTCCCTCACGCAGACGATCGTTCGCCTGAAATCGCCGTGGATCCTTCCGCGGATTCGCCTTCGTCCATGGCCTCGTCGTCGTCCGTGGATTCGAGGGGTGCGGCATCAACGTGCACAGCTTCCGGAGGTGGCGTCCACGCGGACTCCGCCTCGGTCAGGGGCGAAACGACGAGTTTGAAGGCGTCGCGGACTTTGTGCAGCACCTTCTCGTGTCCCGTTTCGCGCAACGCCACCATGTCCTTCACGAACCCTTGGCACTCCCGGATGACGCGATCGTCAAGGGCGTTCACATCTGGCGTCGCGTGGATCGGCGCCCAGAAGGCGTCGACGAGCACCGATGCGAGCAGGTCTTCCGCGACGCCCTGTCCGATGAGCGGGAGCAGCCGCCCGATGGGCGCGACGCATGGCTCCACCGACCAGTACTGACGCGCACCATCGACCGACACGAATCGGTGCTGGAGCCTGAAGCGGTGGGCGGGGAGCATGCGCTGCTGAGCGGTCACTGCCTTTGCCAATGCCACCGACATGCTGCTGTGATCGATACCAGCTGCGGCCGCGGTCTGAAATGGTGACGTGGAGGCGATCGACCCATGGCCGCCGCCGCTGACGCCGCATTGCAACATGCTTCCGGCGTACACCGAGCTGTAGCGCAGAAACGATGGGTGCTGCGTAAAGCAACGAAACATGTTGCCCCACAAGTGCCGCTGGAACACGACGTGCGACGGAGGCGGAGCGGCGGCATTTCCCCCACTGCCGGAGGCGGCCGGCTGCTCGGCCGCCGCGAATCGCTCGCCAAAAAATCGCGCCATGGCCGTGAGATCCAAGGGGCGCAGCTTGGCAACGTAACCGACCTTGTCGTAGTCTCGCGGAACGACTTTGCCAAACAAACGCGTCTCACGCTTGTCGACAGATGCGAACGTCCGTTTTGGGGAGCTGGGCAGCAACAGGGAGGCTAATTCCTCAACGGCGGCCTCGCAGCGAGGCACGGAGAGATACGCCCTGGCGCTGAACTCGGCGCCTGGACCCACGTCCTTGCTCACGTCATCGTCCTCGACGCAGCGCATCATGGGCAACACGTCCCACGCGTCCAGTGGCGACTGCCGCTGCAGCTCGCGGCGCAGAGGACCGTTGCTGATTCGTTTCGCGTGGAGCAGTTTCTTCTCTTCGAATGCAAGACGAGGGGCGACATCCAGGTTGCAGTCCGCGAGGCACGACAGGACATCTGGCTGCGCGTCCTTCGGCGGTTTGCCCGTCTCCAGCGCCGACAGTAACTTCACGATCGCCTCCGTATGGAACGCGCGGCGAGCAAAAAATACGTGATTGTACCGGAGAATGAGCTCGGCATCCACCCCGGAAACGTCGATTTCAACAAACTCATTTGCTTGCTCCTTAACCCGCTTTAACGACGCGAACCAAGGGTAGACAAGCTGGCAGCTGTTCGAGAGGATCCGTCGCTCGATGCCTAGCTCGGGAAGTCGACCACAAAACAGTCGTACTGCGGTGTTGCTAAGAGCTTCAGCCGCAAGGCCTGGGCACACGGAGGACATGTCGTACCAAGAAAGGTAACCGAATATCCTGGAAACCATTTTGTGTCAAAACGCAACGTGGGAGTCACACACAATGCCGACCACTAGCTGGCCGTCGTGGGGAGCAATTAAAAGGCGAGGCGACCGCAGCGCGAATAACACCACAGGACCTGTCGTACACTTTGGCGGGAGCGGCGAACCACTCGCACGCCTCCCCTTCGTTGGATCTCCCATACCATGTTGGGGTTGAGGAATCCACCAATCGTTTCTTCGTGTTGCTACACAAATGAGTTGACGCTCAGCAGAGGGAATCTCGTCGTCCCCCCCCGCGCCCTTTGTCAAGAAGGAGGAAGGATCCCTCAAGGCAAGGGCTACTGGGTTCTATTTTTTCGACGCTGTCGGTGGCGGTCGCGGTACCGCTGGATGTCCCGTCACAATTCGCGTCATGCCATCCAGGAATTTCGCCGTGTCGACTTTAGTAATGACGCGGCAGTTGCGCCAACGGCCTTTCTTCGTCAGAGACGCGTCCGTGCCGTACCAGTCGATGACCGTGGCGCCCCGGGTTTCGCGGCCGTGCAACTCGATGGTGCAAAACGTCTCGATGGAATCAGTGACGAAGGCGGGATAGAGCAGCGCCACCATGGCGACGGCGTCTGGAATCACGCAGGTCACGTCCTGGGTGACTTCGGCATCGCCCGTGTCAGGACCCGCGCCGTCGTCTTGGGGGCGAGTGAAAACCTCCAACTGGCCAAACAGCTTCTCAATTAGCACTTGCACTCGATTCTGAGTCGGACTACTTTGCTTCTTCCCATCCGGTCCCCGTTGCCTTCCTATCCAGCTGTCAAAAAAATCCCACGTCATGGCGCACCCCACCGTGAGTTCCCACGTCACGAGATAAAACGGAGTCCGAGCGATCCGGTTCATGAATACGATTCGAGCCGCCTCAGGGTCGCAGTGGATGTTGAACTCCGAGGCGAGGCCGCTGTTGCCTTTGGCTTCGGTGGTGCCGCCCATGATCACGAGCCCGGGCATCCCACGGCCGCCGAGGTTCGCCATCAGATTCGGATCGAGTTTGAGTGCTATCGCCACGTTGGTCAACGGGCCAAGACATACTAACTGCCAGACAGCGCTGTCCGCTTCGGCAACCGCATCGATGGCGGACACGATGTCAACCAGCGCGACCGCCGCGTGCTTCCGGGGCACGGTGGCCGTTCTCGCGGAACGCGGGAAGCCGGCATCACCGAAGCCATCCGAACCGTATCCACCCCACTGCACCGTCTCGCGGTGGCCTAACATCGGCTCGGCGGCGCCACGATAGATGGGGACGTCACGGTCGAAGAAGTCGAGGAGCTTGCCCGCGTTCTCCACCGCCTGATCCACGTCGACGTTGCCCCACACGGCGGTGATGGCCACGACGTCCACGTCGGGGTGCGTGAGGGCGGCCATGATGGCGATCGCGTCGTCCCCGCCGCAGTCCGTGTCGATGATGAGCTTGCGTCGCATCGCGCGCAAGGATGAACAGAGGGGAAGGGGAATGCGTGTATAACAACCTTGCCTTTAAAACCGTGCTATGCGGTCTGACCCAACCATCACACCAAATTGTGGAAGAATGCGAGCATGGGGAATGCGAGCATGGGGAATGCGAGCATGGGGAATGCGAGCATGGG
>ERZ1292633.2057-Hain-H41-02um-R1-2057-length-20950-cov-8_pt1 | contig 20950 bp, 21 predicted proteins | sample MGYA00564406_ERZ1292633 | MGnify/ENA primary metagenome ERZ1292633 (study PRJEB36523, sample SAMEA6512639) | groundwater metagenome | collected 2019-01-08 | study: AquaDiva: Metagenomics assemblies of 32 groundwater samples
AGTGTCACCCATCATCCCAGTTTACTCTGTTACCAATCTACCCGGTCTGTACCAAGGCATAGGCTAACCAACGCATGCAGCGGACGCGGCTGCGCCGCGCCGCTGATGCGTGGCGTTAGGCATACAAACAGCAATGGGCCACACGGGAGATTTCGTGCCCGAGCGCAACGATCTTGTCCATGCGGCAGTGGTCGCAGGTTCAAGAGGTGCTGCTTGCGAAGGTCACCTGGTCCGGGTGACCGCACGGCCGGGGAGTTCCGGTTCGTACCCGGAAGCTGCGGACGGCCGGGAAGCTACATTCCATCCCCAGTTCTGAGGGGCGACGAGCGGGTGTCCCCACTGGGCCCGGATGCCGGGATCCTTGACCCGCGCTAATCACGCGGACTCACCCGGCGTGTGCCAGCCGCAATCGCTCCGGCCGTCGGCGAGCGATCGCCTCCGCCCCCGAGACGGCCTCCGCCATGTCGCCGGTCCAAGGCCGGCCGTGACCTGGCAACATCGTCACCCGGCCCAGATCACGGATCCGATCTAGCGAGCGCAGTGCGGCGCGGTCATCGGCATTGAGCAGGTGATGCGTGATCTGAGGCGGCCCGGCTTCGCCGCTCATCAGATCGCGAGTCACCAGCGTGTCGCCACTGATCAGGACCTCGGGTTCGGGCATGTGGAGTGCGACTTCTCCATCGGTATGGCCCGGGGTGTGGATCACGTGCGGCCGGCCCGGGACATCCAGCACATCGCCGTCTCGAAAGGTCCGCGCCTGCGTGATCGTGGGCATCGTGAAGACGCCGTGGGCAATTGCGCGACCGAGCATGCCGGCGGTGTACGGTCGCCAAGCGTTCGAGAGCAGGCCCCACCAGGGCAGTTGGAGTACGTGCCCGATGGAATCACGATCGGCCTCGTGCACGAAGACCGGAGCGCCCGACTCCAGGCGCACTCGCTCTGCGAAGCCTGTGTGATCGGCGTGTGCGTGCGTGACGACGATGGCTTCCACGTCCCGCATGCCGCGGCCGAGGCTGGCAATCCCCTTCACGAAGGCCGCGTAGTGCCCCGGGAATCCTGCGTCCACGAGCGTAAGCCGTCCCGCTTCCTCGATTACGTACCAGTTGAACGGTCCGGTGTCGAAGTGATGAATGCCCCGTGCAACCTGCATGTGTTCCTCCGTCCGGGCTTGGGTCAAGAGTGGCGCATCCGTGGCGGCCGATCAGGAATGCGCGGTCGCCGCTGCTCCCTGGTAGTCCTTCAGCAGGGCGGCATCGTCGATGGAGCCGTGGTGATGAACCTGGCGCCACCCGCCGAAGTCATCGTCGTACCTGTAAACGCGCGTCGTCCGGATCGCGAGCGGAACCGTCCTCCCGCGGTTTACGTACTCACCGCGCTCCCTGCCCGCGAAGACAACGAAGTCCGGACCTGCCCATTCCTCGATGTCGTAGAACTCCACCCACACCCGTGCCTCGGATGTCAGCAGGCGGGCGTAGAGCGCCTGGATATCCTGTGGGTTGCGAAGGACTCCACCGAGTGGGTTGTTGAGCTGGACCGGTCCCCTCGTGCTCCAAACCTCGTTCAGGAGGTCGGGGAGCTGATTGTTGAATGCGTAATAGAAGGTCTCCAGGGCAGCGCGTGCGCCGGCGACCGTGGGTGCTAAACTCTCTCCGAGGCGGTTGGCCGCGTCGCGGCCAAATTGCTCCTTGCGTGATACGAGCGTCATGAAGTTCCTCACAAGCAGGAAGAGATCAGCTAGCCAGCGATAGGGATATCGTACATACTGGTAGGTACACTTGTCAAGACTGATCCTCGCCGGTTGGACAACGCGCCTTTGACGGCAGGGGAAAGTCACTAGGAGAGTCCGAGAATGGACCGGCGAGAGAAACTCATCCGCGCAGCCCGGCAGCTTCTGCACGAACGAGGCTACGAAGCGACGAGTCCCCGCGCGATTCAAGAGAAGGCGGGGGCCGGACAGGGCAGCTTCTATCACCACTTCCCCGGGAAGAAGGCTCTGGCCCTGGCGGTCCTTGAGCAGGTGCGGGAGGAACTGACCCAGGCGGCGAACAGCCAGTTCGACCGTCCGGAAAGGCCGCTTCAGCGTGTGCTGTGCTTCCTCGAGCAGGAACGAGAGGGTCTCCGGGGATGCCGGCTGGGCCGGCTTGCACAGGAAGCATCTGTCCTCGAGGACCGAGATCTTCGCCGATGTGTGGCCGGCTACTTCGAGGACCTCGAACAGATGCTGGGCGCAGCTCTGGACGAGGCCGTGGCGGCGAGCGAGATCCCCCCTCTGGACACGGCCGCGCTGGCGCGCACTCTCGCGGCAACCGTCCAGGGCGGCTACGTTCTCGCAAGAGCCGGTGGCGACGAGCGTGAACTCACACGCGCGACGGGCGGCCTGGCGACACTCCTGCGTGCCTTGGGAAGAGACCGCGGCGCGCGGCGCTGACTGGGGCGGTCTCGCCATTCGGAACTGGATCGGAGGAACCCGAGTGCAGATGCGTGAGTTCGGATCCGCGTGCTCCCGAAGGTCGCTTCCGGGCGGGGCTGCAACGCCGCGGTGCGCGAGGTGAGCTGCCCGCGGCCTGATGTTGAATCAGGGAGAGTCATTTAGCATGCTTCCGCGAGTTGTCATCCGGCAGAAGCACTGCCGTTTCGTCCTGGCAAACCCATCGCACGTCGTTGACTCCGATCGTGAGGCCGTGACGACGACGCGAGCGGATCCATCGAGGCGATGGGGCGGCCACTCTCAGCGCGGGGGTAGGTCTATGTCGAGGACTTCACGATTGTCGGCGAGGCTAACATTGACGGAGCACTCCTCGGCATGACTCCGTTCGTCATCCCGCTCGTGGCCCTCGTCGCCTCGGCCCTTACGTTCTTCTCTGGGTTCGGTCTCGGCACGCTACTCCTGTCTGCCTTCGCCCTTTTCTATCCCGAGGTGATTTCGCTGAGGCGGGAGAACCAGCAACTGAAGCAGTTGGTGGCGGATCTGTCGCTTCGGAACCCGATGCCAAGAAAAGCGACCGTGGGCGGGGCGAGGACGGGCCAGAGGGGGCGTGAGGGCGACGCCTTCGGAGAAGCTCGAGACGATCCGCCTGGTGGAGGGCTCGGATCTCGGCGTGAAGCGAACGCCGGCCGAGACAGGGAGACTCCTGAGAGGATGTGATGAGCGGCGCGTGGATCACAGATCTTCGGCACTTCCTCGATTCGGATGGTCGGGTCGGACCGAGGTCTGGTCCTGCGCGAAACTTGGCGACCTTCCTCGCCGGGATCGTCGGGTGGGTCAGCCGGGCATCGACAGTCCGGCCCGGTCGGACGAATGTCTCTTGTCGTCGTCGTCCCGGTCGGGTGCCTTGCGAAGGGGAGATCGTCGCCAGGCTCGACGAAAATTCGGGCACGATCATTTGGGCGTGCCCCTTGTGCGGCGATCATGGCACCATCAACGGGTGGGAAGGAACACGATGGGATCGTCGCGTCGGATAGCGATTCGGGGTCTTCACGTGACCCCTCAATGGGGATGGTTAAGCGGACTCGTAGGGGAGGTTCCGTGAACGATGCGGGCCAATCGGGGCAGCAGCGGACGCTGGAGCGCGGTGACCTCGACCGCCTGATCGAGTCGCTGCGGGAGCGCGGTTACGCGGTGATCGGTCCGGTCGTCCGCGACGGAGCCATCGTCCACGAGCCCATCACGAGCACTGCCGATCTGCCTGAGGGGTGGAGCGACGAGCAGGAGGCTGCCACCTACCGCCTGCATCGCCACGGTGGTCCGGCGTTGTTCGATTTCACGGTGGGGCCTTCCTCGTGGAAGCGTTTCCTGCTTCCGCCGCGCGTCCAGCTGTGGCGGGTGCGCCAGGACGGGCAGAGCGCCGAGATGAATGGGGGAGCGGAGCCCCGCCCGCCCTTCGCATTTTTCGGCGTACGTTCCTGCGAGCTTCACGCCATCGCCATCCAGGACCGCGTGTTCCTGGGCGGCGCCATCCAGGATCCGGTCTACCGCGAGCGGCGCGAGGCGGCGTTCATCGTCGTCGTGCAGTGTGGCCGCGCGGGACGGACCTGCTTCTGCGCGTCCATGAGCACGGGCCCGCGAGCCTCGGCGGGATTCGATCTCGCGGTGACCGAGGTCGTCGAAGACGGCCGGCATTACTTCGTCGCCGAATCCGGCAGCGCGAGAGGGGCCGAGCTGCTCGCCATGCTCCCGCAGCTCCCGTCGAGCACCGCCGAGATCGGCGCGGCGGGGCGCGCTACGACGCGCGCCCTCGAGCAGATGGGCCGGCGCCTCCAGACAAAGGGGCTCCCCGAACTCCTGGCGGCGAGCCACGAACACCCGCGCTGGGACGACGTGGCGCGCCGGTGTCTTACTTGTGGTAATTGCACCATGGTCTGCCCGACCTGCTTCTGCACCACGGTCGAGGACCATCTGGAACTCGGCGGCGCCGCCGCGGAGCGCGTCCGGCGCTGGGATTCCTGCTTTACCTCGGAGTTTTCGTACATCCACGGCGGCAGCGTCCGCCACTCGGGGCGCGCCAAGTACCGCCAATGGCTCACGCACAAGCTCGGGACCTGGCACCAGCAGTTCGGCACATCAGGTTGCGTGGGCTGCGGCCGTTGCATCGCGTGGTGTCCGGCCGCGATCGACCTCACCGAAGAAGTGTCCGCTCTGAGCAAGAGCGGGCGCGGGAAGGAACGTGACGGTGGAACCACTTGATCGGATTCTGGCGGAGATACCGCTCTTCCATGGGATGAAGGAGGAGCACCTCGCGCTCATCGCGGGATGCGCCTCGAACGTGCGGTTCGAGGCCGGCGAATTCGCCGCGCACCACGGCGAGCCCGCCGACCAGTTCTTGGTGCTGCGGCAGGGCCGCATGGCGCTCGAGATCCACGCGCCGGGGCGGGACACGGTCACGATCCAGACGCTGGGGGAAAACGAGGTGCTGGGCTGGTCCTGGCTCCTCCCGCCGCACGAGTGGCACTTCGATGCGCGCGCGCTGACGCTGACCCGGGCGCTCAAGCTCGACGGCCGCTGCCTTCGCGGCAAGTTCGAGCGCGACCCGGAACTGGGCTACGAAATGATGCGCCGCTTCGCCCAGGTCATCGTGCGGAGGCTCGAGGCCATGGGGTTGCAACTGCTCGACGTCTATGGCAATCACTCCTGATGGTTTCGGGCGCGATCCGGCGCCCGAGACCGACCCGATGCGGCCGGTGCCGTTCCGCGTGCTGCGCCGGAAGCGGGAGACACACGACACGTTCAGCTTGGTCCTGAAGCCTCCGAGTGCGGCGGGACCGTTCTCGTTCGCGCCGGGCCAGTTCAACATGGTGAACGTCTTCGGCATGGGCGAGGTGCCGCTCTCGATGAGCGGGCACTCCGGCGAGGTCCGCGAGATCGTGCACACCATTCGAGTGGTCGGCCCGGTGACGCAGACGCTGAACCGTCTCCGCGCCGGGGGCACGGTCGGCATACGGGGCCCGTTCGGCGCGTCGTGGCCGCTCGGCGCGGCCGAGGGCCACGACGTGGTGATGGTGGCAGGAGGCATCGGGCTGGCCCCGATCCGGCCCGCGATCTACCACGTGCTCGATCACCGCGAGAAGTACGGCAAGGTCGCCATCCTGTACGGGGCGCGTACGCCGCACGACATCCTGTTCCTGCGCGAGATCGAGAGCTGGCGCGGGCGGTTCGACGTCGAGGTCGAGGTGACGGTGGACCGGGCGTCCCGGGACTGGCATGGCCTGGTGGGCGTGGTGACCGGGCTCGTCCCGCGCGTGCACTTCGATCCCGGCAATACCGTGGCCTTCGTGTGCGGCCCCGAGGTGATGATCACCTTCGCCGTGCGGGAACTCGCCCGCTCCGGCGTGCCGGCGCGGAAGACCTACGTGTCGCTGGAGCGCAATATGAAATGCGCGATCGGGCTGTGCGGACACTGCCAGCTCGGCCCGCTGTTCCTCTGCAAGGACGGGCCGGTGCTCCGCTACGACCAGGTGGCCGGTCTGTTGCGCATGCGGGAGCTCTGACATGACGATCAAGCGCCAGTCCAAGCCCAAGCTCGCGGTCTGGAAGTTCGCGTCCTGCGACGGCTGTCAGCTGAGCTTGCTCGATTGCGAGGACGAGTTGCTCGCGATCGCCGGCATCGTGGACGTGGCCAACTTTCTCGAGGCGTCCCGGGAGGTTCTCAAGGGTCCCTACGATCTCTCGCTGGTGGAGGGATCCATCACCACCCCGCACAACGCCGAGCGCATCCATCATGTGCGGCGTGTCTCCAAGGTGCTGGTCACGATCGGCGCTTGCGCCACGAGCGGCGGTATCCAGGCGCTGCGCAACTTTGCCGCGGTCGGCGACTGGGTCCCGCTGGTCTACGCGACCCCTTCGGTCATCGAGACGCTCAAGACCTCGACTCCGATCTCGAACCACGTGCCGGTAGACTTCGAGCTTCCCGGCTGTCCGATCGACAAGGGGCAACTGCTCGAGGTCGTGAACGCGTTCCTGCACAGGCGCAAGCCGCTGCTGCCGTCCCACAGCGTCTGCGTGGAGTGCAAGATCCGCGGCCTGGTCTGCGTCACCGTAGCGAAAGGCATCCCGTGCCTGGGGCCCGTGACGCAGACCGGATGCGGAGCGATCTGCCCCGCGTACCATCGCGGTTGCTACGGCTGCTTCGGCCCGGTGAAGGGCGCCAACACCGAGGCCCTGGGCACTGTCGCCCGAAGGCTGGGCGCCAGCCACCCCGATCTCGTCAGGGCGTTCCGCAGTTTCAATGCGGCCGCGGACTCGTTCCGCCGCGCGAGCGAGTCCCATGAAAAATCAGAAGACTAGGACCATCAAGGTGGATGCCCTCGCGCGGGTCGAGGGCGAGGGCGGCCTGACCGTGAAGGTCAGGAACGGCGCCGTCACCGACGTGGAGCTCCGCATCTACGAACCGCCGCGCTTCTTCGAGGCGTTATTGCGTGGCCGCCAGTACGCCGAGGCCCCGGACTTCACGTCGCGCATCTGCGGCATCTGCCCGGTTGCTTACCAGATGAGCGCCGTGCACGCCATCGAACGCGCCTTCGGCATCGAGATACCGGCCGGTCTGCGCGAGCTGCGCCGTCTGCTTTACTGCGGCGAGTGCATCGAGAGCCACGTGCTGCACGTCACCATGCTGCACGCCCCCGATTTCCTCGGCTACGAGAGCGGCCTCCACATGGCGAAGGACCACCCTGCCGAGGTGACGCGCGGCCTCCAGCTCAAAAAGGTCGGAAACCAGCTGGTCACCGCGATCGGCGGACGCGAGATCCACCCCGTGAGCGTCAAGGTGGGCGGATTCTACCGCGTGCCGACGCGACAGGAGCTGCGCCCCGTGGAGGAGCGCCTCAAGTGGGCGCGCGAGGCCGCACTTGAAACCGTGCGCTGGGTGTCTCGTTTCGAATTCCCGAACTTCGACCGCGACTACGAATTCGTGGCGCTGCGTCACCCGGGTGAGTACCCATTCAACGAAGGACGGCTGGTCTCGGGCAGCGGGCTTGATGTGGACGCCGCCGAATACGAGCGGCACTTCGTCGAGGAGCACGTGCCCCGCTCGAACGCGCTCCATTCGAGCATGAAGGACGGCGGCTCCTACATGGTCGGGCCGCTTGCGCGCTACAGCCTCAACTTCGACCGGCTCTCGCCGGTCGCTCAAGAGGCGGCGCGCGAAGCCGGCCTCGGTCCGGTCTGCCGCGATCCCTTTCGCAGCATCATCGTGCGGGCGGTCGAGACGCTGTACGCCGTGGACGAAGCGCTGCGGATCATCGCGAACTACGAGCCTCCCGACGAGCCCGCGGTCCCCGTCGTTCCACGCGCCGGCACGGGTTGCGCCATCACCGAGGCACCGCGCGGAATTCTCTATCACTACTACCGGCTCGATGACGACGGCCTTATCCTCGATGTGAAGATCGTTCCCCCAACGTCCCAGAACCAGAAGGCCATCGAGGAGGATCTTGGGTCGTTCGTCCAGAAGCATCTCGACCTGGAGGATCAGGCGCTCACCTGGCGGTGCGAGCAGGCGATCCGAAACTACGACCCGTGCATCTCGTGCGCGACCCACTTCCTGCGGCTGACCGTGGAGCGCGGATAGGCGCTCCGATCCACGTCATCGGCATCGGCCGGCTCGACCGCGGCGACGACGCGGCCGGGCGGTTGGTCGTGCGCGCGCTGAAAGGACGGTTCGCCGGCGGCCTGGCGCTCATCGAGGCGGAGGGCGGAATGACCGAGCTGCTGGACGCCTGGCGGGACGCCGACGCCGTCATCGTCGTGGACGCCGTGAGGAGCGGCGCTCGGGCAGGCACGCTTCTGCGCTATGACGCGGGGCGCGAGCCGCTGCCTCTGGCCGCGTCGGACTCGACCCACGGGCTTGGCCTGGCCGAGGCGGTGGAGTTGACCCGCACCCTGGGCCGGCTGCCGGGCGCGCTCATCGTGCACGGGATCGAGGGCGAGAGCTTCGCGGTCGGGGCGGCGATGTCGGCGGCGGTCCGGGCGGGGTTGCTCGAACTGACGGAGCGGGTCGCCGCGGAAGCGCAGGCGCTGATCGAGACCACGGAACGTTCGACCCCCCGCCAGAGGCTTCGCGTCGAGATCCGCGGTGCGGTTCAGGGCGTGGGATTCCGCCCGTTCGTCTACCGCCTGGCAACCGAACTCTCGCTCGAAGGCTGGGTGCTCAACGACGCCCGCGGCGTATCCATCGAGGTGGAAGGGCCGCGCGCGCCGATCAAGCAATTTCTCGCGCGCCTTTCGGCCGAGGCGCCCACGCCCGCGCGCATTCACTCGATCGAGAGCGAATGGCTCGAGGCGGCTGGCTTCGAGCGCTTCGAGATTCGGCACAGCGACGGGCGGGGCGCGAAAGGGGCGGTGCCGTTTCCCGAGATCGCCACGTGCGAATCGTGCCTGGCCGAGGTGCTGGATCCCCGCGACCGGCGCCACCGCTACCCGTTCGCCAATTGCACCCGCTGCGGCCCGCGCTTCACCATCCTCCGCGAGCTGCCGTACGACCGGCCGAACACGACGATGAGCGGCTTCGAGCTGTGCGGCGCGTGTCGCGCGGAGTACGAGGACCCGGCCGACCGCCGCTTTCACGCTCAGCCGATCGCCTGCGCGGCGTGCGGACCGGTCCTCAGCCTGCTCGACCGGTCGGGCAGGCCGCTCGCCGCGGGGGACGCGGCGTTGCGCGAGACCACGGCGGCCCTCGCGGCGGGCCGCATCGCGGCGGTGAAGGGGCTCGGTGGCTTCCATCTGATGTGCGACGCTGCGAACGTCATGGCGGTCGGGCGGCTGCGCGAGAGGAAGCCGCGGATGGAGAAGCCGTTCGCGGTGATGGTGCGCGATCTGGAGCAGGCACGCCTGCTGTGCGAGGTGAGCGACGAGGAGGCCCTGGCACTGGCGTCCCCCGAGGCGCCGATCGTGCTGCTGCGAAGGCGTGCGGACTCGCCGGCGACGCTAGGCGTAGCGCCGGACGCGGCGCCGGACGTGGCGCCGGACGTAGCCCCTGACGTAGCCCCGGGCTATCGGACGCTCGGCCTGATGCTCCCGACCACGCCGCTCCACCACCTGCTGATGCGCGAGTTCGGCCGCCCGATCGTCGCCACCAGCGGCAACCTCTCGGACGAGCCCATCGCGACCGGCAACGAGGAGGCGCTCGCGCGCCTGGGCGACATCGCCGACCTGTGGCTCGTCCATGACCGGCCGATCGAGCGCCACATGGACGACAGCGTCGGCTGGTTTGCGAACGGGCGCTTCGCCCTGCTGCGCCGCGCGCGGGGCTATGCCCCACTGCCGATTCGCGTCGCGCGCGAGTGGCCCACCGTTCTCGCGGTCGGGGCGCACCTCAAGAGCACCATCGCGCTGGCCATGGGTCGCCAGGTGTTCCTGAGCCAGCACATCGGCGATCTGGAGACCCCCGAAGCGCTGCGCACCTTCGAGCGGGTGATCGCCGACTTCCTGCGGCTGTACGACGCACGGCCGGTCGCGATCGCCCACGATCTCCATCCGGATTACCTCTCGACGCAGTGGGCCCGGCGCGCCGTCGATGACGACCGGTTCGCACCGCGCCTGATGGCGGTCCAGCACCATCACGCCCATCTCGCGGCCTGCCTCGCCGAGCACGGGCGCGAAGGCCGTGCGCTCGGGGTGACCTGGGACGGCACGGGCTACGGCACCGACGGCACGATATGGGGCGGCGAGTTCCTGCTCGGGGACGCGGCGGGATTCGAGCGCGTCGCGCACTTATTGCCGTTCCGGCTGCCGGGCGGCGAAGCCTCGGTCCGCGAGCCGCGGCGCGTGGCACTGGCGCTGCTCTGGGAACTGATGGGAGAGGAGGCGCTCGCCCGCACCGATTTGGCGGTGGTCCGCTCGTTCTCGGACGCCGAGCGAGCCGTCATCGGGCGCATGCTCGCCCGCGACCTGAACGTGCCCCGGACCAGCAGCGCGGGCCGCCTGTTCGACGGCGTCGCCGCCATCACCGGGTTCCACGGACGCGCGACGTTCGAGGGACAGGCTGCGATCGGCCTGGAATTCGACGCCTTCCCGCACGAACGGGGCGCCTATGCTATGAATGTGACGACCATGGCGGCGCCATCGAGCACGGACCCCACGGGCGGTGAGCGAGGCGCGCCGCTGATGGTGGACTGGCGCCCGGCGGTCGCGGCCGTGCTTGCCGACCTGGAACGTGGCGTTCCCCGCGGCGCCATCGCCGCGCGGTTCCACAACGGTCTGGCGGAAGCGATCGCCGCGGTGGCGGCGACGGTGGGCGAGCCGTGCGTGGCGCTGACCGGCGGGTGCTTCCAGAACCGGATGCTGGCCGAAGGCGCGTACGAGCGGCTGAGCCGGGCGGGCCACGACGTACTGGTGCACCGACTGGTGCCGCCCAACGACGGCGGCGTGAGCTTCGGGCAGGCCGCGGTGGCGGCCGCCCGGCTCATGCGGACCTGAAGGAGGCCATTCCATGTGCCTGGGCGTGCCGGGGAAAGTGATGGCAGTCACGGAGAACGAGATCGGCATTCCCATGGGCACGGTGAGTTTCGGCGGCATCACGAAGGAGGTCTGCCTCGCCTTCGTGCCGACCGCCCGTGCAGGGGACTGGGTCGTCGTGCATGTCGGGTTCGCCATCAGCGCCATCGGCGAGTCGGAAGCCCAGGAAGTTTTCGCGATCCTCGAGCAGATGGGTCAGCTGGGCGAGCTGGAAACGCCCGATCCCTGAACGACGCAGCGCCCGCCGCCCACCGCATTTCGGGGAGCGCGCCGCGCAACGCAGAGGTTCAAGTGCGATTCGTGGACGAGTACCGGAACGAAGCCGAGACCCAAGCGTTCGTGCGCGCCATCCACCGGCGGGTGACTCGTCCGTGGACGTTGATGGAGATCTGCGGTGGCCAGACGCACACGTTCGTCAAATCCGGCATCGATCGCATGCTTCCGGACTCGCTGACGCTGGTGCACGGTCCCGGCTGCCCGGTGTGCGTCACGCCCCTCGAGCAGATCGATCGGGCGATCGCCATCGCCCGGCGACCCGAGGTCGTCTTCACGTCGTTCGGCGACATGATGCGCGTCCCGGGCTCGAGCACCGACCTGTTGAGCGTGAAGGCCCAGGGCGGCGACGTGCGCATGGTGTACTCGCCGCTCGACGCGGTGCGGCTGGCGCAGAAGCATCCCGCGCGCCAGGTCGTGTTCTTCGCGGTGGGGTTCGAGACGACCGCACCCGCGAACGGCATGGCGGTGTGGCAGGCGGCGAAGCTGGGCCTGGAGAACTTCTCGATCCTCTGCTCGCACGTCCTGGTGCCGCCGGCGATGGAGGCGCTGCTGGGAGCGCCCGACAATCTCGTCCAGGGTTTCCTGGCGGCCGGCCACGTCTGCACCGTGATGGGCTACGAGGAGTACGTGCCGCTCGCCGCAAAGCACCGAGTGCCGATCGTGGTCACCGGGTTCGAGCCGCTCGACCTCGTGCAGGGGGTGCACATGGCGATCGCGGCGCTCGAGGAGGGCCGGGTTGGCGTCGAGAACCAGTATACGCGCGCCGTGACCCGGGAGGGCAACCGGCCGGCGCAGAAGCTGCTCGGCGAGGTCTTCGAGGTGTGCGACCGCGCGTGGCGCGGCATGGGCGTGATCCCGGCGAGCGGCTACCGCCTGCGGTCGGAGTTCGCGCGCTTCGACGCCGAGCGGCGTTTTGACGTGGGCGGCATCGAGGCTCGGGAATCGCCGCTCTGCATCGCCGGCGAGATCCTCAAGGGCCTGAAGAAGCCGCATGACTGCGCCGCGTTCGGCTCACGCTGCACGCCGGAGCATCCGCTGGGGGCCCCCATGGTCTCGAGCGAGGGCGCGTGCGCCGCCTACTATCAGTACGGGGGAAAGGGATGACGGCGCCTTCGATCGTGACCCCGGCCGGGCTTTCGGGCCTGGCCTGCCCCATCCCGATCAGCGAGTACCCCCACGTGCTGCTCGCCCACGGGGGCGGCGGCCGCCTCACCCACATGCTGATCCAGAAGCTGTTCGTGGCCGCGTTCGCGAACCCCGCACTCGCCGCACTTCACGACGGCGCGGTGCTGGACGTGGCCGGCGGGCGCATCGCCGTCTCTACCGACTCGTTCGTGGTCACGCCGCGCTTCTTCCCCGGCGGGGACATTGGCTCGCTCGCCGTTCACGGAACGGTGAACGACCTCGCGATGTGTGGCGCGACGCCGCTCGCCCTCACGGCCGGGTTCGTGATCGAGGAAGGACTGGAGATGGAGGAGCTGTGGCGGATCGTCCAGTCGATGCAGGCCGCGGCGGCGGCGGCCGGGGTCGCGATCGTGGCCGGCGACACCAAGGTGGTGGACCGCGGTAAAGGAGACGGGCTCTTCATCAATACGACCGGGATCGGCCGGGTCGCGGACGGCATCGGGATTTCCCCGGGGGGAGCGCGCCCCGGCGATCTCGTGCTCATCAACGGTCCCATCGCCCAGCACGGCATTGCCATCATGTCGGTGCGGGAGGGACTGGAGTTCGAAACGACCCTCACGAGCGACTCCGCGGCCCTGCACGGCCTGGTCGCCGATCTGCTCGGGGCCGTGGGCCCGGCGGTGCACGTGCTGCGCGATCCGACGCGCGGCGGGGTCTCGAGCGCGCTCAACGAGATCGCGGAAGGGTCGCGCGCGGGTATTCGGCTCGACGAGGCGGCGATCCCGATCGCCGAAGAGGTGCGCGGCGCATGCGAGATACTCGGACTGGACCCGCTCTACGTGGCGAACGAGGGCAAGGTGCTGGCAATCGTCGCCCGCGAATCGGCCGATGCCGCGCTCGCGGCGCTGCGCGCGCATCCGCTCGGTCGCGGGGCGACGGCCATTGGCGAGGTGGTCGAGGACCATCCGGGCCGCGTGTCCATGCGGAGTCGGATCGGGGGCACGCGGGTCGTGGATATGCTGAGCGGGGAACAGCTGCCGAGGATCTGCTAGAAAGGCGCCAGGGCTGCTCCCGTGGCCCGCCTCATCCGAAGCCACCTCGGCGCTTGGCCTCGAGTCGTGCCGCGAGCAGATCGCACCACTCGTCCATGCCCGCACCCGTCGTGGCGGCGGTCAGCACGATCCGGCATCCCGCGTTGAGCGCCGCGAGCTGCGCGCGCACGTCGTCGAGCCGGAAGGTGACGTGGGGCAGCAGATCGATCTTGCTGATGACCACGACCTCGGCCCGCGAGAAGATTCCCGGGTACTTGAATGGTTTGTCTTCGCCCTCGGCCACCGAGAGCAGCACCACCTTGAAGTCCTCGCCAAGGTCGTATGCCGTGGGGCAGATCAGATTGCCCACGTTCTCGATGAACAGGATGTCCAGCTCCGGCAGCCGCGCTTCGTCCAGCGCCTGACGGATCTGCCTGGCATCGAGGTGACAGGCTCCCCCGGTCAGGATTTGATGCGCCGGGATCCCCCGGCGCCGCAGCCGCTCGGCGTCCCGCTCGGTGGCGATGTCGCCCTCGATCGCGCCGAGCTGGAACCGGGGCTGAAGGCGTGCCACGGTCGCCTCGAGCAGTGCGGTCTTGCCCGAGCCCGGCGACGAGATCAGGTTCGCGACCAGCGTGCCGGATGCGCGGAATCGCGCGCGCACCTCGGCGGCAGCGGCTTCGTTCGCGGTGAGGATGCGCTGGCGGACGGCGACGTCGGTCATGCGGGGCCTTCGGCGGCACAGGTGGCGGGCACGTACGAGAACTCGATCACGTCCAACTCCTGGCCGCCTTGGATGCGCATCGGCCGCGCGCAGCGGGGACACAGCGACAGCCACGAGCCCGGAGTCCGGGCGGGGACCTCGCCGCAACCATCACACACCTGCGCCGCGGCGCGCCAGTCGATCTCGAGGACCGTTCCGGAGTCCGGCCCGCCGGCAGTCACCGCCTCCCAGGCGAACCGCAGGAGGTCCGGCTCCACGGCCGACAGCTCTCCGACCGCCACTTTCGCGCGCTCTAGCCGGGCCGCGCAACCGTCGGGGATGTGTGATCGGCACAGCCGGTAGATTTCGGTCGCAACGCTCAACTCGTGCATGGTGCGATCATACCAGGCGGGCGGCGTTCGACCTCACTTCCCCGCCGGTCGCTTCTTCAGCTCCTCCTGCCAGTTCTGAACGAGAAGGATCCCGTTCGTCGGATCGCCCGCGACGCGGCGGACCATGAGGAAGCGCCCGTCGGCTGCGGGGGCGCATGCGGGTGGCCGGGAGCCTCGAGCCATGATCTCGAGGTCGACACCGACCTCGTTCGCGGTGAACAGCTTCTTGATCGCGCCGAGAACCATGGTTCGGCCCGTGCCGACAGTCGCCTCCATCAGGGCGCCGCGCTCCCAGTAGTGGAGTGCCCTTCCGTCGGCGCTCCAGAACGGCCAGTCCCCACCGTTCAGGGATACCTGCCGTTTTTGCGCTCCATCGGGGTAGCTGCGTAGGAAAACCTCGAACGAACCCGGCTCGTCGGAGAGATACGCGAGCCATCGACCGTCGGGCGACAGCGCGGGATGGACTTCCCGCGTGGCGGGATTCGGTGTCACGAGGACCGACGTCCCTCCCTCGGTTCGGTCGAGACGATAGAGCTTCTGCTGATCCCCCTTCGAATCCTCGTGGACGATCGCGCCGCCGTCTCGTGCGACGCGGCCTTGCCGATCCACCCATACCAGCTCCCTCAGCGCACGCGACGAGCCGAGGTGGTAGGCGAGCGTTCCATCGCGCGACACCGACGGATACTGAGCGCCCGCGAGGGTGAGAATCGGCGGTCCCGTGATCTCCAATCTCGATGCCGAGAACGGAACGACGCGAACTTCCTGGGTCCCATGCTCGTACGTGAAGCATAGGTGCCCCGAAGGGGCGTAACGCGCGGCATTGAGCTGTTCGAACTCGCCGAGCTGCTTACGGGTTCCCTCGGGGTACGACACGACGATGGCGGCATTCGGTCCGCTCTTCCGGTGCGCCACGAGAAGAATGTGGCGACCGTCGGGAAGGAACTGCGGATGATGGAAATCGACCTCCGTGGAATCGCCCCGGAGCAGAAGCCGGGGTTCGCCTCCCGTTGCGGCCACGACGTAGAGTCCCTCGAGGTAGCGAGCAAAGACGATGTTGTCGTCCGGCCCCCAATCGCCGTTATGGGCCTCGAGCCCTCCGGGGATGTCGCAGAGCGAGGCCACATTCACGCCGGCCAAATCAGATGCCCAGAGCTTCCCGCCCTTGAAATAGCCGATACGACGGCTGTCGTGGGACCAGAAATAGGCGAACGCCCCCTCGGAGCCCGCGACGTCCGTCGGCTCGAAGCGCTCGAGGTCTCGGACTGTGAGGTGGTTCCCGCTCGAGAAGAGGAGGAAGCGGCCGTCGGGAGAGATCCGCGCCGGGTAGCTCATTTCGAGAGTCAGTTGCGGCGCCGAGATGGCGAAGCGGCGGAGCTGGGGCTCGGGCGCGCGCGGCCCGAAGGCGCGAGTTCCGGCAATGACGAGGAGCGTGCCGATGACGGCGGCGACGGCCGCGCCGATCCAGAGCGCCGGCGCGCCCGGGCGCCCGGCGAAGCCACGCGCGGCGAAAACGCCGCCCTCCCCACCGGCGCCGGGAGACATCAGCACCTCGGCCAACTCCAGCCGGGCGTCCCCGATGTCGCGCAAGCGCTCGCGCGGGTCCTTGCGCAAGCACTTCTCGATCAGCGCGCGAACGCGCGGTGGCGTTTCGGCGGGGAGCGCGCTCCAGTTTGGTTCACGCTCCAGGATCTTGGCGATGAGATCGGAGACCGTCTCGCCGGAGAAGGGCGTCTTCCCCGTGAGGCACTCATAGAGAATGCATCCGAACGCCCAGATGTCGGCGCGGCGATCGACGGGCTTCCCGCGTGCTTGCTCGGGCGAGAGACAGGCCGCGGTGCCGAGGATCATGCCGGGAATGGTCGCGGGGGAGTGCGTGAGCGTCGGAGAGTCTGCGAGACCGCCGCTGGCGCGAGTATCCGCCGCCGGCGCCATGGCGAGGCCGAAGTCGAGGATCTTCACTCGATCGTCGGCTCCGATCATCACGTTGCCGGGCTTCAGGTCCCGATGGACGATCCCCGACTCGTGCGCGACCTCCATCCCGGTGGCGATCTGGATCGCGATCGGGATCAGGTCGCGCAGGGGGAGCGGCCCTCGGCGGAGGCGCTCCGCCAGCGATTCCCCCTCGATATATTCGAGCGCCAGGTAGCGGACGCCGTCCGCCTCCTCCACGCCGTGAATCGTGGCGATGTTCCGGTGGTTGAGCGAGGCGAGCGTCTTCGCCTCGCGCTCGAACCGCGCCAGCGCGTCCGCGTCGGCCACCACTCCCTCGGGCAGCGCCTTGAGCGCGACCGCGCGATCGAGCCGCGTGTCATGGGCGAGGTAAACGACCCCCATGCCGCCGCGTCCGATCTCGCGGTCGAGTCGATAGGGACCGATGGTGGAACCGGGGGCGGGCATGCAGCTCAGAGTAGCAGGTCCGCCACGGCGAGGAACCGGGGAGGCCGCACCAAGGGACGCTCTCGGCGGCTCCCAGCCCTTGCTCTATACTGGCGGCATGGCGTTCGACGAGGGTTTGGCCGCCCGGCTCCACGAGCTTCTGGAGAACCGGCGGGGGATCACCGAGAAGAAGATGTTCGGCGGCGTCGCGTTCATGTCCCGCGGCTACATGTTCGTCGGAATCGTCGGCGACAGCCTGATGGCGAGGGTGGGGCCGGAGCGCTACGCCGAGGCGCTGAAGCGACCCCACGCGCGCGTGATGGACTTTACCGGGAAGCCGATGAAGGGCTACGTGTTCGTGGATCCGCCGGGGTACGAATCGGACACCGATTTGTCATGCTGGCTCGACGAATGCCTCGCCTTCGTTCATTCTCTTCCCGCGAAGTAGGCCCTGAGCGATCAGGAGCGACCGACCGTGACCTTGCCCGAACGGAACAACACTCCGGAGACCCCATGCGCCCCATTCAAATCGTAGCCTTGCTCCTGATCGCCGCGGGCGTCTTCGTGCTCTGGAAACGCCCGACCTACGCCACGCGCCAGGACGTCATCCAACTCGGGGACTTCAAGGCGAGCGTCGACCAGCGGGAGGCCATTCCAGTTTGGCTGGGCGCTGTCGGCGTCGGCGCGGGAGTTGTGCTCCTGCTCGCGGCCGGCCACAAGCGCTGATCGAAACGGAGCGACCATGACCCCGACTGAATTCGCGAAGTGGAGGCCTCACCCCTGGCACGGGCTCGAGACGGGCAAGAAGCCTCCGATCGACGTGAATGCCTACATCGAGATCACGCCCTTCGATCTCATCAAGTACGAACTCGACAAGCCGACGGGATACCTCCGCGTCGATCGCCCCCAGCGGACCTCGTCGCAGCCGCCGGCGCTTTACGGATTCATTCCCCGCACCTACTGTGGAAATGGGATCGCCGCCCTCTGTCCTGGGGCGGATCACGGGGACGGCGATCCGCTCGACATCTGCGTTCTCAGCGAGCGGCCGATCGCGCGCTCCGAGGTGATCATCCCCGCGCGCGTCGTCGGAGGGATCCAGTTGCTCGACCGGGGCGAGGCCGACGACAAGATCCTCGCGGTGGAGGTGCAGATCGTGGTCCAGCGCACCTATGGCGTGGAGCATGCCTCGCGCGTCGTGGAGGCGGCGATGGCGGACTACCGGGCGCTCACGTCATGAACGTCACCACGGTCCTCATGGACGAGCACCGCGTCATCGAGCGGGTGCTCGCGGCGCTCGAGACCGCCGCGGAGCGGCTCCGCGCGGGCGAACCGATCGACCCCTCCTTCTTCCTCCGCGCCGCCGACTTCATCAAGGGCTTCGCCGACGGCTGTCACCACCACAAGGAGGAGGATGTTCTCTTCCCCGCCATGCGCGAGGCCGGGATTCCCGCCGAGGGCGGGCCGGTCGGCGTGATGCTGGAGGAACACGTCGAGGGCCGGCGGCTAACGGCCGCGATGCGATCGGGCGCTGAGCGAATGCAATCCGGTGACGCGGGAGCCCACGATGACGTCGCCCGCAGCGCACTCGACTACGTGGCGCTTCTCCGCGCGCACATCGCCAAGGAGGACCAAGCCGTCTTCCCGATGGCCGACGACGCGATCCGGGGACGCGCCCGCACGGAGATCGCAGAGGCCTTCGAGCGGATCGAGCGCGAGGAGGCGGGCCAGGGCATCCACGAACGATACCTCGCGCTCGCAGCGTCGCTGGAGAAGGAGGCTGCCCTCTAGTCGGAGGCGCCCGTCAGGCAGGACCAGGCGCCGCCCGCTCCTCGCCCCGCTCCGAACGGCATCCCGCCTCCGTCCATCACCCCACCCACACCGTCTTCACGTTCACGAACTCGCGGATCCCGAACGCCGCCAACTCTCGCCCGTACCCCGACTCCTTCACGCCGCCGAATGGCAGCCTCGGATCCGACCTCACGAAGCCGTTCACGAAACAGGCGCCCGCGTCGAACTCCGTCGCCGCGATTCGCTCTCCGCGCGCGAGATCGCGCGTGAAGACAGCGGCGCCCAGACCGAACGGCGTGTCATTGGCGAGCCGGATCGCCTCGGCCTCGTCGCGCGCCGCGATGACCGCCGCCACGGGGCCGAAGGTCTCTTCGCCGTAGACCGGCATTCCCGGCCTCACTTGGTCGAGCACCGTCGGCGGATAGAACGCTCCAAGGCCGTCCGGAACGCGCCCGCCCAACAACAACCGCGCCCCTCGTCCGATGCTCGCTTCCACCTGCCGGTGGAGCTCGTCGCGGAGATCGTGGCGCGCCATCGGGCCGAGATCGGGCGCCTCGGCGCCCTCGGCGAGCGGATTCCCCCACCGCTTCGTGCGCATCGCGACGACGAAACGCTCGGTGAACGCCTCGCGGACCGGTTCCACCACGATGAATCGCTTCGCCGCGATGCACGACTGCCCCGCGTTGATGAGTCGCGAGGCCGCGCAGGTCGCGGCGGCGAAATCGAGATCGGCGTCCTCCAGCACGACGTAGGGATCGCTCCCGCCCAACTCCAACACCGTCTTCTTGAGCACGCCGCCGGCCGCCGCCGCCACCGAGCGTCCCGCCGGCGCGCTGCCCGTGAGCGTGACGGCGCGGATCTGCGGCATCGCGATGATCGGGGCTACCGCGGAGCCCGGCACGAGGAGCGCGGTGAAGAGTCCCTCGGGGAGCCCTGCCTCGCGGAAGATCGCTTCGATCGCAAGGGAACAGCCCGAGACGTTCGACGCGTGCTTCAGCACGCAGGCATTCCCCGCCATCAAGGCCGGCGCCGCGAAACGGAAGACCTGCCAGAAGGGGAAGTTCCATGGCATGACGGCGAGGATGACGCCGAGCGGCTGAAACGCGACGTACGAGCGCGACGCATCGGACGGCGAATCTTGCACGGCCAGCATCCACGCGGCGTGCTCCGCGAAGAATTCGCACGCCCACGCGCACTTCTCGGCCTCCGCGCGTCCCTGCGCGACGGGCTTTCCCATCTCGATCGCCATCGTGACCGCGTCATCCGCGGCCCGCTCACGGAGCCGCGCGGCCACGCGGCGCAACACCGCCGCGCGCGACTCGAACGATTCCCGCCGCCACGCGTGGAACGCGCGTTCGGCCAGATCCAAGGCGGCGCCGATGGCCGCCGGCGTGGCTTCCGGATAGTCCCGGACCGTCACGCCTGTCGTCGGATCGATCGATCGAAGCACCCAGACCCCCCGGAACCGCTGAAATCACAAGCGACTAATCCTGATGAACCGCAGGCCGAACCGTGGCAGAATGAGTCCCCCGCGCTCCGGATGCAAGCCCTCCAAGGGGATCCCTCCAGGCCCCGAGAGAGCCCTTCCGATGGCACGGGTTTCACTTGCAACCCAATGAGCGCGAGAGACCTACAGCACTAAACATCGGGAGATCCGCCCCGCGGCTCCCGCCAAGGGACCAGACGAACCGATGAGCGACCCAGCCAAATCCCCGAATCCGATGAGCCTCCCGTTCGTGGAGGCCCTCTACGCCGACTTCCTACGCGATCCGAATTCGGTGCCCGCGGAGTGGCGGCGTCAGTTCGCGTCGATGAAAGAGGCGAACGGATTCGCCGCGCGCCCCCAGCTCGAGCCGTCGTTCCCGCGCCGCACGCTCTACGGCACGCCGCGTCCGCGCGGGCGGAACGGATCGGGCGTGAACTCGCTGCTCGATGTGGACGGCGAGGGGGAAACGCGCGCGCCGGCCGCGAAGACGGAGGATGCCAGCGCGCGGCTTGCCGGGGGCGCGGTTCCGCTCTCGCGCTCGGCCGGCGGCGGACGCGTGGCCGGCGTGGCCGGTATCGGCGACATCGCGGCGCCGGGAGCCTTCTCGCTCATCCAGACCTATCGCGCGCGCGGACACCAGGCCGCGGCCATCGATCCGCTCGGCGCGCCCCGTCCGGCGCCCTCCGATCTCGATCCCGCGTTCCACGGATTTACGTCCGCCGATCTCGATCGTCCGGTGGACGTGGAGTTCGCCGGCGTGCGCGGGGGATCGCTGCGCGATCTCCTGGCGCGGCTTCGCGCCACCTACTGCGGCACCATCGGCTGGCA
>ERZ1292633.744-Hain-H41-02um-R1-744-length-36822-cov-11_pt2 | contig 20945 bp, 20 predicted proteins | sample MGYA00564406_ERZ1292633 | MGnify/ENA primary metagenome ERZ1292633 (study PRJEB36523, sample SAMEA6512639) | groundwater metagenome | collected 2019-01-08 | study: AquaDiva: Metagenomics assemblies of 32 groundwater samples
ATTAAAGTGCCGTGCAACCGGACGCAACTATGCGGCCGGCTTGAGACCCGAGGCGCGTTGCGCTTCAGCCCAGCGGGGGTAGCGTTGATCGAATTCACGATCACACACCGCTCCGAGCAAGTAGAAGCGAAAGCGCCACGAAAAGTGGAATGCGCGATCAGCGCACTGGCGGCGGAAGGGGTAGCGGAACAAGTTGCCAAGTTTGCCAAGGGGTGCCAAGTCAAAGCCACTGGGTTTCTCGCCAAAGAGAGTCGTTCCAGTTCCGCGTTGGTGTTGCATGTGCAAACCATCGAATTGATTGAATAGAGGTAAAAAATGTCTCGTCAAATGTTTAAACGTAGAAAGTATTGCCGCTTCTCCTCGGAAGGCATCAAGGAAGTTGACTACAAAGACGTCGGCTTGCTGAAGGATTTCATCAACGAGAACGGCAAGCTGATTCCGGCGCGCATCACCGGCACCAAGGCCCGTTTTCAGCGCCAATTGTCCGTGGCCGTGAAGCGCGCGCGTTTCCTCGCGCTGCTGCACTACACCGACCTGCACTAAGGAGCGCGCCATGCAAATTATTCTGATGGAAAAAGTCGTCAACCTCGGCCAACTCGGCGATGTGGTGAAAGTGAAAGATGGCTATGCGCGTAATTTCCTGATCCCCCAGGGCAAGGCGAAGCGCGCCACGGATTCCAATCTTAAGGAATTTGAAGCACGCCGCGCGGAATTGGAAAAGCAGCAAGCAGCCCACTTGGCCCAAGCGCAAGAGCGCGCCCAAAAGCTGGAAGGTTTTATGGTGCAGATCACGCAAAAGGCCGGCCCGGACGGTAAGTTATTTGGTTCCGTGAACAACGTTGATATCGTTGACGCGCTTAAAGCCCAGGGCTTTGAAGTTTCCAAGTCCGAAGTACGCATGCCGCAAGGCCCGATCAAGCAGATCGGCGACCATCCGATCACCTTGGCCTTGCATACCGACATCACGACCAACATCACGGTTTCCGTGCTCGGGGCTGCTGCCTAAGCAAGTTATTTAAGTCATCAAAAACGGGCCGCATAGCGGCCCGTTTTTGTTTGGGGAGACAAGGATTTATAGTCGTCCACTTTTCTGTGCTAACCTGTTTTTTCCTATTTCTTTAACTGTAGTGGGCTATGGGCGATAACCAAGTCGACGCAATAAAACTCCCTCCGCACTCGGTGGAAGCCGAGCAATCCGTGCTGGGCGGGCTGCTGCTCGAAAACAGTGCTTGGGAGCGCATCGCCGACCTCATTACCGAGCAGGATTTTTACCGCCACGATCATCGCCTGATTTATCGCCACATCACCAAGCTGCTCGACGGCAGCAAACCAGCCGACGTGGTGACGGTTTCCGAGTCGCTGGAAAACAGCAACGAGCTGACCACCGTAGGCGGGCTGGCCTATCTCGGCGCCTTGGCGCAAAACACCCCCAGTGCCGCTAATATCCGGCGCTATGCCGAAATCGTGCGCGATCGCGCCATCTTGCGTGGCTTGGTGGAAGTAGGCACGGCGATCGCCGATTCCGCCTACAACCCCTCCGGCCGTTCGGCGGCCGAGTTGCTCGACGAGGCCGAAGGCAAGGTGTTCAAAATTGCCGAAGCCGGTGCGCGCGGCAAACAAGGCTTTATGGAATTGCAACCCTTGCTCACCCAAGTGGTAGAGCGCATCGACATGCTGTTTCAACGCGACAACCCGAGCGACATCACGGGCATCCCCACCGGCTTTGTCGATCTGGACCGCATGACTTCCGGCTTGCAGCCGGGCGAACTTGTTATTGTCGCTGGTCGGCCCTCGATGGGTAAAACGGCCTTCTCGCTCAACATCGCCGAAAACGTCGCGCTCGACTCCGGCTTGCCGGTCGCGGTGTTCAGCATGGAGATGGCGGGCACCCAGTTGGTGATGCGCATGATGGGTTCAGTCGGCAAGCTGGATCAACACAAAGTGCGTACCGGGCGCTTGCAGGACGATGATTGGCAGCGCCTCACCTACGCGGTGGGCAAGTTGAACGACGCACCAATCTATATCGACGAATCAGCGGCGCTCACCGCGCTGGACTTGCGCGCCCGCGCTCGCCGCTTGCATCGTCAATGCGGCAAACTCGGTTTGATTGTCATCGACTATTTGCAGCTCATGTCCGGCTCGAGCCAGGGTGAGAATCGCGCCACCGAAATCTCTGAGATCTCGCGCGGGCTCAAAGCGTTGGCGAAAGAACTCGACGTGCCGGTGGTCGCGCTATCGCAGCTCAATCGCAGCCTGGAACAGCGTCCGAATAAACGCCCGGTGATGTCCGACCTGCGCGAATCCGGCGCCATCGAACAAGACGCCGACGTGATTTTGTTCATCTACCGCGATGAAGTGTACAACCCCGAGACACCGGAAAAAGGCATTTCCGAAATCATCATCGGCAAGCAGCGTAACGGGCCAATTGGCACCATACGCTTGGCGTTCCAAGGTGAGTTCACACGCTTTGAGAATTTGGCGCATGGGAGCTACCAAGATCGCCAAGATCGTTAGTCCTCGCGCACCGGGATAGCGGCAAGCATCAAACATGACACGCCCCATCCAAGCCATCATTCACCCCGCAGCACTCGTTAATAATCTCCTCGTCGCGCGTCAAGCCGCGCCGACCGCCAAACTCATGTCCGTAGTGAAGGCGAATGGTTACGGCCATGGCTTGTTGCGCGTGGCGCGTGCGCTGGAAGAGAGCGACGGCTTCGCGGTATTGAACGTCGAGGAAGCAGTGCGCATGCGCGAAGCCGGGTTCACACAGCCGATCTTGCTGTTGGAAGGCGTGTTCCAGTCCGGCGAATTGAGCATCGTGTCGGAGTTGGGTTTGAGCATCGTCGTGCATTGCGCAGAACAAATCGAGATGCTGAAGCGCGCCTGGTCGCCAGTGAAGCTCAATGTATTTCTCAAACTCAATACCGGCATGCATCGCTTGGGCTTCGCGCCGGAAAGTTTTCCATCCGCTTTGGCCGCACTTCAAGCTTGCGCTATCGTTGGCCAGATCACGCTCATGACACATTTTGCGAGCGCAGATGAAGCGGCGGGAGTGGGCGATCAACTCGCGCACTTCAACACTTTGACCATAAACTGCACTTTGCCGCGAAGCCTCGCCAATTCCGCTGCGTGCCTGCGTTATCCGGAAACTCACGGCGACTGGGTGAGGCCGGGCATCATGCTTTATGGCGCATCTCCGTTCGCCACGCAACGCGCTGCCGATTTGGGATTGGAGCCCGCGATGAGCTTGGTTTCTGCAATCATTGCAGTTCAAACCGTGAAAGCCGGCGAGCAGGTCGGGTATGGCGGTACTTACCGCGCCGAGCGCGATATGCGCATCGGCATCGTTGCCTGTGGCTATGCCGATGGCTATCCGCGCCATGCCGAGACCGGTACGCCGATTCTGGTCATGGGCCAGCGCACCCGTACTTTGGGTCGCGTGTCCATGGATATGCTGGCAGTCGATCTGGGTGATATTCCTGATGCCGGCGTCGCTTGCCCCGTGACTATGTGGGGTGTGGGTTTACCGGTGGAAGAAGTGGCACGTGCAGCGGGCACGATTAGCTATGAGTTACTCTGCGCTCGTGCCGAACGCGTCCCGGTCGTCGAGGGTTAAACATGGCTAAAGCAAAATCGATTTATACCTGTACCGAATGCGGCGGCCAATGCCTGAAATGGCAAGGCCAATGTCCGCATTGCACTGCCTGGAACACGTTGGTCGAAACCATCGCCGAAGCCTTGCCCAGTGCAGGCGCAAACCGCTTCAGCGCGCTGGCGGCAGATGGCCGCGTGCAAACGCTGGCTGAAGTGGACGCGGTCGAGGTGCCGCGTGCCCCGACTGGCGTGGCGGAATTGGATCGCGTGCTGGGCGGCGGCTTGGTCGAAGGGGCGGTGGTGTTGATCGGCGGCGACCCGGGCATCGGTAAATCGACGCTGTTGCTGCAAGCCTTGGCGCATATGAGTACGGCGCAAAAAGTGTTGTATGTCAGCGGTGAGGAATCGCCGCAGCAGATCGCGCTGCGCGCCAGACGGCTGGCACTCGATGCACAAGCGGTCACGCTGCTGGCCGAGATCAGTTTGGAAAAAATTATCGCCACCCTGAAGCGTGAGCAGCCTAAGGTCGCGGTGATCGACTCGATTCAAACGGTGTATTCCGAGGCGTTGCAATCGGCCCCAGGCAGCGTGGCGCAGGTGCGCGAATGCGCAGCGCAACTTACGCGCTACGCCAAGCAGGCCGGCACCTCAATCATTTTCGTCGGCCATGTCACGAAGGAGGGCACGCTGGCCGGGCCACGTGTGCTGGAGCATATCGTCGATACCGTGCTGTATTTCGAAGGTGAAACCTCATCTAGCTTCCGCCTGGTGCGCGCCTTCAAAAACCGTTTCGGCGCGGTGAATGAATTGGGTGTGTTCGCTATGACCGAAAAGGGGCTGCGCGAGGTGAGCAACCCGTCGGCGCTGTTTCTATCGCACCACGGGCAGGAGGTGCCGGGTTCCTGCGTGATGGTGACGCAAGAAGGCACCCGTCCGCTGCTGGTCGAGATTCAGGCCTTGCTGGACGAGGCGCATGCGCCCAATCCGCGCCGGCTAACGGTTGGCCTGGAGCAGAACCGGCTGGCCATGCTGCTGGCGGTACTGCACCGCCACGCAGGCATCGCCTGTTTTGATCAAGACGTGTTCGTGAATGCGGTGGGCGGGGTGCGCATCACCGAGCCAGCAGCGGATCTGGCTGTGTTGCTGGCGATTGTTTCCTCGCTCAGAAATAAACCGCTACCAGGCAAAATGGTGGTATTTGGCGAGGTGGGTTTGGCGGGCGAGGTGCGCCCCGTGCAGCGCGGTCAGGAAAGGCTGAAAGAAGCGGCTAAACTTGGCTTCACCCGCGCCGTTATTCCAAAAGCAAATCAGCCGAAACAGGCCATACCCGGGATGGAAATCGTCACGGTGGAGCGATTGGAGCAAGCAGTTGCGAATTGCTGGTAAGCACCCTACAATGACAACGTAATTTTCCATGATTTCATATTATGGAAAAAACGCAAAATAACAGATAATTAACTGTTAAGAGGTGGTTTTTCCAATGCACACTGTCGAGATCGAGCATCACGTGTCAACCGGGGCGATACTAAGTGGAAGCCGCACAAACACGCGCCCCTGAATGGCACCCAAACCCGCCACGCGCGACTCAGGTCATCTGTGCCGCGCGTTCCGATGTTGGGCGGGTGCGCAACAGTAACGAAGATAGTCTCGACTTTGATGCGGAGACGGGGTTGCTGGTGCTGGCTGACGGCATGGGCGGGTGCAACGGGGGTGAAATCGCGAGCGCAATGGCGGTAAACATCGTCTCCAGCGAGTTTCGCCAACTGGCTTTAACCCTCCCCCATGAGGAGTCAAACACCCCTGGTTTGAGTCAAGGGGCAGTGCGTTTGTGTACCGCGATCGCCAAGGCAAATCGTGAGATTTTTCAACTGGGCCTTTTGCAATCGCACCTGTCCGGCATGGGCACCACGCTGGTCACGGCTTTGTTTTGCGGTGCCCGTGTCACCATCGCCAGCATCGGCGATTCGCGCGTATATCGCTTGCGCCAGGGGCATTTTGAGCAGCTCACGGTGGATCATACCGTGATACAGGAACAGATCGAGTATGGGCTGATTACGCCAGAGCAGGCACGTTTTGCCGGTAATCGCGGTCTGATCACGCGTGCGCTGGGGGTGGAAGCGGGCGTTGAGGTTGATGTGCAAGAGCAGCCGGTGCTTCCGGGCGATGTATTTCTGTTGTGCTCGGATGGTCTTTTCGACATGTTGGATGATCAAGAGATTCAGTTTGTGATCGATCATGCCGAAGGTGATCTAGAAGCGGCGGCACATCAGTTAATCGATACCGCCAATCAAAAGGGTGGATACGACAATATTTCGTTGATTTTGGCGCGGGCGACTTAAGCTTAACGCCGGGTCGGCGGCAAGCGGTGGCAGCATGTCCAAACTGATTGTTTACGACCAGAACGGCAATGTCCTCAAAGCGCGGCAGCTTGATCGCGAACGGATCAAGATCGGCCGCCGTGCCGATAGCGATATTCAACTCGATCATCTTTCGGTAAGCGGCGAGCATGCGCTGATTACCAACATCCGCAACGATTCCTTCCTGCAAGACTTGGGCAGCACCAATGGCGTGCGGGTGAATGGCCGCCTGGTTAAAAATCATCATTTGCAAGACGGTGATGAAATCAATATCGCTGCCTTCAATCTAAAATTTCAGTTCGAGCCCTGGGTCATGCCGGAGAGCAGTTGGGCAACAACCATTGCCAAGACTGCAAAGCACACTGCGATTCAAACAGCGACGTGCTCAGAGGACGCCCTGTTCGAAATCGGTGATGACGACAGTTTTGGACTCACGCGCGAACTGCTTTCTCAACGCAAGGAGCCCAATACCTTGGTGGGGGAGGACGATGCGACGGTGATTGATTCGGGTTCAGGCGTGTTGCGATTGATGGGTGGGCACGGCGCCGGCAAGCAACTAGAACTCGATAAGCCCGTGTTGACTTTGGGCAAGCCCGGAATTCAAACCGCAGTCATTGGAAAAAAATCTGCAGGGTATTTCCTGACTTATGTCGAGGGAGTCAGTTATCCGCTGGTGAACGGTGTGGAAGTCGGGGCGACGCCCTATCACTTGAAAGATCACGACATTATCGAAGTGGCAGGAACGCGGCTGGAGTTTTTTTATAAGTGACTGCTTAGCATTCACTGGCACACGCCAATATCCATCACGGCTTTATCTTTCCCCGCGACAATAATTCAGCGCGAACCCCGGTATAGATCGGCCCCCATAAGGGGTGGCCGATTTCGGCGCGTTCCAACTTGAAGCTCGGATCAACGTCAAATGCGCGGCGGAATTCGTCGCGGCATTGCCGTTCTTGATTCGACGAGCAATAGATAAAGGCCAAGTGCTTGTGCGCGGTGACTTTATCGGAATCGAAAGTGAGGCCAAGACTAAGTGCATCTTGCAGATTTTTTTGCGCCGCTTTCAGCTCGCCATCCTCGTACTGCTGAATGCCTGTATTGAGTGCTTGTTCCGCTTTGCGTGGGGAGAGCTTATCGATACCCGTATCGCGTGAAAATAGCGAGGAGCAGCCGGCTGTAAGCAATACAAGCACAGCCAAGACAAGCCAGCGGGATGGGTTCATGGTCTGCTCCATTAGTTTTGGAATTTATATTTTATTTTATGCGTGCCGTTCGGCGCCAACTCGATCGTCTGTGAATATGGCTTGAAGGTTTCATTCACGATCAGAATCGTGTGCTTGCCGGCGCTGAGTTTCAGATCACGTAGCGGCGGGCTGACCCCTTGGCGCTTGCCGTCCACGAAGACTTCACCCCACGGGCTGACGGCGAAGGTGACAAGGGATTCGCCTGCAACCGCTGGTTTGGGCGGCTCCTCCCCTTTTTTGGTCGAGTCGGTGTTGGTGATTTTGATCTTTTCGCTTTTCGCCTTGGTCTTGCCCATAACTTTGTCAGGGATGGCTTTCTCAGCGACCTTGGGCGTTTCCGGTTGGGCCGGTGGCGCGGGCTGTGCAAGCACCGCTTGCGTCGCGGTGGCGGGCGCTGGTTGGCTGGGTACGATGGTGTCGGGAATCGGCTTCGCTTGCCGAATCTTGCTCAAGGTGACGACAACGGCAAAGGTGATAATCATGGCCGGGATCGCGGCATAAAGCAAAAAGCGATGAAAGGTCAATCCGGCCCACCAAGATTCCTGTATCGCGGCGCCGTTGGCCGACAACGGGGCTTGATCACCCATGACCAAGCTGGGGATGATTTGGGTTGCGTCGCCCAAATTGTCGCGTGTAAGTCTACGTCGATCCATGGGTTCGGGTTGCTTGGGTTCTTGCCCTGGCGCGGGTAACTCCAGCGATTTGTAGCGCTTGAGATCGCGCGCCATTTCCTTGGCATTTTGGTAACGCTTGTCGGGGTGCTTGGCAAGCGCCTTGAGCACGATGAAATTGATCGCCTCGGGAATGCCTTGATTGAATGTTTTGGGCGGGATCGGCTCATCATTCAGGATTTGGTACATGATGGCGCTGATATTGTCGCCCGCGAACGGTGTCTTGCCCGTGAGCATTTCATAGAGCATCACCCCCAGCGAGAAAATGTCCGAACGTCCATCCACTGTTTGGCCGACGACTTGCTCCGGCGACATGTATTTAGGTGAGCCCATCACCATGCCGGAAATGGTGCGCGTGGCAGAGGACATCTGAGCGATGCCGAAATCAGTGATTTTCACCAAGCCGTTCTTCAGCACCATGACGTTGGAAGGCTTCACATCGCGGTGCACGATGCCGTGCTCGTGGGCGAAGCCGAGGCCCTCCGCGACTTGGGTAGCGATATGCACGACTTTCTCGATCGGCAGCACCACGCCGGAATCAAGAATCTCGCGCAACTCTTTGCCTTCGAGGAATTCCATCGCCATGTAGGCCACGCCCTCGGTGCGGCCCACGTCATACACGGTCACGATGTTGGGATGATTGAGCTTGCCGGCTGACTGGACTTCGCGCTGAAAGCGTTTTTCGAAATTGGCCAGCTCTTCCTTGGAGAGGTCGAGGTTGATCGTCTTGATCGCGACCGTGCGGTCAATGAGCGGGTCAACGGCCTTGTATACGACGCCCATGGCGCCTTGGCCGATTTCCTCGACGATTACATAGCGGCCGAGTTTCTCGATTACCATTTGATAATTTAGGGAATAATTCGGCAAGTAGGGATCGCTAAAGTAGTTTTTATCGGGAACTGTGTCAAGCTGGCTATACGACCGGTTAGCCTCAAGTTCGGCCGTAAGCAGCCCGTTAATCCTAGGGGGCCGCATGCCGACATTGGAGATTGGCATAGAAACCGCTATTTTAAGTAAAATTACGTTGGAATAAGCCGGAATGGCGCCAGATGAACAAAAGTTAAATTTGGATATCGGCACGAACGGTAAATTTTAATCATAATTCCAGAAAATATATAATGGCCGCCAAACTCCGAGCGGCGAGAGAGAGTGTTTAATGAAGCTGAAAAATGCGCTGACGATAGCCAGCGCCACCGATGCCGGCTTGGTGCGCAACTTCAATGAAGACAGCGTATCAACCAACGAGGAACTAGGGCTCGTGGTGCTGGCCGACGGCATGGGCGGCTACAAGGCCGGGGACGTGGCCAGCGGCATGGCCACCATGATCATCGGCAACGAGCTCAAGGAGCATCTCGGCAAGGGCTTGGACAAATCCAATGGTGTGGATCTGGAAACCGAATTGCTGCGCACCGCGATCACCCGCGCCAATCAGGCGATCTATCATGCGGCGCACAACAAAACCCAATTTCAAGGCATGGGCACGACCGTGGTGGCGACTTTGTTTCGCGACAATGTGGTCACCATCGCACATGCGGGCGATTCGCGTCTGTACCGCTTGCGCGGCGAGAAGTTTGATCAGCTCACGGTGGACCATTCCTTATTGCAGGAACAAGTGCAACTCGGTTTGATTTCGGCTGAGGATGCACGCGTATCGCATAATCGCAATCTGGTCACGCGCGCGCTCGGTGTCACCCAGACGATTGCGGTGGACGTGCGCCAAGAACGCGCGCAGGTGGGCGATATTTATTTGCTGTGTTCGGATGGCTTGAACGATATGGTGGACGACGCCGACATCGAGTTGGCGATGCGGTCGATCAAGGAAAATATTCCCCTGCTGGTGCGGCAGTTGGTGATGATGGCGAACGACAATGGCGGCCACGACAATATCTCGGTGGCGGCCATCAAGGTCGAGAAACCGTTTCCCTTGCGTTCCGGGTTTTTCGCGCGCTGGTTTGGCGCATACGTTTAAGCAAGAGGGTAACCATGGCTAAATTGGTTTTAAGTATGAATGGGTCCGTACTCGGCAATTATTTCCTGGAGAAAGAACGTTTCTCTTTCGGGCGCAAGCCGACCTGCGATATCCAAATCAACGACCAGGGCGTGTCCAAGGAGCATGCGGTGATTCTCACCGTGGGCAACGATCAGATATTGGAAGACCTCGGGTCTACCAACGGCACCCTGGTGAACGGTGAAAAAGTGCAGCGCCACATCCTGCAAAACGGCGATGTGATCGAGGTCGGGCGTTACAAGCTGAGATTTGTCAACGCCAAGGCCATGCCGGACATGGATTTCGACAAGACCTTGATGATCCCCGCTTTTGACCGCACCAAGCTCAAGCAAGAAGGCGCCGTCAAGGATGAGGCGGATACTCAGAGCATCACCACCGCGGCCGCCAATGCGCGCAACGTGAAAACCATTTTTCCGCTCGGCGCGGTGCGCGGTATCGGCGGTGAGAATACGGGCCGGGAGATCGATCTGTCGCGTTCGATTACGGCGTTAGGTAAGCCGGACAATTCGGCTATCATCACGCGCCGCCCGGTCGGCTATTTCATCACCCACGTGGTCGGCAAGAAACATCCTATCGTCAACGGCAAGGCCATCGGAGACGATCCCTATCCACTCGATAATTTGGATCAGATCGAAGTCGGGGTGGACAAGCTGCAGTTCTATTTAAAGTAAGCGCCGATTTAGCTTATCTGCGCTTCGAATATTTTCCCGCTGTGCTCCCGGCTATCCGGGCCCATCAAATACAGGTAAAGCGGCATGAGCCGCGTAGGTTCCGGCAATTGCATGCGGTCTTCCGCTGGGTGGCTGATCAAGCGCTGCGGCGCGCGCACCGGGCCGGGGATTACCACATTCATGCGTAAATTCGGGTGCACCGCCAGCTCTTGCGCCCATATCGTGACTAAGGCTTCCAGCGCCCATTTCGATACCGCGAAGGCACCCCAGAACGCCGCCGGCTGGTGGCCATGCGTTTCCGAAGTCAGCAGCACCGCGCTATCCGGGGAGCGCGTGAGCAAGGGCAGACAAGCACGGGTCAAGGCCACCGGCGCCGCCAGATTGACCCGCAGCGTATCCATCCATTGATCCAGCGATTGGTATTCGAGCGGGGCCAAGCCATCGAAGCGGGCCGCATTGTGCAACATACCGTCGAGCCGTCCAAGCTGTTCGAAAATCGCCTGCGCCATCGCCTGAAAATCGACGTCGCTGGCTTGTGCCAAATCCAGCTTGAGCGCCATCGGCTCGGGGTAGCCGCAGGTGACGATCTCGTCGTAGACAGCATCGAGCCGTTTCTGCTTGCGGCCCAGCAAGATCACCGTGGCGCCATGCAGGGCATAGGCGAGGGCAGCCGTTTTACCGATGCCTTGGCCTGCGCCGGTGACCAGTATCACGCGATCTTTGAGCAAATCGGGGCCAGGCGAATAATGAGGGGAATAATTCATGGCAGTGCTTTCTGTATAGCGAGCGCGCATTGTATCCCGCTTCGCACCGCGGATTCGAGTGTGGCGGGATAATCGCAAGCGGTGTAGTCGCCGGCGAGAAACAGCCCCGCTATCGGCGTGACATTGTCCGGCCGTGCGATTGACGGTAGGCAGGTGAACGTCGCACGCTTTTCCGCGATGACTTGTGCCCAGTTTGCTTGTGTGGGGAAGCCGAGTTGTTCATGCAGTTCGCGCGCGGCTCTTTCGGCCAGCATCGCATGCGGCAGCGCTTCATGCGCGCCCTCGGCGCTGATCACCACCGCCATCAAACCGGGTTGATTGGAAAGTGTGCCACGATCAAACACCCATTGGCTCAAGGTATTTGATAGGCCCAGCATCGGGAAGGGCAGTCGCATCGAGGCAGCGTATTGCAGATAGACCGTATAGATGGGCTGATAGTGAAACGCACCGATTTGTTCCAATACCGGTTGCAGGGACGGGAGTTGATCGAGCAAATCTGCAACACGGAACGGCGATACCGCGCAGATCACTTGCGCGAAGTGTTCCGTCCCATGATCGCCATGCAGGGCGAATCCGCCAGCGGCCAACACAACCCGCTGAATGCGCTGATTGAGGCGAATTTCTCCACCGTGTGCAGCAATAAAACGCGCCGCTGGATCCGGCAAGAGTTGACCGAGATCGATGCGTGGCAGCAGTAGCCGGCTGTCGTCGCGCGTGCCGAAAAAGGCATCACGCAATACGTTGACGAAGACTTGGGCCGACGCCAAGTGCGGCGGTGTATTTAACGCGGCGAGGCATAAGGGATGCCACAGATAATCATTCAAAGCAGGGCTTTGGCGGTGCTGGGCGAGCAGGGCGGATACGGAAAAATCCGGTGCGATACGGAAGCCGCCCCGTTTGAGTGCGGCGAGAAACCGTATTGCGGAAAGTTTGTCCCCTAAGGGAATGCCACGACTTTTCAGCAAGCCGATACCAAGGTGCCATGGCGCCGGTAAGGGCGCGGCGCTGAGATAAAATGCTGGCGCGACTTGCAGCGTCAGCGGCGGCGCGTAGCAAACTGCGGCCACATCGACCCCCACCGAGGCGAGCAGCCGCAATGTTTCGCGATAAGCGCCGATCAGAATGTGCTGGCCGTTATCCAGTGCTAAACCATTGATCTCAACCCGCCGCGCGCGTCCGCCGAGTTGAGCGGCGCTTTCAAACAGCGTGACCGGGATGCCTTGCTCGGCCAGGGTAACGGCGGCGGCAAGCCCGGCCCAACCGCCACCGATGACGGCAACAGCCATGTGCTAACTAAATACCCAAGTGCGCCACGCGATCCACAGCTTGCGCAGCGGGGTCAGGGTAATGCGCTGATGGAGCACGCGGAAATCGTCACGTTCGATTTCATTCAGCAGCTTCTGGTAAATCGCCGCCATCATCAGCCCCGGCCGTTGGCTCTTCCGGTCTTGTGGCGGCAAGGCTTGCAGCGCTTGCTGATAGAATGCGCGTGCGCGCGCCACTTGATGCGCCATCAAGGCGCGAAATCCTTCACTCGCGTGCCCCTGCAGCAGATCGCTTTCGCTGACGCCAAATTGCGCGAGCTCGTCTTGCGGCAAATAGATGCGGTTGCGGCGCGCGTCTTCGCCCACGTCGCGAATGATATTGGTCAATTGAAACGCCATGCCCAGATCGTGTGCGTATTTCAGCGTCTTGCGATCGCTATAGCCAAAGATGGCGGCGGCGAGTTGGCCCACCACCGAGGCGACGCGGTAGCAGTAAAGTTGTAGCGCTTTGAAATCGGCATAGCGCACGTATTGCAGATCCATCTCCATGCCGTCGATGATTTCCTCGAATTGTTCCAGCGCCAGATCATAGGCGCGAATCGCCGGTAGTAATGCCTGGCTGACCGGGTGGGTGGGTCGGTCGGCAAAAGTATTGGCCAACTCCGTGCGCCACCATTCGAGTTTGGTACGGGCGAGGCTTGCATCGGCGCATTCATCGGCGATGTCGTCTACTTCACGGCAGAAAGCGTACAGCGCGGTAATCGCTTCGCGTCGTGGTTTCGGTAAAAATAAAAAACTGTAATAGAAGCTGGAGCCGCTTTGCGCGGCTTTTTCTTGGCAGTATTCGGCAGGGGTCATTTGGCTCTTACGGCGCGATAGAGCATATAAAGCCAATCGGCGGGTTTTAACACCGGGCGCGCTTGGAATACATCACCGTGTACGTCATGTAGCTTTTTCAGAATTCTGTCTCCCCCCATGATGATCAGGCGCATTTCAAGTCCGATGCGCCCCTTGAGTTGCTTACCCAAAGGGGCACCCGCTTGGAGCAGTTTGCGTGTGCGCGTAATTTGAAATTGCATGAATGGCCACCATAGCCCGTTTGGCTCACCGTTTGCGAGTTGTTGTTCGGTGATGCCGTATTGTGCCAGTTCGTCTTGCGGCAGGTAAATGCGTCCCTTCTGATAATCGATGGCGATGTCCTGCAAAAAATTGATGAGCTGGAGCGCGGAACAGATCCCGTCGGAATAGGCCAAGGCACGCGCATCGGTGACGCGATACAAGTGCAGCAAGAGCCGGCCTATCGGGTTGGCGGAGCGGCGGCAGTAATCCATGACCTCGCCGAAATGCTGATATCGGGTCTGGGTGACATCTTGGCTGAACGCGTCCAACAGGTCGCGGAAATACTGAATCGGCAACTGATGCTCGTGAATCACCAGCGCTAAATCGCGGAACAACGGCAGCCCACTAAGCTCGCCGCGTTCGATGCGATCCAACTCAGCGCGAAATTGATTTAGCCGGGCCAGGCGCGCTTCAGGCGGGTCATTACCTTCATCGGCAAAATCATCGGCCTGACGCGCAAAGGCATAAATGACCTGAACTGGGCGGCGCAGACGGCGCGGCAGCAGGATGGATGCGACCGGGAAATTTTCGTAATGGGTGATCGGATAGTCCACGGTTTCTAAAGCCAAAGTGTTGTAAGTACAGGGAAAATAGAGAGAAATGACTGAAAGGCCTGAATCGAATAAAATACACCATTTTTCATGTCGAGTTTAGCGAAAGTGGCGGAATTGGTAGACGCACTGGATTTAGGTTCCAGCGGGTAACCCCCGTGGGGGTTCGAGTCCCCCCTTTCGCACCAGATACCAGTCGTAATTTTTAAGGACACATTAAATCATGCAAGCACAGGTTGAGAATATCGGGCAGTTGGAACGGCGTATTCGTGTTTCCGTTCCGCGTGCGCAAATCGATGCGGAAATTGAAAACCGCCTAAAGCGTATCGCGCGCACCGCGAAGATTCATGGGTTTCGCCCCGGTAAGGTGCCAATGAAGCTGGTCGCCCAGCAATATGGCGGCCAAGTGCGGCAGGAGGTTATCTCCGAAGCCGGAAGTCGCGGCATCAGCGACGCCTTGTACGAACAAAAAATCAAAATCGCCGGCATGCCGCGCTTCGAGACGGCAGCCGATGCGGCGAACGGCGAGCAATTGGAGTTTACCGCGACCTTCGAGGTGTATCCCGAAGTGGTCGTGGGCAGTATCGCCAGCGCCAAAATTGAGCGCCCAACGGTTCAAGTGTCGGACGCCGATGTCGATAAAACCATTGATATCTTGCGCAAGCAGCGGGCAACCTTCGAGCCGGCCGAGCGTGCCGCACAGCAGGGCGATCAAGTCGATATCGACTATATTGGTAGTATTGAGGGCCAGCCGTTTGCGGGCGGCGCGACCCAAGGCTATATCGTCACCCTGGGCGAAGGCCGGACATTAGCCGACTTTGATCGCCCGCTCGAGGGCATGAAAGCTGGCGAGGAAAAAACCTTTGACCTGACTTTTCCCGCCGATTACCACGGCAAAGACGTGGCGGGAAAAACCGCGCAGTTTAAGGTGAAGGTGAATCGTGTCTTGGCGGCCCGTTTGCCGGAGATTGGCCCGGAACTTGCTCAAGCATTGGGTGTAGAGGATGGTGATGTGAGCAAAATGCGCGCTGAAGTCCGCGCCAACATTGAACGTGAAGTGAGCAAGCGGGTCGAAAACAAGGTAAAGGAGCAGGTAATGCAGGCGTTGAGCGAAGCCACACCAATGTCGGTGCCGCGCGCGCTGATTGAGGGAGAGATCGAGCGACTGCAGCAACGCGCACGCCAAGATATGGAAGTGCGTGGCATCAAGGCTGACAATATGCCGATGCCCGCGGATTTGTTCGAAGCGCAAGCGCAACGCCGTGTCACCCTGGGATTAATCTTGGCCGAAGTGGTAAAGGCGCACGATCTCAAGGCGCAACCGGAGCAAGTGCGCAAGCTGGTGGATGAGTATGCCGAGAGCTACGAAAAGCCCGAGCAAGTGGTGGCTTGGTACTATGAAAACCCTACTCGGCTTGCGGAAGTGGAGTCCATGGTGCTGGAACAGAATGTGGTAAGCTGGGCTCTGAATCAAGCGCAAGTAGAAGATAAACCGACTGTATTCGACGACCTGATGGGAATCAATAAATGATCGATCGTTTCATGGATTTTACGGGTCAAAACGGCTTCGATCCGAAGATGCTCGGGTACATCCCGATGGTGATCGAGCAGAGCGGTCGTGGCGAGCGCGCTTACGATATTTATTCGCGCTTGTTGAAAGAGCGCGTGGTGTTTTTGGTTGGTGTGGTGAATGACATGAGCGCCAATCTGGTATTGGCGCAAATGCTGTTCCTCGAATCCGAAAACCCGGACAAGGACATCTCGTTCTACATCAATTCGCCCGGCGGGTCGGTGTCGGCGGGGATGTCGATTTACGACACCATGCAATTCATCAAGCCAGATGTGTCTACCTTGTGCGTGGGTCAAGCGGCCAGCATGGGCGCATTCCTGCTTTCGGCGGGCGCGAAAGGCAAGCGTTTTTGCCTACCCAACTCGCGCGTGATGATTCATCAGCCGATGGGTGGCTTCCAAGGTCAGGCGTCGGATATCGAGATTCACGCCAAGGAAATTCTTTATTTGCGCGCGCAACTGAATGAAATTCTATCCAAGAATACCGGGCAGTCGATCGAAGTGATCGAGCGTGACACCGATCGCGATTTTTTCATGAGCGGCGACCAATCAGTAACTTATGGCCTGGTGGACAAGGTGCTTGTCAATCGAGGCGAAACATCGGTTTAATGTCACTAAACCGTCATTTAAGGGCAAGGCTATGAACGACAATACCGCTAGCACTGACAAGCTTCTCTACTGCTCCTTCTGTGGCAAGAGCCAACATGAAGTGCGCAAACTCATCGCCGGCCCATCGGTATTCATTTGCGACGAGTGCGTCGATTTGTGCAACGACATCATTCGCGAAGAAATCCAAGGCGACCAAGGTGCTAAGGGTACCGGAACCGAGTTGCCGACCCCGGCCGAGATTTGCCAAATCCTCGATCAATATGTGATCGGCCAAAAAGTGGCGAAAAAGATTTTGTCGGTCGCCGTGTATAACCACTACAAGCGCCTTAAAACTCAACCCAAGGCCGATGAAGTCGAGCTTTCGAAGAGCAATATTCTGCTGATCGGCCCCACCGGTTCGGGCAAGACCCTGCTCGCGCAAACTTTGGCACGGCTCTTGAATGTGCCGTTCGTTATCGCCGATGCGACTACGCTGACCGAGGCCGGCTATGTGGGCGAGGATGTCGAGAACATCATTCAGAAGCTATTGCAAAAGTGCGACTACAACGTGGAGAAGGCGCAGCAAGGCATCGTCTATATCGACGAGATCGACAAAATTTCGCGTAAATCAGATAACCCCTCGATCACCCGCGATGTCTCGGGCGAGGGCGTGCAGCAAGCACTGCTGAAATTGATCGAAGGCACCATCGCCTCGGTGCCCCCGCAAGGTGGGCGCAAGCACCCGAACCAGGAATTCGTGCAGGTTGATACCGGCAATATTCTGTTCGTTTGCGGCGGCGCATTCGATGGCTTGGTTAAAGTGATCCGCAACCGCTCCGAAAAGGGCGGCATTGGTTTCGGTGCGCAAGTGAAAAGCAAAGACGACCGCAAGGCGATCGGTGAAGTGCTGCGCGAAGTCGAGCCCGAGGATTTGATCAAATACGGCTTGATCCCAGAATTTGTTGGCCGCCTGCCGGTGGTCGCGACCTTGGAAGAGTTGGATGAAAACGCGCTGGTGCAAATTCTCACCGAGCCCAAAAACGCATTGATTCGCCAATATCAAAAACTTTTTGCTATGGAAGGCGTCGAGCTGGAATTCCGCGATGGCGCGATCGATGAGATCGCGAAGAAGGCGCTCCAACGTAAAACCGGTGCGCGCGGTCTGCGCTCGATCATGGAGCATGCCTTGCTCGACATCATGTTCGAGTTGCCTTCGCTCAAAGACGTGACCAAGGTGGTGGTTGACGAAGAGGTGGTCAAGGGTAAATCCAAGCCGCTCCTCATTTACGCCGATCAGCCGCGCGTCGCATGATTCCCCGGGATGACTTGATTCAAGTAATCCCTTCTCGAACCGCTATTTATTTTAAGGACTGGGCGCCGCCATACTGGGCGCTGCACGGGTTTTCCTGCCCATGGCCCTTGATATTACCGGGCAGAGCCCCATCTCTTATCAACAAGCTTCTTACTTAGGCAGATAAATCATGAGCTTACCTCAAGAGACCCAGGGCGACCGCGTAACCCTTCCCTTACTACCCCTGCGTGATGTGGTGGTGTATCCGCATATTGTCATCCCACTGTTCGTGGGGCGACCCAAATCCATTAAGGCGCTTGAAGTCGCGATGGAGGCGGGCAAGCACATTCTATTGGTGGCGCAGAAATCCGCCTCGAAGGATGAGCCAAGCACCGACGATCTTTACCATGTAGGTAGTGTGGCCAGCATTTTACAAATGCTGAAATTGCCCGATGGCACGGTCAAAGTGCTGGTCGAAGGCAATCAGCGCGCACACATCAAGGAATTCATCGACGCCAAAACGCATTTTGCGGCCGAAGCGGAGATCGCTGAGATCGAACCGCCGACCGATAAGGAAACGCTGGCATTGATGCGCAGCGTGTTCACCGAGTTTGACCAATACGTCAAACTCAATAAGAAAATCCCGCCCGAGATTTTAACTTCCCTGGCCAGCATCGACGATGCGGGCCGGCTGGCCGATACCATCGCGGCGCATCTGCCCATCAAACTCGAACAGAAACAGGAAATCCTCGAAATGTTCGCCGTGCATGCCCGGCTCGAACATTTGTTCGGCTTGCTCAATGCCGAGATCGACATCCTGCAAGTTGAAAAGCGTATCCGTGGTCGCGTGAAACGCCAGATGGAAAAGAGCCAGCGCGAGTATTATTTAAACGAGCAAGTCAAAGCGATTCAAAAAGAGCTCGGCGACTTGGAAGAGGGCGCTGACAACGATGATTTGGAAAAACGCATCGCGGATGCGCGCATGTCGAAAGAAGCCAACGCCAAGGCGATGGCCGAGTTGAAAAAACTCAAGATGATGTCGCCCATGTCCGCGGAAGCCACCGTGGTGCGCAACTTCATCGAAACCATCGTTAATTTACCGTGGCGCAAGAAGACCAAGATCAGCAAGGATCTGAGCCATGCCGAAGCGATTTTGGATGAAGATCATTACGGCCTCGACAAGGTGAAAGAGCGCATCATTGAATATCTCGCCGTGCAGCAGCGTGTGGACAAGCTCAAGGCGCCGATTCTATGCTTGGTCGGCCCACCTGGCGTAGGCAAGACCTCGCTCGGTCAATCGATCGCCAAGGCCACCAACCGTAAGTTCGTGCGCATGGCGCTGGGCGGCGTGCGCGATGAATCCGAGATTCGCGGCCATCGCCGTACTTATATCGGTTCTATGCCGGGTAAGATTTTGCAAAGCATGACTAAGGTCGCGGTGAGAAACCCACTATTCCTGCTCGACGAAGTAGACAAGATGGGCATGGATTTCCGAGGCGACCCCTCGTCGGCGCTGCTCGAAGTGCTCGATCCGGAGCAGAACCACACCTTCGTCGATCATTACGTCGAAGTGGAATTCGATCTGTCAGAAGTGATGTTCGTCGCCACCGCCAACTCGCTCAATATCCCACCGGCGCTACTCGACCGGATGGAAGTGATTCGCTTGGCTGGCTATACCGAGGATGAAAAAATCAACATCGCCTTGAATTACCTCCTGGCGAAGCAGATCAAAACGCATGGTTTAAAGGCGAGCGAGATCAGCGTTACTCAGAGCGCACTACGCGACATCGTGCGCTATTACACGCGTGAAGCTGGTGTACGCAGCTTGGAACGCGAGATTGCTAAGATTTGCCGCAAGGTGGTGAAAACTTTGCTGGTCGAGAAGAAAACACACAAGGTAACCGTCAGTGCGCGCAATCTCGATAAATACTTGGGTGTGCGCCGCTTCAGCTACGGCATGGCGGAAAAAGCTAATCAGGTGGGGCAAGTCACTGGCTTGGCATGGACCGAAGTGGGCGGGGAGTTGCTGACGATCGAATCAGTCAAGCTCCCTGGCAAGGGAAAAACCATCACCACCGGAAAATTGGGCGATGTGATGCAAGAGTCGATTCAGGCCGCACTGTCGGTGGTACGCAGCCGCTCCAAGCGGCTGGGCATTCCGGCGGATTTCTACCAGAACAACGATATTCATATCCATCTGCCGGAAGGGGCAACCCCGAAAGATGGGCCAAGCGCGGGTATTGCGCTATGCACCGCCATGGTGTCAGTTTTAACGGATATTCCGGTACGCGCCGATGTGGCGATGACGGGCGAAATCACGCTGCGGGGAGAAGTATTGCCGATCGGTGGGTTGAAAGAGAAGTTGCTCGCAGCCCATCGCGGTGGCATCAAGATCGTGTTGATCCCGCAGGAAAACACCAAGGATCTCGTCGACATACCGGACAATATCAAGAACAAATTAGATATTCACCCGGTGCGTTGGATCGATCAAGTGTTGGAAATGGCACTAGAGCGCAAGCCAAAACCACTGCCTGAAGAGGATTCGTCGACGCTGCCGCCGAAAGTGGAAGAGAAATCCACGACGCTTTTGAAACACTGATCTCAAGTCATTGAGATGAAAGCCGGATTAGTTTTGCTAATCCGGCTTTTTTCATGCCTATCGCGTCGGTCACAATAAAATATATTGCTTGCTTGAGCTTAAAAAAAGATTAACTCGGTTAATCCGTCCACAGTGCTTGACACTGTGTTTTTCGGACTGCTATAAAGCACGGTGCAACATTCAAAGCCGCACCACACACCAATTGATAAGGGGGCACCACGTGAATAAAACTGAATTGATCGACGCCATCGCCAAGAACGCAGATCTTTCCAAGGCGGCGGCAGGCCGCGCGTTGGATGCAGCCGTCGCGGCGGTGCAACAAGCATTGAAAAAAGGCAATATGGTCACGCTCGTTGGCTTCGGCACGTTCTATGTCGGCAAACGCGCAGCTCGCAATGGGCGTAATCCCCAGACCGGCGCCACCATCAAGATCAAAGCGGCTAAGGTTCCTAAATTCCGCGCTGGAAAATCGCTCAAAGATGCGCTAAACTAGCGGGCTTTTGGTGAGGCCGAGTTGCAGTAAACGCGGTCTTGCTGGTGCTTCTTTTTGGGCATCGTTCTCGACGTGACAGGGTAGGTCATGATCGGGAACCGATTTTTGGGTGCTTAGCTCAGCTGGTAGAGCGTCGCCCTTACAAGGCGAATGTCGGCGGT